>Ga0247734_1001859_pt1 | contig 15106 bp, 17 predicted proteins | sample UWRJL103311B2_FD_180933 | JGI IMG/M metagenome (GOLD analysis project Ga0247734, IMG submission 180933) | Plant litter microbial communities from Arlington Agricultural Research Station in Wisconsin, United States - UWRJ-L103-311B-2 | ecosystem: Environmental > Terrestrial > Plant litter >... | reverse complement strand
GGATAGGGAGCGCAGATATATTTTGGGTGAATTCGTGGTTGTTGATGTTGAGGTTTCTTGGAAAGGTGGGCAGCAAGCTAGTAGCTCTGATAAGCGTAGATCGGTGAAAGAACAAGCTTCTCGAGGTTCAACCGCACAAATTGCTTTTGGTATAGAATATCGCAGACACAAGGACTTTAGTAATATCTCCGCGAATTTCTGAGTAAGACGGGTGGGAAAGTAAAAGAAGGTGTGAGTTTACGTGGGAGAGTGGGCGTGGAACCACCAGACCGCAACTGGTCATAGTAAAAAATCCTTAGATTGGGTGGTTTGCCAAGCATCCATGCACTAGTGCCATTGAACAAAGTCTCCAACGACGACAACCTCAAGAATACGCCCCAAAGCACCTCGATCACACCGTCAAGATGTCTGCACCATCTCTCGCCACATTCATCGCTGGGAAGCCATGGCTCTCCAAAATGATGATGCCAGTTGCCAATTGGTACTGCAATGCCGCTGGGTACAGGAAGCTCGGCTTGAGGTAGGCAATTATTCCTGACAGTGCCGAGGAAGGATGTGTGAATGATGGACTCGGCGACGATGGAAATAATTGAAGAGATCGCAATTGTGGACTGATTCGTTTGGTGTTTTAGGGCCGATGATTTGATTCCCGAGGAATCGGAGACCGTTTTGCTTGCTCTTAAGCGTCTCGATCAAAAGGAGTCTTACGATCGTGTTTACCGCCTGCGAAGAGCTTTCCAGGTATGCACGCAGCCGCAAAGAAATCTATACACTTATACATGAGCCTAAATATATGCAGTTATCGCTCTCCCACCAACTTCTCCCCAAGGAACAATACACAAAGCCCGAGGAGGTCCGCCACCCTTCCCGTTAAAATCGAACCATAACTAATATACCCAATTTAGGATTACGCATATCTCTCCCCCATCATCAGAGAAATTGAAGCAGAAGCTAAGGAGCGCGCGGATTTGGAGGCATTGGTTCCTCAGAAGAAGAGATAGAAAGGGGCTGGGGATAGGATGTACAATTGAAGCCGGAAAGCATTAGACGGAGAAGAAAGTGAAGGGCGGTCTGTACTTATAACGATGATCACTCAATTCAAAATTGCGCACCATTCTAAATGATTAAGATACCTGATGTCGAATATATGCAAGTATGTTCTTTAAAGTAGAAACTCTGAAGCTTTGCAGGACGTGGTCATATCTTCAACTTTAAGGTGATAACTTCCCGCAACCTCAATTATACGTGCATCGTGAAAAGAAGGACGTTGGGCGGTCAATTGGACTGGGAGGCATGGTTTCTGAACAGCTAAGTGAGAACTTCAAGGAGATAGTAAATAGAGTAGATCACAGGGATTATATTAACGTTCCCACCAATATCCATACAGTATCTGATCACTAAGGCCCCAACCTTACACCAACAGCATCATGGCCATCATGCTGAAACGCAAAAGAGACAAAAATGATCATTTTATTACAATGATGGTTCTGAACATGGCAACCAACCCATTGCCCCATCGCATAAGTCTTATGACCATGGCCTTGAACCCCAATCAACTCCATCAATAAGAAACAATCCCAAGGAAGAAATTTCGTTACAGCGAATCGAATAATGGGAATCTTGTCGTTTCTTCATCGATATGAGTCATGGGCTCCAGAATATTGGATCCAGAAGTTCTTCACCGAAACTCTGTATATGCTTGACCATGGTCCAGTGAATTATGTCTGTGTACAACTGCATGCAAATGACTCCCTTTTAGGCAGCATTACCTGGCTTTTCATCTGTATCTATGTGCCATACCACGTAGTTGGGTAGACCAAACACCCCGTAACCAGCCCGTCTGGCCATTTTAGCGAATCCTTCGGTCTCCGCTTGGTTCTCAAAGGCATAAGCAGGAAAATTTATTCCTGAGCATCGATTAGCAGTTTACTTATTGCTTATCTTATAACGCGTGCATACCTGATCTGTGAACATCGGCTTTCACAATTATGTTTACTCCACCTATTCCATCAAGTTCTATCTCTTCGTCTTTGTTGTGACGCCAGTCTCCCATTTTGGCCATATATGTACGACCCGTGTCAAATTGCTTGTAGCCTAATGTTAGGTTAGCCTAAAAGTTGATTGCAGAGAATGGATGTATTGACCTTCAACAATGACGGTATCTTTCGGGAGGCTCTTTGCCAATCGGAGCGCTTTGTCGGATTCGATCCATGAATTGTAGTCGACTGGTGTTCATTAGTCCTGTGGCACAAGATTACGGTCCAGCCTAGACTTACATCTGCCCTCAATATCCTTCCCATCCTTGTATCTGTGGAACCATACATCTGCTCATTATTAGTGCGAGTCCCCAAAAGAAAAAGAAAAAAGCGTAGACATACTGGGAACGATGATATCCTTGTCATGCGCAACAAAATCCTCAATGATGCTGGCGGGGCTATCAACAATGTCGGAGTCCCTCCAGTATACCCACGAATGCTCTGGTTTCAATGCCGCGGTCAACAAGTAATTCCGAGCTCTGGCCATAATTTTTCTTCGAGGAGCTTGAGCTTCAAACCCATGTCTTTCCTCGACACTTTGACTCGTACTAGCTCCGAAATCCTTTTCCACGATCAGGACACTGTGGAAGGGTAGGGTATCTGAATGCTGTCGTTGTATCCGGTCAAGTTCGGCCGCAAGAACGGCGAGAGTATCGTCTGTTGAGTCGCCTACCAAGAACCCTAGGTCTATCAGATGATGGGGGTAGGTCAATAGAGACAAGAGGTCAAAGTATCCAGGCAAATACAATGCGGCATCTCGAAGGGGCGTCAAAATCAAGATTCGTTCTTCATTTGTCAAGGCCTTGGGGGTTGATTCTATGGCATTGAGGTCGACCCTCTTGATGGTAGTGGAGTTCACCACGATCGGCTCGTGATGGTTGAATAGGACGGGCGTCTGTAAGTGCGCGTTCCAATCTGCTACTTCATTCGCGGTCATCTGCATTGGGGGTTTTGATGGGCCCCAACAGTAGAATCTACACGCGGGAGGTGGTATGTTAGAGAGCTTTATCCTCGTAAAATATCGACACCTATCTGCACTTTCAGGAGATCGTACCTTTGCATTTCCGACGCGGATGTGCTCAGTCCGCGCCATAATAATGTAACTATTCCGATCAATGCTAGACATAATAGAAATCGCGTCCGAGTCAGAAACACCCATATTGCTCTCGTTCGTGGCAGATGTGCCTTCGCAGACTTCCACGTAACGCCGCCCTTAGGGAGTAACATGACGACGGAACCCCCGTGGTCGCAGCACCGCCAGCGTCAAGGGATGCTATCTAGTCAATCTGTCGATAGGATGCGCCGAGGTGGGAATTGTGTGTGGGAGGGCGGGCGGTGGTCGAGTTGGCGTGGTGTTGAACGATGGTTGAGCGGTTGACGGTTTTAGTTGAAAGAATAGTTGTACTTTTCGTAACCTTCGTTTACCTGCGTACCGTCTCGATGCAGAAGAGCCAAATTAGCCCCGTATGCCAAGGCGCCAAGCAGGGAAAGGACCAGGGATGGGGGAAGTTGTTTGGTATTGGAGCGTTAGGGGTGATAGGGGAACAGATTGTATTATGTTATTTTTACATATAATTTTGGCATATCGTTGTTGATATGATTCATTGCTATATTCAGTCATATATATACTTGGTATACTTGTGTACTCGTGTGCTTATATTGGTATATTCTTTATATTATCATAAAATACCCCCAACTTACTGACTTAATTACCTACGGATCATGTCACGTGAGTTGGAACGCAGCACCACCAATTCAAGACACACCACACCACCAACTGGCTATTCTTGCTCTTCTTGCTTCGTTAGTGCTGCCTTGTTTTGCGACTACTACTGGGCTACTGTACTTACTGCCACAGTATGGTCCTAACGGTACTTACTAAAAATTAAAGGTACTGCCGTCCGCCATACGCCATATGTAAGTAACTCTATGTACTGTACTGCTATATCCATGGTATACGTAAGCTCAGCCATTCCATTCGTCACAGGTTACCTCCAACGACCTCAACCCAACTTTTCTAATAATACTTCGTTACAATTGACATCAAATCTCTTGCCCAGACATGCCGAGTCTCGGCGCATGCTGTTGAAACATATATAGATATATAGATATATGAAATACAAATCTAAATCCCAACTTTTCATTTCTTCGGAGTACCGAGTACTGTACTGTACCATCTTAAATGTATCACGTGAGAGAAAACAGAATGATACTACCCATGCATCTGCCCCCTTTGATTGAGAAAATTGTACATAATGAATGGCCTCAGTCTTCTTTCTTACAATATAATCCTCTTTCTCGCTTCATTTTCCACTTACTCGCGAATCAACTTTGTACCGTAGGTGTTTTTGGTAAGCAATCGTGTGTCAAGCTGCTCGTTGCCCATTCGACCATAGTCCATTAGGCTACCAAGACCTCTTGCTCTCAAACTTCACAACCCCGTATTGCACCAAACACATTTGCATTCCCCTCACGCAATAGACGCCATATGAAAACACATCAGCGTATCACGCAGGCTTTTTCGGAATAATAGGTATTATCAATTCTCGCTAGCTTGTTTCCACCCCCTGCACCCTATCTTCCCCCTTTTCGCCACCACGAGCGACTACGTTCCCGTCACGTTATCTGACAATATACTAGCTCGTTTTTGCAGTCCTCAAATTCACTCTGAACTGAGATAATTCGCAGTTGCCTGAATACCAATAGGTAGCTTTTATATCTCAGCAGCAGCAATCATTTTTCGCTCACTCATCACATTTCAAGGACCGATTGCTCGTGTATCAACTGTACTACTATCACAGCACATCTCAAAAGCTTTCACCATGTCTACTAGAAGATCAGCTCGCTTGAGCGCAGCTTCGACTAAAGCCAAGGAGGAGATCGAAGGCATCACCGTTGCGAGTCTCAAGAGAAAAACCATTCCTGAGATCTCGGAACCAACCAACAACGATGCCGTACCATCTACTCCTAAGCGGAAGAAGGTCACCAAGACAACTGCTCCTCCTTTCACTCCTACGCCAGGTGATATCAATGCGCATCACGGTCCGTATGCTTCCAGTGATGAAGATACACCACCACCAGTCACCCGTCTCGCGGTTCCAACTGAAACCAATGCTACCTTGATATCCCCCCAGAGCCGTCAAATTCTAGCCCAGAAGCCTCTCTACAAAGCATCCCTTTCTTCAACCACGAATATCAAGACCATCACCACCAACGAAAACATCCTCGACAAAGCTCTAGCTCATCTCATTGAAACTGAGCCAAAGCTCAAGCCCATCATTGCAAAGTATCCGTGTAACGTCTTCTCGTCAGAAGGACTTGCGGAGGTCATTGATCCTTTCAATAGTTTGGTTAGTGGTATCATTTCTCAACAGGTCTCTGGTGCTGCAGCAAAGTCCATTAAGGCCAAATTCGTCGGTTTGTTCAACGTCAGCGGAACGGACCCTAGCGGCCATATCTTCCCCACTCCCACCCAAGTGTCCAGAAGAACCGTAGAGTCTTTACGCGAAGCCGGGCTCTCGGTGCGGAAGGCAGAGTTCATCCATGGGCTAGCTGAGAAGTTCCGCGATGGCGAGTTGACGACCAAGTTCCTGTTCGAGGCACCCTATGAAGAAGTCTATAGTGAGTTAATCAAGGTTCGGGGCTTGGGACCATGGAGCGTACAGATGTTTGCTTGCTTTGGCTTAAAGCGCTTTGATGTCTTCGCTACTGGTGACTTGGGAGTTCAGAAGGGTATGGCTGTATTGGATGGTCGGAATGTCGATAAACTGAAGGCTGGTACGAAGAAGTTCAAGGTGAGTACACTTCTCTGCTGAAATCCCATAACGACCTTTACCTCGGAGGTCTAACACCTCGTTTTTGGGATCGAGTCTTATTAAAACTCTACTAACGGAGCAAACAGTATATGAGCGAGAAGGACATGAACGAGATATCAGCCAAGTTTGCACCCTACCGAAGCGTATACATGTGGTATACCTGGAAGTGCGCGGATGTCGATATCGCCACTTTTGACGAATAAAGCCATTTCAGAATTCAAGGTGAATGGATTTCGAAATTTAAAAGAATAGCATGAAGCGAATGTAAACAATAACCACGATTAACGAAAAAGGAGCATACCAGATAATGCGGAACCTTGTCTCTTTTACAGGCGTTAGTTAGGTTATAGAATACACAAATGGGTACACATTTATTGAAAACATGTTTTTTCCACGTTCCTCAATCTGCTTTAATATATAACAAATTTCGAGTGGTGCTATAAATTTTATCACCATACTCATAGAATGAGACGAGTGCTTTTTAGGCTAGTTCCTCCCATGGTGTACAAGAGTTCCCATGAAGAAGACAATTTTGCTTACCTACCATACCAGTAGCCATTAAAGCCTTTTGCCGCATATATGTTTATAATATCTCAATTGTTGGTTTACTTGATGGTCTTTTTCTGCTGCTTGCTTTCTGGTCTCAAAGAGATGTGACACGGCCGCTCTAACTATTAGAAAAAGAAGTTCTGAGACTCTTCTCAAAATCCTGCGTGAGAACTCCCCTGCTACTTGTGCCATCACAGTTTTGCAGAGACTGGACTATTTTGCGATTCTACTGGATTGCAATAACTATGGATTGTTCTGGTATGGGTGTATGATTGGGAGGTTCCAGATACCTATTTACTGAATCTTGGATGCTAGCAATGGCTTTTTCAATGGAAAGGGAGAAGGAGAGGGCGAAGATGGTTGTAGAGAAAAGCAAACACGTACACTGATTTGAGCATATAATATCTAGCTGCAGTGGATATCTATGCCGGCGGGGATGAACTAGAAGATGCACAGCAATAGAATATGTGGAATTGAACTTCAGAGATTGAGCATTGAGCATTGTTGAAGCGCTTGAGTTGTGGGTATAAGTGGCCATAATATCGCTATTGCTATCACTTGCATAAACTAATGACACTCGCAATCGAGAATCCATAAGCAAAGTCAGCAGAGATGACAGCAACAAGCAATTTGACAGTATCACATACATGTATTCCGGATGATTTATCTCACACGGGAAGCCACATTCTTAATTTGAAGCTGCAGAAACCTAGAAATAATTGTCCCACGAGAAGAAATTTTGGCTTTTTCTGTTGAATCGTGCTGGCTTCGAATGCAAGTTCTGAAGTACGCCTGGTTCCCATCGAAGTCGCTGTAAAGAATCACCTCTGGAACGTTACGGTGTGTTAAGTACTATTTTGCTCTTAAAAGATTCACTCTGCTTAGGAATAGTTTACATAAGGATTCTTGATTTAAAATCACGGCCTTACAGAGTGAATATTAAGTTTCTGGAAGGAATAATATGTCATTTCTTTTGACTGGTTTTGATATCCATGTTGTTGCAGTTTAAACTCTGGCTGTGAGCCTATAATTCGTACTATGTGTAACTCTCAGTCTTTATATAACATCTCGATCTCTAGAATATTGGATAATTCATGAGATCTGATGAATGCTATGGCATGACTCAAGAACAAGCTACACTGTCAGAAGACACCACGATTGAACCTTCCTCGTATTCCCTACATGGTATAAAGCCAGACGGAGCCTCTGTCATTTAGAATCACACATCTATCTACTATCATACATAAGAACCACTGGATCGTGATTCTCCATATACACTCACATTTTAGAGAGAACTAATTTGGCACAAAATATCTATATTGGCTTTGTGTGAGGGCTCAACGTCCGAATAGCGCTGGCGTTTGGGCTCAACGTCCAACGCACTTTCCTTACAATAAACCAGTATATTTAGATAGAAATTCTCTAAGAGACGAAATCGGACACCTTTACCATGCTAGACTTCATACATTGTGCTGTCTGATACTTTGTCACTTTGACTTTTTTGTGCTAGGTGAAGAAGGGTGCAATCCAACAGCAATTCCTTTACTAATGAACAATATCCAGATCTTAGTGGCCATAGAAGTGTTGAAATTGACAGCAGCGACATGAATGACAGTGACATCCGGACAACAATTCTGTATTTCCCTCGTAGCTTCTACCGAAATTGAAGTATATAGAAAGATATCACATAAATCTAGTTTGAGGTCCACTAAGTAATGCGTTAGGGTAGCGCATGGCAAGAAGGAACCTTCTTGGCTAATTCTTCCTACCACTTCTGGAAATAAGGGACTAAGCATATACTACTGTCCTCTTTACTGGCAGTTGTAACTGTCTTTGAATCCTTTTTATGTTCAAACCCCGAAGGCAATGACTGTATTGACTCTTTTTCAACGTTTTAGATGTGCCATGTATCTATTTCCTACCGCATTGGTTGCATTCAATTTGAAATTTTGAAATTCTAACACTCACAAAATTACAAAGGCGTAGTCGGGAAAAGGTTTCCTGACGCAAATAGTGGAAGATGTGGAGATAAGTAATCTAGATTAACTCTTCATAATGTTAAGATACTGAGATGTCCGAGCAGCAAAGAATTGCGTGGTTATATAGTCACGTTTTATGATGATTTGAGAGATTTGCAAGTTGACGTGACGGACCATGTTCTCACCAGATTTCTCCAGAAATAGAAGGAATAGAGGGGGTTGGTTGACAGAAGATCAAAAATTGACAACACAAGTAATTGCTCAATTCTGACCACCTCAACATTTTCGTGAGGCGAGTGTGATGTACTGTGCAGTGCTGAGGAAGCAGATATAAAGATAGATATGCCACTCATTTTCTTGTGTGTCTTACCAAAGGTTTGGAATACACAAGAGACTTCAGATAACACAGATACCTGCAGGCTTTCCCCATTAAAAACTTATATAAAATGTGTATTCCTTTGTGGATCAAGGACCTACACTCAAATTGAGGTGGTATCCCTCAATTAGAAGATAGGTCCTCCTATGTAACTGTTCAAGGAAGGGAAAGAAGGTCTTGCTGTGATGGCTATTCAATGTTGGCGGTGCCAATGTTGGTGCCAAAGGTCATAGCACCAATAGCTAGCAAAAAGTGTAGCCATTGTTTTTCTCACTCATTTAGTATGTCAAACTGCCACGGCCACAAGCCGTATACTTGTCTGTGGGTCGACCAATGGAACCATAGACCCACCAAAAATGTTGGTAAGAAGCCTCTCTATTGAATTTTAAGTGATCAATGAAGAATATCATCCTAATCATATAGGGATTAATTGGGGCTCTCACCCATAGAAAATAATCATGTCTCTATTTTCACTATAAACACCAAGCCTACAAATATCATGAAGCATCGTTGCCGTAGATTCGGGAATAGCTTCATCAACAATCATACTGCCAATATTCCAACCCTGGGACATTGTAATCGACATTGCTATTGAATTCGGTATATCACCGTTCGAGAGGTACCCTAGTTGCCAACCAGGTCGCATCGAAGTACTTCCTCAAGCCCCTGGCTTCAGTCCGTGAGTACATGCTTTCATCGGCAATTCATGATCCTCTCGCACGCCAGCCACTCTGGATTTTCTGTTTAGGCATGTATTATTCGTCTACGATAGCCCAGTGACGTGTTCATTCCCAAAATGTAAAAGTAATTTCATATCTTCGTCTCCTCACCTACCTCGTGCCGCACACGATGGATTTCTCTAAATCCTTTCTCGTACTAGAGAACTGTCTAAGCTTTTGTCGAGGCATCCCCCAGAGCAACTTTAAATAAGCTTAAAATGCTTCAAAGAAGTCTTAGTATACGTTGTGTACGGGCTATAACTGATGGGGCCGAGCCTCGCTTGTGGGGCTGCAGGATGCTCGTAAGTAGCCGTAAATTAACGGGGTTGCAGTACGGGAATGCCAGCTCGTGTGATCTAATATTAAAGACTAAAATTCTAACTCTAAGAACAGCAGAAGCAGTTAATCTTGACTTTTGGAATGGTTGAAGTAAGTAAGAAAATATATATAAGTGTTGTAGCATTACTAGTGTTATCCAAGTTCAGTGTTTATCAAACTACTAGTTCCATTTCTCTACTTTCCAAGAGTATAAGCGCTCGTTCATTTTCCATAGGATGCGTTCCCGTCTCCCATTTCTGTTACTTAGCGGCCTTCTTAGTACTGAAGCCGCTCCTCATTCTTTTCGCTCTTTAGCCATTCGTGGCAACAGTAGCACAAGCCAGGCATCACTTCCTCAAAACGACCCGAATCGTGATGCAAGAGCCAAGGAAGTGGCTATAAGACGTGAAGGCTACGTATATGGTCCATCATTGATCGGTCAAGCTTCTCCTTTCCTCAATGGAACCTTGGGAGACGAGAGAGTGAAGCAGGATTTCGCTTTGTGGGACATCGACAGGAAGCAAATCGAGGCTGAGATTAAGAAAGATCTGCCTGCAGTTTCCGCGGCTATAGGCGCAGTCAGTACTTTCAAGCATCTTATCATTGTTTGTCAGTACTTACTTTGTGATCATAGAATGGTGGACTGAAAACCTTGGATGATTATGCCACTATTCTTTACCGAGACCAATGGAAGAATACGATCACCCACCCAGCATCAGGTATATTAACGAATTACACACAAGACCTTCTCTTTAGTATGGAGAGGTTAAGTCAAAACCCTTACGCACTACAATTATTGAAAAAGACGGACCCTCTACTATTCCCACTTTCTGATGATATCGTAAATAAAGTCGCGGGCACTACCCTTAAGAAAATACATGAGTCCGAGGCTCTCTTCTTTGCGGATTGTAAGTGATTGATTATATTATCAACTTGTTGCATATACTGATGACTCTTTGTAGATAGGTATCAAGGAAAATACGAAAAGACTAAGAAGTTTGGCGCTCTGAGTACTGCATACTTCTATATCCACCCCAAGTCCAAGGACTTTCTTCCCTTGGCCATCAAGACCAATGTTGGAGCCGATCTCACATACACGCCACTCGATAGCCCTGCCGATTGGCTCCTCGCAAAGATGATGTTCAATGTCAACGATTTATTCGATTCCCAGATGTACCATTTGATTGCTACACATGATGTTGGAGAGGCTCTCCATGAGGCTGCATTGCGTTCATTCAGTGATAGTCATCCGGTTATGGTGGTACTCGAACGTCTAATGCATCAGGCATATTCTGCCCGCCCGTAAGTTTCAGCAACGAATAACCGCGAATCTAAGCTAACATTCAAAGCGTCGGCGAACGGTTGTGCTTCAACGTAGACGGTCATTGGGACGAGAACTTCTACATCAGTGGAATTGGGTATGCATTTTCTCAGATGCCTTTCTCTTCCTCTATAATGTTATGAGGATGATACTAACAAAGACAGAACTAAACAATACGTGACGGAATACTGGCCCACCGCTGGAGCCTTCCAAAAGAACTACCTGGTCCCCAAACTCACATCACAAGGTCTCATCGATAAACATGGCAAATCAAAATTCAAATCCTTCCCCTTCTTCTCCGACACACAAGCCATCCTCAAAGAACTCAGTACATTCTTCGCCTCTTTCGTCGACGCCTACTACCCCAAAGACAGCGACATCTCCAAAGATTTCGAGCTCCAGAACTGGTTCACCGAGGCCACCACCGGCGCCAAGATGATCGATTTCCCCTCCAAACCCAGCAAGAAAGTCCTCGTCGAAGTGCTCATGCATTTTGAGTTCCTGAACGGCGTGTTACATCATGCATTCAACAGCGGCGATCCCGTGGGTTCGAAAGCCACTCTGCCATTCCACCCAGGAGGTCTGTACGCACCTCTGCCCACCACCAAAAACGTCACCAACCTGATACCGTTCCTCCCACCCGTCACGGAGTCTCTACATTACATCACCTTCCTCGCAACATTCAACCGTCCGTTTTATGAGTCTCAAAACCGCACGCTGGCATATGCGTTCTCCGATGAGGGCATGCTCAAGAGATTGAATAAGAAGACGGGGGATGCGGCGGCTAAGTATTTGAAGAGTATGAAGAAGCTGAGCGGGGATATCAGGGCGAGAACGTTTGATAAGAACGGACTGTGTCAGGGGATGCCCTTTTGTTGGAAGGCGCTGGATCCGGGAACTATCCCATTCTTTTTCTCGGTTTAGACAACGGATGTTGTTATTGGCGGGGGCGGGCATTGATCAATAAATACTTGTATATATTCCTTTTTGATTCCTTTTTGGGCGGGGCGTTTGGACATAAAAAGTAAGGTGCAATTATTGGGAAATGTATATATACATACATATCAGGATTTTGTTTATAGACATTTGTTTCCATCCCGCAGTTGTCTATCCCGCAGTTGTTTTTCGCCCGCCTTTTTCTCCTCAAATGTCTTCCAAACTTTTTAGCCGTCGACAATTCAATTGATGCTTTCTCGTTCCAATAAATAGGGGGGTTAGCGAGTAAATAAACAAACCAGCTCTTGGCATCATCAATTACACTTCGTGCCAAGTAAACCCTGTTTACCACAACCAGCCTTGCAACATCAAGGTTTGAACCTATGGCCCCTGCAGTGGCACCTCGCGGCCGTTGAAAAAAGCTGGAAGGTTGGTCAAAACGATTATCACCCAGCCCTATGTATATACACGTGTCATCGAGGTTAAGCCAGGCGCCCGCAAGCTGGATTTCTGGTACTTTTCCTTGGAAACGTACACGCCTATGGCTCATCGTGCTATGGTAGGTCGCTGCAACCTCCACGCCGCCTCTATACAATTACAACTCGAAACTCCAGTGGGGGTTTTCGGGTGGTTGTTGTTGGTTGTTTGGCACGTGGTTATGCCGGCAGAACAGCGGAGGTTGAAATCTGGGATTCGAAGGTTGGGAAGATGATGTGGTTATGATGACGTTTCCGGATGAGAAGAGGGGGAGGCTGGAGCGGTATAGGGGCGGCGGAGTTGGAGCGGAACTTTGGTGAAAATTTTCAAGTGAGAGAGATGTGTAAAGGAGGGAGGGTGATAAGATTTGATTTTGAAAGTATTATGCAATAGGATGGAGATGAGAGAGTCCCGTAGCCGCTGTTTTTGAGGGAGGATGCTCGTAAGTTTTCAAGAAGTAGGAAAGTCACTGATCAAGAGAGAGGTTAGGAAACTTAAACATACAGATTCTATCATCCCTCTGTCAGTTTAGTGTCTATCCATCGAAAACCTAGATTAAGTTTACATATTTACACCAAGTTAATCTCTAACTACTTATTAGCAATCATCTACCTAACAAACTTCTAGACCTTCTAATGCTCACATTTTAGAATCTTCGATGTCATAAAATCATATGCGTATGCATATGTGTTTTTAAAGTAACGTCAATCCTCCTGCACTTCCCACTAGACTATTTTCCACGTGAAAGATTACCAAGAAGACAAAATTGAGATTTTCTTTGTAATAAATCCTAGATGAAAGCCATCCTTGTTTCCAAGCTAAAGAAGTAAGAAAATAAAAAGGTAGATATAAGGAGATGATAATAGAAACTAGAAGTGTAAATGAAACCATGAGTTCCCATTTCCATTCTTGTGGAGGATACCGAGGAAAAGAACCCGCAAGTTGGCGTGGGGAAGAGAAGAATATTGTACCAACTCTGATCATTCTGTGGTACTATTTTTTTTCTTTAAATACTTGGAGAGATGGTTTTCTAATTTGCTTCTAAAGCAAAGAGAAACCTCATCGGGGAAGCTGCGCAGCAAAATATCGCATTTAAAGTACAGGGACTGTTGGCGTGGTTTGTAATAGAACGAACCCGATGATTCTATTTCCTAAGACTACTGAAGGCCAGGTAATGTCGGTTTTCCATAGGTTCATTGTAATACAGACATCTAGGAATAAAGTGTAACTTTTTCACCACCTGACAGTGCGACAATAGGGAGTAGAAAACACAGACTCAACGTTGGTGTCTGTGACCTCGAGGACGGTAATACAGGACATACATCTAGATCTAAATCTTGGAGCACAGTCTCCTTGTATGATGTTGTTTTCCGTGGGTTACACGTGTGGGACACGGCAAGATGTCGTGGTGTTGTCTGAGACTCACGATGCGGCTCAAACCCCCTCACGTCCGCTAGGAACTGGAATGCTTCAAAGTAGGAAAGAAGGCTGGCTGCGGAATGATGTGTTAATATATGGTGATTAAACGAGCAAACGCCATTAGGACCAAATCTAAGGAAAAGAGTTGCTCAGCGCTTACGGAGCACTCACTCTCGTTTGTAATAACTCCTGAATGACGAAGAGAAAGAATGACTTTCAAGATGGCCAGCTGGCTGAAGGACTAATTCTCGATGAGCTTCTTGTCATCGAACAACTGGCCTAAAGCCCGTGACCGAGCATGGTGGTAGTAGCGGTTTTATATTTGATAGCTACATGGTGATTTGCTCATTGGCTTGATAAGTTTCAGCGGTAACGAAATTACTTATTGCATAGCACCATTGGCGAGTAGACTGAGATCCTCATCGTGGAGTATTCCCCACCAAATTCATAAAAAGGGGTGTAAGATGGAAACTCTTCTGTACAATTAGCGCTACACAGAGTCCAAGCTCGATATCCCCCATCGAAGCCAACAGAGGGTGTAGAGTTTGAAGCGGGAGACTCCAGGTTTTCAGGATCCATCACCAACGGTCGTTTTCCCAAAAGCCGATGCAACCTCGAAATGGCATGCAAATCGGGCAATTCCCGTATTGGCCCCTGCTTTGAAACACAGGCAGGGGAAGAGGGGACCTTGACCAACCACCAACCTGTGTGTGCGCCATCGACTCCGAATCGAGAACTATCGGCATGGTCGATGCATCCATAATCAATTATCTCTCAGCAGCAAGGTGTTGCACGGGCTGCACAGCGCCAGTGGGCGCTGTACATTAATATAAATATATAAACAACTCAAGAGCTTCTCGAGATACGTTGTAAGTGCGGAAAAGGGGTCGCCTTGTTGAGGAAGACGGACATAACGGGCGGGTTAGTGGTTATTTTAGAAAGATAGTTCGTGGATCGTCCTTTAAGTTTGTTCATCACCATTTAGGTTGGTTTCAGGTACTAGCCAAGATTGGGAGGTCGTCATTTAGCTCAAAGTCAAGTCTCACGAGGTACGTACACTCGCACATCCGTCTGCCGTACGTGAGAAACGGCAGTATATGTAATCTTCGAGGGCATCCTTACCATCGCATACGGTACAGTAAGTTCTGTGCAATACCGCAT
>Ga0247734_1001857_pt1 | contig 15109 bp, 12 predicted proteins | sample UWRJL103311B2_FD_180933 | JGI IMG/M metagenome (GOLD analysis project Ga0247734, IMG submission 180933) | Plant litter microbial communities from Arlington Agricultural Research Station in Wisconsin, United States - UWRJ-L103-311B-2 | ecosystem: Environmental > Terrestrial > Plant litter >... | reverse complement strand
TAATACCTTCCACAAAAGACTGTCCTTGGAAAATTGTGTTTTATCTTCAGATCTGGATACTTTAAACCCGATCATGATTCCAGCACCTCCCTAATCCAAACCTCAAACCACAAATAGGCTCTTGCCATAGTCCGTCATTTTCCGCCCGGACTACACCATAAACAAGCATTGTGACTAATATAAATCTAGATGTATAGACGAGACATAGAGCCGTAATCCAGTGAGAATGATATTCCCTTTTAACATATGTTTAGTTGTCCTAAGGCATTACTCCCATTACCCGTGGCCATTTAAGTCATGTGATACTTTCTGCTAAGCCACGTTTAGCGCGTTCATCAGGCTGCGACCTCCTAAGTTCTTGCTCACTCCATTTTCCAACTCCATCAACAACACAACACAAAGACCCAAGCCCGATTCTTTCATCTTCGAAACATTCCCTACCGTACCAAAGGTACAACAAAGCCGTTTAATATCAAGTCTGTACGATCCAACTTCGTCGGCTTCCTCTAGTTCTGCCACCATATTCGAGTCGCGCATCGCATTCAATCAAGTCGATCGCAAACTACGACTCTTATCCCCAACCAGCCACTCCATAATCAAACAAGTCTTCTCATCATATTCCATCAACATGTCTGGAAAGCTTGATCAATCTCTTGATGAGATCCTCTCTACCACCCGTTCCCGCACTGTGAAGCCCCGCCGAAAGCGTGTCACTTCCGCCAACAAGCCAGCTGCTCCGGTCGGAGGAATCAAAAAGCAAACCAAGGGAACTCCTACTGGCCCATCGGCCTTAAATGTCCTAAGAGGCTCTACTGATAGTAGAATCCAAGTTAGCGGTTTGGTAAGGATACTTCGTGTTCTGTAATTTTGCAGTAGTGCTAACACTTTCATAGCCTAAGGATGTGAGCGAGACCCAGATCAAGGTATGTTTTCGATGAGGCCATTCTAGCCTTTGGAGTTCATCCGAATCTTTCCATCGTCAAAACGAATCAAGCAGTCAATGCGATCACACGCGCTCTTGCGTTATGTTTATTACGCGCAATCTGGGGAGCCTCATCATGACAACCTCCTCTATCCATTCTTGCTTGCGAATTATCAGAAGCACGAAAGGTTCGAGTCGAGTTCGTCAAGTCTCGCACTATATAAATGATTCGCTGGGTTGCCTGGCAAGCGCCCTAATCAGAACATTATGCAGACAAACGATGATGGCGTTGTTTGTTGAAAAAAAACGTGCTGGCAGGAACTTGCAAATCATTGCGAATACATCAGGCGGGGACAACATGCTTCAGTGAGCAAAGCAGTAAAGCAAACAGCAGAGCACACAATACGTTACAATAAAGGATTATATTGGACTTGGCCTTGGTTAAATCCACCTTTATGACACTTTATATTTGAGGAAAGTGGTTTCAAGAAGTGTCTAGTTTTTGAATCGGATGGCAGATCGGACTTTGAGCTAGAACATAGGCCGGGCATTCTTAGAATGTTTCAGTCTCGGGCGAGGAGAGATGCTGGAGATTTGACGGGACTAACGCTCACTGCTTGCTCGCTGTTGCCGGTGGTTTCTTAAACTTGACCCACCCGATGTGGTCCTTTCCTTTCTGTGTTTAGCCTCGGCTTCGACAATCGTAAACTTCTCAAACCGGATTCACATTACTAACCATACTATGGGACAACAGGAATACTTTGGCGAAGCCATCGGACCGACTAAGAAAGTTGAAATTTCGTATGGACCTGGAGGAGTCAGTCGTGGGGTCGCTACTATTGCTTTTGCTCGCGCAGATTCTGCTGCAAAAGCTGTCAATAAACTCAACGGTATCCTCGTTGATGGTAGAGCTATGAAGGTGCGTACTTAAACAACTACAACTGCTCATCTATTGACCATTAATAGGTTGATGTTATTGTCGATGCCCGTCGTGCTGCAGCCATCCCAGCCCCAAAAGGGCTCAGTGAGCGTGTTCAATTAAAGCCTCAGCCAAAGTCTGCCGCTGCAACTAAGGCTAACAACTCTGCGGGCGCCGCTCGTGGTGGAAAGAATGCTCGTGGCCGTGGTGGAAAGACACCTCGCGGTCGCCCTGCAAAGAAGACTTCCGATGAACTCGACTCGGAGATGGCAGATTACTTTGAGAAGGGCACCAATGCAGGAGAGGCCAGTGCTCCTGCTCAACCTGCTGGTGATGCGGTAATGGATGATGATATTCTAGTAAGTTGCAGAAAAAGATCCTAGCATCAACGTACTAACTCAATCGACAGTAAATCAATTTTATGTGCTTCAGCTGAGGGAGCAGATAACCAAATTCCTTGACGTTGTGGTACACGCGTCTTTTTTCCCCGCCAAATTGAGCTGATGGCTTCCTTGTGATTGCATTCCTGCTTCTGGTTCTCCGGTTTATATCTCGTTTTCACATGGGTTTTGGGATGCGTGGATGGACGGTCGGCCTCGCATAATACATCTCCGCAGGCATAGGCAGCGGTCTGCTTTACCAACTTGTATTCGAGGTCACATACTACGCGTTTTATTCAAATCAATGAGCAATAACTACCACTGAGGCCCCTATGTGACTTGTAGGAACAATATCAAGTGTACTTCTACTAGAAAACCTTCTCTATGATAACGCTACCTGGTTCTTCATTCAACTTGGTCCTCTCCCCCTTGTCCTAATTGCTGCGATATCCCTATGTGACTGGTAAGCTATTGAATGAGATCTAAGCAGCAATCACCTCTTAGAAAAAGACAAATGCTTATCCCGTTTCAGCCGAATGAAGAAATAGCAGCCCTTCACGCCATCCGACAGCGGTTTTGGACCTGGAAACACTCACAATACTGGACAACATGTCAAGCTTCTTCAGTGAATTCCTAATGGGCAAATCTAAAATCGAGTCTCTTGTTCCCCTCATCTGTTGTATTAGCAATGTAGTCCAGCCTCTGGTCTTCTGTCATGGCAGCCCATACTCGATCCCGATATCTATTTCTCCTTACATAGTACGCCTTTGTTCCCAGGTACAGAAATATATTGACAAGCAAGAGGCCCAGGATCACTCGATTGCCTCGCCTGTATTTTGGCGCATCATCTTTCTGATAAATATTCGCAGCTATTATTCCGCTCGTCTGGACACTCATATTATAAAGGGCTGCTGAAACAGTTCTCGAACGCACGGTCTGGCTGTTGCGGGAATTCCTATACACAGTAAGCGGCGTATCCTCTATCATTCCTGTCGGAGGCTCCGGTTTATTGAAGAATAAAACAAAAACTCACCAACCAACTTGTATCGGATGCGCCGAGGGGTAGCACAGCAGGGCTGTCATAATCGCATAGCTTACCCACCTGTTGATCTCCGTAAGATCTACAATGTTGAGGAATATAAGAAATGGAAGCGCCCATAGTTGACCAAGGAGAGATATGAGTGTCAATTCGCCAAAGACTTCAGCAACATATGTCAGAAGCAGCATATTAATGATGTGAAAGATTTTTGTCGGAATCACCAGTAGGTTGGTATTAAACGTATCAAACCCAAGCCCTCTAAGCGACAAAGTCAAGTAATTGGAAGGCGCACTCATAGGTGTCTGAAAGCATAACCCAAGGATGTAGATAGGCCAAAGATCAAAGTCCTTCAAACTTTGCCAGAGTAATACTGGCGTGAGAGGCTCTCGATTGTGCATAGAACTTTTTCTGGGATCCTCACGGATGATTCGATTTACCATAATCACCTCCTCTCTTGCGTTGAACCATCCATCTGAACCACGGAACCAACTCGCGGTAGATGTTGGGCTGGATGGCATCAGAACGGATGAAAGTAGACCGACAATGAGGGTAAGTAGCCCCTGTTAGACAATTGTTATTACTTTCTCAAAGTTCTCGGCGCAGTGTACCATCTCTGTTGTTCTGAATTCGTGGCCGATTTTATTGTATGACCTAGCTTTCCAAAAGGGTCCTAATCCACGTTGTATTTTGCAACAGTTTTGAATTGAATAGGACATTTCAGTTCGCGATACCCTCTCGGGTATTAAGTCGTACTCGAAAAATCGGCCACGAATTCTAGTTACCTCAATTGATAATTGTTGTTCTCCTACCTCGAACAAAAAGAGCCATCTCCAACCGGCTCGGCCGTCTAAGCCCCTCAGGTGTAATAAACCGAAGGCAAGAAACGCTCCGAGAACGTCAGCAAGTGCTGAAGCTGTCCAGAAAAAGCCGAGACGTAAAGATAATTCGTGGTGTTTGTAAAAGTATGACAAATATAAAATAACCTATATCATTAATTAGGTAAAATCTGTTCACACAACAGGTAGGGTTCTTGTAGACAAATTTTGTAATCGACTCTACTTAGCCGTGAACTGTACAGTAACAAACGTCATGATACATTCAACAATTGACCAATTTCTAAAGACTTGATGTACTCATTCTTGAGGTCCCTGAATGTATCACAACCTTTGAGATGGTGGGTTGGAAATTACTTATAAATTCAATCATGAATCTCAGACACTCCTACTCCTGGTGGACGGACAAACACGTACCTCGGGAATAAATCCGCCTTGAAGCATTCCAAGTAGTAGACGGCATGTTAAAAATGAAGTCTTTCCTTTCATCCAAAATTGTGACGCTCCTACCACACTCCAGGCTATCATTTGAAAAGGGATCCAGATATCTGGGCCGACCCATTTTGCAATAAGATTCGATGGGAGTTCAGCAAACAAGAAGGCTAGTTTGAAAAATGAATTGCCGAGGTTGTAATCTACACGGTTTAGTATCCGTATGATTTATAGAGTGTCGGGGCCGGGTACCATTGGTTGTCATTCCCAAGTCTTCTAAGAAGTTATCTGTCAGGGCTTGAGAGATATTTGACCTATCAAGTTCGAGCGCCATAAACATTACTGCGGTGAAAAGCATGATTCTAGCATCAATCTTTCGAATCAAAGCATGCTCCTCCCCCCATGTCCACCTGCTCGTTGGATCAAAGCGGTGGATGTTCTCCCATGAGTCACTTGGTCTATATTCTTCTGCCAAATCTGGGTCATCGAAAACCGAAGGCTGGGTAGCAATAGCAGAAGGATCGTAAACAGTTTTAGATCTCTGGAACCAAAATCGTTTTTCTGTTCCAGGAATGCCCAATGCTAGAGGATTTATATCGTCCAGTAGCTTCTGGGTTACTGTCACGTCACCCTTGTTCAGATCTTCAGATTCATTAAGCACCCTGAACTCATCATCCGGTTTGACACCTTCATCATCGCTGACTCTTGAAGAGTTTGGGTCCTCGGAAGAAAGGCGCCGGTAGAGTGTAGTGTTTATTCGCCGCATCAGTAATTCCTCGCCATTCTGATTTATATGCCCACGCACTGGGGGCGAGCTTGCTCTAAATACTCTAAGTGTTTAACATCTCTCGTCTGCTAACTGAATCGTTCAGTCAGCAGCTCGAAACCGAGACATACTATTTCTGCAGGTATGGCGTCTTAAATGAGCATTCATGAGACTATCACCGGGCATGAGGCTCGGATGATGCTTTAAGTGAGAGTGAGTGGCTGGTTCACTCTCAAGCATCATTTTTGGATCTGGTTGCGTGCTCGGTTTTGGGTCTAACTTAATTTGCTCGCTTAGGAAAGGGGGAGGTGGGGGGTGGTTCACTCACGTGTCGACGTATGTATTTAGCCGGTCCGGATAATCTGGCAAGCCGAGAAGTCATCCTTTATTTTGACTTTGATGACATGTTAACAACGCCCTTCCCCTCCAATAATGGGGCCAAGAAGTGTTTAAAAGGGGGGTTTCTGCAGGGAGTTCTCTAAACAGAATTTTAAAAGAAAGAACCGCAGATTAAAAAATGCCTAGTGCTTCCCAGAATACAGACTACAGCCTTACTGAGGCACAAAAAGCTCACTTCTTGGAAGTAAGTGAAACAACAAATTATAACACTATCCTCAATCACTAGTAAAGCATGAAAGCTAAGCTATGACTGGTAACTAACAATATGATATTAGCATGGCTTCATTAAACTTGAGAAATGCTTCACCGAAGCCCAAGCTGCCAATGCCACCTCCACACTATGGACAAGGCTTGGATACTCACCCACTGATAAATCCACATGGGTAGAAGAGCGTATAAATATGCCTTGGCACAATGTTGTGCCGGTATCTGAGTTCTCGCCAAAAGCTTGGACTGCTATGTGCGAGTTACTTGGAGGTGAGGATAGGATCTCCGACACGATGCGAGGATGGGCCGATGGATTCATAGTCAACTTGGGAAAAGAAAACTATAATCCCGAAGACGAACTAAACTTTAGGGAATTACAGGGATGGCACAATGACGGCGATTTCTTTGTTCATCACTTAGACAGTCCTGAACAAGCTTTATTAGTCATTCCGCTTTATAGCGAGATTGTGCCCAAAGGAGGCGGGACTGTAATTTGTACCGATGGAATTAAACACATTGCGAAGCTGTTAGTAAGTGTCGTGTTTTTTCTCTGACACAGTATTGATTTAACCGAAAATGCAGCATGATCATCCTGAAGGAGTTACTCCATGGATGAAGTCCGTAAACGATCCAGATCATGCGAAATCAGAAGGTACAACTTATTGGAATGATCTTGCCAAAGATCCACTAAGAACCCGTGATGAGGCTTTCCATGAGATGACCGGGAATATTGGCGATGTAGTTTTGATGCATCCATTCATGCTTCACTCGGCATCGAAAAATTTGCTGAGAAGAGTACGAATTATCACCAACCCACCAGTATCTTTGAAAGAACCGTTCTGTCTGAATAGAGATAACAAGGAAGAGTATAGTTTGGTGGAGCTGAAGACATTGAGAGAACTAGAGATGCCGGACGGGGTAGGAAATTGGAAGATAGATGAAAATAGCCGGAGGGAATGGATTTCGAACCGCGTGAGAAGGTTTGAAGAGATGAAAAGAAAAGAGCTTGAAAGGCTGAAGAAACAATAAAGCCAGTCCTGTATATTAGCCCAGAGAATGATATTTTAGCTTCGAGCGCAATTGAATCGAAAGTACGGTTCAACAATACGCATCTCTCGCACAAAGCTTCTGGCTCTCAACGAAAGCAATGAAACCTGCCCTAGAAGTAGCCACTAGCAACACTCAAGAGTGATGAAAGATAAAATAACAGCAAATTGATTCGTACTCGCCACTCAGATAGTCACATCAATTGAGATCAAAGTTACTGTCTATCAAAAGGAAACGCATTACTTCTTATCTCTAGAGTACCACTCAAAATGTTGCATCTATGATGCGTGACATTTTCAGTGTATTTAGAACCTGCAATTTGGACGATGGATTTAAAACTCTAGCAAACACCTATTCAGGCGCACTCCAGAGGGAATATCCTTGAGTGAATTGTTCAACATTGCGAAACGGATACTTCGTTGAAACCTTTACGAGCTTGCTTCTGCGATGCATTTTGCTAACTCTTTGTCACCAAAGCTGTAAGATGGAATAAAGTAAAACGAAACAGTCTTCAGATCTCCATATCCATCTCAGTGCAGTTCAGTGTACAAACATATCAACCAGTATATTTCATTATTCGATGGTATATATACATTAATCTACAACGGTAGGTAAATCCATTACACCTCGTCCAAAAAATTCGCTAATGGTCCCGAACTTGTCATGGCTCCGGGCTAACGCGTCTAAGAACATGTCATGACGGTCTGCGCTCTCCTCGTGTGCTCTCCTGATTGCACGGATGGTATCATTTTTCTTCTTGCAGATGGGGCAGTCTCCTTCGATGTTTCCGTCGTCTCCAAACTGCACATTAAGACATTTATTTTGGTGGAAGCTATGCTTGCACATGAAGTGTCTATGTATTATGGATCAGTAGTGAAGCTTAATTTTGCATGGTTATAGCATGATAACCGGGAATATAGAAAGTTTACTTACACAGTGGGTAATGTAAGCTGAGTACCACACAAGGAGCATCGCGTCGCATTGAAGGTTTGAGGCTTTGTGGCGAGATCTAGGATCTCCTGTCGTTTTTCATTGCTCTCATCCCTGTAGGAGGTGATCCGTTGTCTGTTGTCGGTAATTTCCTTTCGCTCCCTGTCGATAGTCTGTTGAAGATAGGTTTTAACCATCCCCATAGTTGCCACAGCGTTGGTGCTTAACGTTTGAATGACTTGTAACGGTGCCATAAGCCCGTCGTCATCAATTTTCTTGAGCACAGCATCTAACTCATCGCCGGCATCCTCCAAGACCCGAGGATCAGAAGTGAAATAGGCTAGGGCTGCAGGATAGAGTTGCGGTTCGTCTGGGCCATATTTCCGAAGTGCCTTGATGGCACCGCGAGTATCTTTTGCGGAAGTGTATGAGCGGAATATATCGAATCTAAGACCTGCTTGTTCGTGGACAAGAATTGTTCCATCTCTAAAATTGGAAAGATGAGACAGAAGCAAGACGTTAGATGTGTCTATAGGAATATCCTTTCCCTCGATCAGCTTTTTGGCCTTGGCTTCCCACTCCCCTCTATTTGCACCTTTCTTCTCGCTCGATTTGTGCAGATACATCTCAAACAAAGTAGTATAAAGGTCGATCTTATCCCTCTCCTTGAGGTCCTTCTTTTCGATGCATGCCTCAAGGAATATGATAAATTCATTGGGATGGTCAACGAATGAAGAGAAAGCCGTTCTCGGTTGGGGAGGCGTGTATCTATGAATGGCAACTTGTTCGATAGGTTGATCGCTGACAGTAGTGGCAAGCTCCCCTTGAGATGGGGGCGACGCTATTGATGAAGTATTCATGTATGGCAGAGGCAGTAAATCTCTCAAATTTTGGACCTACAAAACGGTTAGCTGTTGAATTTTGATGCAAAGTCTGTTGGACCATATTCGAGAGTTGAGATGTATACAGCATTGACGGCCCCTGCACCATACCCTGGCGCTTGTGGTACAGCCTTCACAACTTCCTCTTTCTTCGGTTGATATATGCCCGTGAAATAGTCGATGAACAACTGTGTCGTATCCTTGAATATGGTCAGCTAATTATACACTTGGAAACAAACTAATTTCCAAAGCACATGTTGGCAATCAATTTCGAAGAACATTCTTACTTTCGAGCAATGTTCTAATAAAACCCTTGCATATTTCATCAAGTTTGGATAGGTGGCATCGGGTTCAAGCCGAAATATATAATCCAAAGCCTCCTCATACTTCTTTGAATCCTCGATCAAAATATCAACAACTAGTTCATGCTCGCTATGCTTTGTTGCTAGATACGCTGCCTGCTCGAAATATCCACCTTGTCTGCACATCGAAATAGCTGTATCGAGATCAAATTTCAAATCACCTGGCGACTTGATAAACTTCTCAAGCTTATCGATATCCTTTAACTTCGCATAGCAATTCAAGAGGAGTGTGGTGTGATCAGCAGTTGCTTTATGATGTTCATGCAGTTCCTCCAGATACTCAATCAAGTTATGTATTCGCTGAGTATCAAGAAACTATATATGTCAGGATTTCCGAACCATAAAACATAGAGCTTCTTACCTTTCGAATGACCTGTGATGGCTCTGTGTTGTCGATAGCTTTCAGATACTGTTGCATTGCGCTATCATAGTCTCCTTTCTGATATAAGAAATCTCCGTATTTGCGGAAGATGACGTTCCTCTCATGTATATCCATGCCAGCTTTTTGCGCTAAGTTGATAGCGTATACGAATAGATTTCTCTGATACAGAATTTCTAGCCTTTGATTCAAAGATTTTTCATGATACCGGTAAATCTAGGCATTATCAATAAAGTGTGTATCTTCAAAATAGAGAAACCATACCTTTCCATCTTGACTGAGAGTGAAAAGGTCACCCCATATCATAAACACGGATTGAACCTGTGAAACCAAAGACTCAGAATGGGCAACAAACTTCAGATCTGTGTCAAGTAAAGTAAAGGTTGAAGTATTAAAAATGGCGTCCGCTTGTGAGTTTCCAAATCTACGAAGAGTGCTTGATTTTGAAGGTATAGCGGTGGAAGGCGGGGAGACAAGAGCAACGTAGTCTCCGTAGATTTTCACCAGGCTCTTGGGGCCATCATAAGCAAAGCAAGGGCCACGGCCATCAACGCCATAATAATAAATCGCATCATCCCGTACTACAACGATATCACCATTTCGATCGTCAACAGTCATACACCCAACACCACATCCCAGGTCCTCTAGGGTTCGCGCGGGTTGTCCTTGGCCTCGTCCAGATATTACAAGTTTCAAAATGCGAGATATCGTTGCAACGTATAGAGTGGCTAGTTTTGAATCTGTCCGGAATTCCAGACCTGTGATTGGTTCCTCTGATTCATGGACAACTCTTTGCTTTGCTCCACGATCATGTACCAGGTCTCCCCTTATGACCGTCACAGATCCATTTGCAAAGCCAACAGCTAGTTGTGAAAGGTCATCCAAAGTTGTGAATGCCGATATCTGTGACCTTGTGTCAGTAATTGGAACGGTGTTCGAATATGCGAGGACGTACCGGAAACGGCTTTCGTCCATTACTGATGCTTAGAGTAGATTGGCATGTTGGAAGTCCGGTCTTCTTTACTGGCTTATCCAGAGCCCATACTTTTAAAACTGGCTCATTCGGCAAGTCTTCCTACAATTCATCAGTACCATGGTACATTCCCCAAGCCGCCAGCCCTTACCGCTATGGTCACTAGTAATGATGTTCCCTCCACCTGTTTCATGTGTGCAATCGAGCCAACATCGTGCGCTTGGAAAGTCCGCAGAATCTTGAAAGTGGATGAGAGGATGCGAACTGTGCCGTCATGGCTTCCGAGGAATAGGTTCTCGGAACCAGAACAACAGCAGCTTATGTCGTTATTTTCGAAGAAGGACTTGCTCTCGTCATCTGGAGCTTTGATTTGGCTGACTTCAAAGAAATCAAACGTCTTCCACTAATGTATTGTTAGCTGTGTTTGTTAGGCATATTTCATTTTGCAGCTCACAGATGTCAGAGCCATGGTAACTGTGGCTTTAGAATCCAGTCATGCTATCGTGTCTACCACCAAGAAGAGCAACAGTCCACGAGCCTTCTGACTGATCTATGCGCTGTGATGGTATCCCAATACATACCTAAGTTAGCCGGTTGTCTACTTCGGGTTCGGGTACGTACGTGTGGCTGTTCCAATTTGTGGCGCGTGGTTTGCAGCCAACCAGATAGCTAGTCCTAACAATGTGATTTCTCAGCCTTGCATTAACATCAAAACTAGCTTCACGACCTTCAAGTTGCCAAACATCCATTATTTTGTATATACCAAGAAATTATATAAAATTAAATTTAGTACATAGTCAACAAGTAAAATTAATCTAATAGTAGCTGTACTGTTTATTTATAGAATGTCACTTGTGTTTTGGTATATCCTTTGACATATTCAGCCTTGTCATTCGCATTGCTATCCTACGAGCAACAAATTATTTCTAAAACAGGAACTTTCAAGAGTACTATTATTGAACTTATAATATACATAGAAACCCTACCTTGTATCCTTTGTTTGGTCTATGATAACCCTCCTTATAAGCTTGTGGTTGCTTTGCAATATTCCATGGCAGCGGCGACGTTTGTTTCGCATTTGCGAAGTTGAGAAAGTTTCGTTATATAGCACTTGTTAATGCAACGGCTGTATACATAGGAACGCTGCTGCCTTTGAAGATGGGATCCAAACCAGTCTCGAAATGTTCAAGACCTATTTTAATGTTTTTGCCATTTCAAATAGTATCATAGGTATGCCTAATGTCAAGTTTACGGCATTGTAATAGCATCCTTCACGCAGTCATATTATCAGAATGTTTAAACCACGTTGTCTCACGCTTGAAAACTTGTCTCAATTTTCAAGGAATCTTTTTGTTTTATAATGTTGCACCACACTGACCAAGCTAGCTGGAAACAACTTCATTATCACTTAAAAGGAGAATCGTCGTAAATGCTGCACCTCGTTGTATCAAATCACTAGAAACATTGAACCTGTATAGAAGTTATTCGTTATTATAAACTAGATGAACCACTTAGCGTCGGCCCAACAAAACTGCTAGCGACAAAATGATACCCCAACCTGCCTGCGTCTCGTAAATCCCAAACTCATTCTCAGTGCGGAAAACAATTTCCTCGGTTTTTATATTCATGTTCTGTTTAGCGCATTAGCAATGTGATATTGGAAGAGTCTTATATAAGCTTCATCGAGTAGGACACCGAGAACTTGGGTGCCTCTACTATACTACATAATATAACACTTTAAGAAAAACAATGACTAAGGAGCGAAATGCTCGCTGAGTCTTTTACTGAGCTTGGAATGATCAAGTTGTGCAGGTGTAGGTAGGGTTAATATATCCTGTCCCGTAGAGCTGAGGTAGCACTCAGAATTCAAGCTCCCAACTTGTTCCAGAAATTTGGAGAGCACCAAAAAGTAGTACGGATATCTCAAATACAATGATGTGATATAATGAATCAAACTTACCACACGATCACCCAGCTGTTGTACTGGTTCGGCTTTAACAGGAGATCTGGGCTCTTCGATGGGGGACTTTGTTGAATTCTTCCGTCCCCAGCCAAACAAGCCTCCGCTCTTCTTCTCTGGTTCTGCTTTCCTGGGTGGCAGCTCCAACTTTCTAGGATCCGGTGCTGGACTCAAATAACCTACCAGACGACTTGCCATTGCCTTATCCTTCCAAAACATGTCATTCTTCTCCTCGTCTGCAGCCTTGTCCCTCAGCCGCACCACACGATAGAAGTCATCAGAGCCATATGAGCTGGCGTTTGCAGGTAGCGTTTTGTCATCTTCAAAAGCATCGGCAGGAACCAGTACCAGAGTACCCTTTTCTTTCCCTGAAGTAGCAAAGTCCGAGAGGTAGATTTGGATCTGGGTTGTGAGTAGCTGGAGGATAAGTTCGTCCTTGGCATGCGAGACGAGATCTTTTTGAGTTTGAATAGAACTGATTTGTAGGGTGAGAGACTGCAATTGGTCTTGGATTTGGTGCGAGTAGTATTTTGTCGCTGAGTCGGGGGGTTCCTGGTATTTGGGCGTTGGGAGTTTGGGAGAGGTAGTATCGTTATAATAAGACGGCGGTGCCTCTTCCTCCTGGGAATTGGAAGAGGGAAATTCTGATTTGCTATCCATAGTGGTGATAATATTAGCCCTACCGCAACTAGCTTCTGGATGTATCACAATTTTGGATGAAAAGTAGGTTACTAGTATAAGAAGAGACTATGGTGTACGGCTCCCACATTCTTTCTTAATCTTGGTTTGGCAAGTGATGATCAGCTGATCAACTAAGTGCGACGAAGTGGAGGCAAGTGACGAAATAGCAGAAGTCCGGCTCCAGAGGAACGTGATATGTTCTCGAGCCAACAATGTAGAAAACAAGAGCTGATTATGATGCACTGGAATTATTTAATTTGTTATGAAAGTACCAACCATGTGGTAGTAGTAAGTAGTTTTGACTTCCGTTGGTACGGCGGGGTATCTTTCTAGGGCACGAAGTTGATGTCGTATCTTGCTCGTGAAATCTCCAGGTGATACGGTTATGCTTCAAGTTGTGTTGAGTAAGATGATCGGAAAGTGGCTGTCACACACTATCCTATCACTCTGTTTGGCTAATCGTGCGGCAGTGCTGGATGCCTAACAAAGTCGCCACCGTAAGGCTCCGAGTCCATGAGTGAATTCCCCCGTTCGCGTTGGATTCAAGAAAGCTAAGAGGCAGCTGGGCTGTACAAGGTCAGCGGGCTGCTTTCCAGAAGGCCGCTAGAAGCAGTTCGGAAATTGTGATTTATTCCCAAGAGACTACTAACGGAAGGAAATGTGGGGATCCGCTGTTAGGCCTCACGGTCAGCCTCGCTTAAATTGACTTCAACTTAACTACGTCTCTTAGTTTGGGCAGCCAAGGGGTGATTCATGCAGCTATACGGACCATTTCGCGGTAAAGCTTGGAGTGTTTTGTCTTCTATAAGCTTGTCTGGATAAGACGGCACGCGTAGACCAATGCCATAGACACATGTTTCTGAACTGTATATTATGAGTGGTGGAGTAAGGCAGTGCTCTCTCGGATCAAACCACACCACTAACCAACCCACAAGATTCAGCTCCTTACCAAGAGGGTTTGAGAGGTAATGGAAACCTTCTGTAAACAGAAAAATAGACAATTCAGCCCCGTCGTGTTGAAAAGTGATTGCTCAAACAAGTCTAAGATACTCCACTGAGGGATTTTGTCATTGAGTTGGCAGATTGCAATGCCAGGTAGGTGTCCAGTTTGCTGCTAGTCGGTAGCCGTTTCGTTAGTAGGTAGCAAGCATAGAAACTATATATGACTGAAGAATCACACTGTACTTTGCAAGGAGCAAGAAACGCCAATCCTAGTAATTCAACCTTAGTCTTCCTACCACCACAAGTTCAACCGACTAAGCCTCATCCACGCCTGAAACCATACTTCAGAAGGTTTTTAGTAGATGTTTATTGGTTATATCGGGTAAGCGGCCTCCCAAAACGGTTGTCCATTCAGGGGGCTAAGTGCTTGTTAGCATCACCTGATGTACAACCTGGTTGCCTTTAGCTAATTTCTCGAAGCTTTTAAGTCTTCTCCGCAGCTTGAATTGTGCTCGCCATCAAGAGTTTGACACGCCATTGTACCCGACTTTTTATTTAAGGAGATCAATTTCCACATTGTTCTTTCGACCTTCCATTCATTCCTCAACCGATCTTGCCAATTATCAATTTGGTGATTCATTTTATTTATAATCCTCTTAGGTTATACAAATTTGTACGTGCTTTCATAAGCAATCAACTTGGAATATATCACTGATCAAATCATAGATTCAGCCCAGACGAACTCAAACACCGCCGTTATGCCTGGATACTATATTGCCAACGCCGATGAGTACCTGGCGATTACAGGTGCGGGAATCAGAGGACATGTCAAAATTGCCAAGAGTGCCTTTGTGCTTCCCTTTCAAAAAGTACGAATTGTCAACAAACCTATGTAATAATAGCAATTAACCAAATATAGTGCCAAAAATTCAGTATTCAGCCACGGGATTACCCGATGAACTTACAGGCAATGGTTTGTTTTCCCCTGCACTTTCACTAGATAGATAGTTGAGTCTAACTGGCGGTTCAGACAAAAGAGAAATTGCAATTTCTTCTC
>Ga0247734_1001856_pt1 | contig 15110 bp, 12 predicted proteins | sample UWRJL103311B2_FD_180933 | JGI IMG/M metagenome (GOLD analysis project Ga0247734, IMG submission 180933) | Plant litter microbial communities from Arlington Agricultural Research Station in Wisconsin, United States - UWRJ-L103-311B-2 | ecosystem: Environmental > Terrestrial > Plant litter >... | reverse complement strand
CCTCGAATCCCATGGTAGCTTAGCAGAAAAGGTAAACCCTCTCCGAGGCTAGGTACATTGGGAATTGTCCGCGCCGGGCCTCTATAAGCGATGCGAGTCATGGCCTGGGAGCCCGCTGAGATCTCGCGACTTGACTTTAGCCAGAATGGCAGAATGGCACAGCGCCGGAGAATGCAACCACCTGTCATTCTTTGCTATCGGGCTTGACCCTCATGGCCCCTGGCCTGCTAACTGGGGGTTTGGGGGGTTCATCAAAAGTCCGAGCTGGGCTGGTCTCCCGGTGCATGGCATGTACGGGACACGTCCCAAACATGTAAGCGAGTTTTGATAGACAAATTGAGTGTAGATCATTTATTGAGGTTCACGCTTTTCAGTGAACCTCCAGACAATCTCACCAGTCACCATGTCAATAAATTTCATATGGGACAAGAAATGGAGGTGCGGTTGTAGCATATCAAGCTAGGCTTGACAAGCAACAACAGGTCTGTGCAGCTCATTGACGTGGTGTGGTGTTCGCTTCCAACCATCAGAGGGTGAAATTCGGATATAATCATACGTGTGTGATTGAATAAACCGATGATGGACATCGCTTCATGAGATAGAAGCGGTGAAGGGTAGGAGTGACCAACTCACTATGTCCATCACATGGGCTTGTATCAAGAGGAAGTGGATTCACCTCAACCTCGGTGGTAAATCTCGATTTCAGAAACCACAGCCTTGTGATATCCCCATTCTTGAACTAGTCTTCTTGTATATGATATATGAGACAGAGGAAACAATCCAGAAAATATTGGATGAGTGCAATAGTTCGTTGGCGTTGCTTTATGCTAGAGAGCCTTTGTCTCTTCCAGCTTTATTTCAGTCTTACTCGAAGGAGACTCTCCGATTTGCCGGGTTGTCGCTGTGATATTTTCTTTTCCGCGAAAAGCATTCCGTCACATCCGGTCTTGAGCTCTTACTAGCTATATTGGCATAAATGATTGGTTTCAGATGCACTAAGTTTGCTCGAGCGTTATATTAGAGCGTCGATCTTACGAGCCTCTTCACTGCGATTTCTATTCTCACGATCCAGGAGTTTTTCGGCAATTGAGTCCGAGGAAACGTGTGGGCTTCATGTCATCCAAATGCCACAAACTCGCACACTTTTAAGCGTAGCGTAATAAGCGCTGGCAGGCTTGTTCTGGCTAAATAGGAACCAGTGATGTTTGCGCTAAATATGCGCTGTTCTCGCTACACATGATAATTGGCCTGATGCGTTTGTAGTCTGATATGTTTTGTTTTTTTGATAATGCCAAGATTGTCGATAATCTTGTATTTTGAACGTGCAATCTGTGTGTTCGTGCTAGGGGAAAAGTTGGAAATGGGAATATTCTACAGTCGACTCTCCATCTTACGCATGGCAGGGTAGCTCTAATCCAAATTGGTATATTTAAATGTTGCCGACCATTGTTGGAACCATAGGTTCCATACGTTCACTCCTCATTGAATGGATCCAGACCAAATGCCATGCCCTTCTATTTCCAAATATATAAGGCTACATCAGAATTTAGCTAATATCTGGGGGATGACTTTCACTCTTAATAATCAGTCATTGAATAAATCATGAACAACTAATCACCGGCCATTTTGGACGGACATCACCCATCGTAATCTAAACATCATGTGGATACCATCCCCAGACAAACAAGTCCCCCGCCTTCTCCTCGAGATACAGTAGTAGTACACGAAGTTCAAAACGCAGCCGTGCTGTACATTGTGTAGCCCAGCATCCGAGGTTCCAACTCCTGGTTTCACTAAGCCATGCTATCGTTCTTAAAGGAAGTACCCGTGCAGAAGAATTAGAGATCGATTATCAATCATGACCAAGAGTCAAGTCAAAACCGGCCATCTAGTTCGATCGTTTTAAGTCGTTGTTCGTAGTCTCGGAAACGGCAGCAGGAAGCACTCACAAAAACGGCACGGCAGCCTTCCTTGATGGTTTTGTTGTTTTGTGACGAGTTGGATATTTAGTAAGTTATGGAAGTGGATGCTTAATTAACATATTGGCAAGCGGCGCACCCTGTGTGAGTCATAGTTTGGGCTGTCCCGCTTCCAAAGAGGATTGTCATGCCGACACTGCACCTGTTGGCCTTGCTCTTGTAATCTCATACTTGGTTACTTGGTGCTGGAGAAAACCCACAACGCAGCATTCCCAGCCCCACAGGCATGCATTGATAATATTTCGAAAACTGGAATTCGTGGAATATCAATTAGGTGTCTGACTGCCCCGAAGCAATGTAACTGAAATGAGATGTTTTGCTTAAACAATTGCTAGAAGAATCTGATTTATATCATCATAAAATAGTGACTTTGTGTAGATACAGCTTCCAAGTCCGTATAACCGTTTCTAGTTTAAAGAGAGCATTAAAATCCTACGGCTGGTCAAAGAAACAAATTAGCCATATAGCAAAGGCGCAGATGCTAATCTCCATAACCTATACTCTTGTAATCTATAGAATATGTATTACTGGCAATATGTATTCGTAGGTGATTCTAGCTGTGACAAGTGAGCTGGACAATGGCAATAGAATAGGAACCCTATATTCAGGTTTCCTTATTCAGCGCGAGTAGCCATGTAAGATATTACTACCAGAATTTACACAGTATGACAGTATGGAGTTTTTTCTGTTGGCATATTTAAGGGATCTATAGATAGCACCGTTTTTGAGGATTTTATAAAGCACTCCATTCCATCGTATGGATCCATGGCCGGGACCAAAGTCGGTTCTAATCATTGAGAATATATATATTCATCACACAGAACGGACTAACCAGATGTGTCGTGCTGCTGGTAGCAAACTGGTGTATCTACCACCATACATAAGGAGAATCACAACCCAATGATTCTCATTCATGGTAATAGGAGTCTGCTTTCACGCCTTGTTTTAAAGAACGTCTGACCATATATGCTAGGAACAATGTGGAAGGAGCTGTGGACTGTCCCGTGACAATACTCACTAGACTTCCAAGGTAACATTGCTCTAGAGGACAACAACGCAAAGCGAGCCAGGGAAGTCTTACTGTGGTCGGCCTTAAAAAGAACCAACACACCAAATGTACAGGCACAGTAACTATAACTAGGATCGGCCTGAAATATCTCTAAGAATTCGACTTGCAGAAGAACAATAAGGACTGAAGTTGAATGCGAGAAGGCAATGCCCAAAAAGACATTGTCCTATTTCTTACCTGCAGGGCAAAATGCCGGATAGTGAAGACCTTGTTTAGAAATTTCCTTCTTGGAAGCGGAAGGTAGGGAGATGTAGAATGCAAGTTGACTGGCTGGCCTTATCTCTTCAAAGTCTCAATCCTGATTTGTCAACTGAACTGTTAATAAGTACAATTAAAGAGTCCACGAGAACTTGGAACAATGGCTGTCTGCAATGTTAGTGCCTTTAAAACCTTGGGACCAACTACTTGTAGATCTAGAACTCTGAACAGGCGTATAAGGCGCTCAAAGATTCAGGGTTAACCTCATTTAGGTTCTAATGTATAAAGCTATGGCCAAGTCTATGGTGGTGAGCGATGATGACATCGCCAGTCGCAACTATTCTAAGTTACCACTAACATAGCTCTGATAACAATACGATGTTCAGTCCCAAAATTCAATCTGTTTCTCGGGCTGTATCTAGATCCCGTAGATGCTAATCTCAGCTCAAAGCAGCACGCGATTGAATATGTTAAGTCCTTGGCAACATATTCGCTTTCAACCAGGCCGCTTCATAGTTGGTGGAACAAAGCCTTGCCCTTTCCTCGACTGCCACCCGCTATTGATACTTCTTTTTACCCCTAAGGTCCTCTTGGCATGCCCAGATTGCAATAGTGTCGTAGTCGTAGGCATGCACGCCGTTGTTCTATGCATACTAATCACAGGACGGATAAGAGGCAATATTGTTGGTTTCGCAGTGAGACTAGAAGGTTGTGGGACAGGCTCTGGCTCTGGCTCTGGAGCTCTACATCTGACCGGTGAACTAGACAAGAACGGATATGGTTTTTGATTCGTCTCTGAAATAGCATGTTTTTTAGGTCTATTCATCATTGTTTGCCCATTACCTAGACGATGGTTTGCTAACGCTGGCAAAATCCCCACATGCGCGGTATTAGTTGACACATGTCTAATCAGGTTGATGTCCTTTGAAGGATTGTGTCTTTTGGGATGCTGTGCAAATTCAACATCCTGTAAACTGGATTGCGATCGTTTCAGGGATTGTGACTCTGGCTTTCCCAGAAAATTAAGCAACGTGCTCTGCCCTTCTGCAAGAGCTTTTCGGTTCCCTTGTTCTTTCAATTTTACCGAGTTTTGGAACAGACTATCGTTCTGTATATCGGCTCTTCTGTCTGTTTGTTGGGCTAGAACTGGAAGAGATCTGGCCGTCACGAACTCTGCTGACGCAACCGTAAAGCTTGTTGAGCGGTCCATTGTGGTGGGGCATCTAGATTCACGGGTTTGGTATTTCACGTCATCACTAACAGATCTGTTCAGCTCAATCCTCTGGCGATGTGCGGGCCGTTGCCCCATATTGAAGGTCGGGGTTCCTGTACGAGAATGCCATTTCGATTCATCATCCATATCCTTATCTTCACCCCCGAGAGGAAATAAGTTATCCTCACAACTCTTGAGCAGCTCTGAAGTCTTACCAATGGACAACAATGATGGCAATGGGCGACGAAGGATGAGTGCTATGTTTTGCACTGTGGATGACTGTAGCGCTGGTCCTTTCTGATCAAGTGATTTCAGGAGCGAGGGTGGCGAGAGGAATGGAGACAAGGCATTCTGCTCTTGTTGTGAGTTCTTGAATGGGTAGCTCATATATAGTAACGCCTTGGCTCTAGTCATGGCGACGTAGAGTAGTCTACGCTCCTCATTTTCATCCTCAGATCTGGAATGAGGTATAGATCCTTGATATGCGGCTGGGATGAAAACCACAGGCCACTCGAGTCCTTTTGCTGCATGAATTGTTGATATTGTAACCTGAGCTGTTGGATTTCCTGCATCTTCTTCATTTTTGACTTCTGAAGCAAGAGCTACGTTGGCGAGGAATCTTGTTAACGGGTCAGATTCTTCATTTTGATCAAGGCCATCAACCTCAGGTAAAGACTCCTCGTCATGACCTGTTACAATCATATCCTGAAAGTCGGATGCTTGAGTAATAAGCTCCTCCACATTAGCCCATCGGCCTTTGGCAACATCGCCGTGATGTTCCTCTAACCAATGTTCGAAATCAATCTTTTTGAGGATAAGTTTAATCAAGCCAACAATACCCTCTGGGCTTTCTGAATCTCCAGCCTTTTTCCTTGCAGTAAGAATTATATCGACAAAAGATCCAAGTCCAGTTTCTGTTTGTTTCGACAGTTTTGTCTTTGCATTTCTCTTTCCTTGCACATTGTCCAATATTAGTGTCCAGAGGGTGATATTGGTTTGATCTGCTTCGTTAAGTAGAGCTTTGATTGTTGCATCGCCGATTCGCCGAGAAGGAATGTTCAGAACCCTTGATAAGGCGTCATTGTTGTTTGGTTGACTAATAACTCTTAAGTAATCCAATATAGTCTTGACTTCAAGGCGATCGTAGAATCTCAAGCCTCCTGTTTCTTGTTAGAGCCAATTGTAGAAGACGGTCAGTTAAAAGGGACAGCATAAGGGGGTTGACATACCAACCATTCGGTAAGCTATGCCAGCTTTACCCAACGCACTCTCGATTAGACGAGACAGTGCAGAAGATCTAAGAAGGATGGCAAAATCATTTAAATCTAGTAACTCTCCTGTCATACCTTTGCACCTTTGAATCTCGGTAACTATCCACTCCGCCTCTCTATGTGCATTCATGAGCTTCCGCAACACTGGCCTGGTACCTACGGTGTGAGTTGGTTGAAGAGATTTATCAACTCTGGAACTATCCTGCTTGATAACATCCAATGCGGCGAGTAGAATCGCCCCCGATGAACGGTAGTTCTCCTCTAAAGCTATCGTTACGGTATCTGGATACTGATGAAGCATTCGTTTGTAATTTTTAACTTCTGCAGCTCGAAAGCCATATATGCTTTGATCGGGATCTCCAACAATGGTGATTCGTTTCCGCTGTGAGGCAAGCAATCGCATAAGATCGAACTGTACCAGGTTGGTATCTTGGAACTCATCTATTAAAACAGCCTCCACGTTAGAGACACATGATGGATATTGCCGGAGAAGGTCAACACATCGAAGGAGCAGATCGTCATAGTCTAGTAGGTTTGATCGTTTTAAAGCTTCTTCGTATTGCTCATAGCAACCCTCAAACTCCTGTGCCTCAACTGATTTCTTGGCTGGCTTTTGCGAAGATGTTATCCTAACATCACCGCCCTTTGATTTCCGGCCGCTGATACGACTTCTTGCCACCTTTGGATCAATTGTGTAATTGTTGCGCTTGATAATCCGCTTGATAATCGCGAGGGAATCCGAGCTGTCTGCTATCCCAAAATCCTTCCCAATGTTGATCAAATGACCATATCTGGCCAAATAACGACGTGAAATGCTGTGAAACGTGCCCAATATCAATTTAGACTCCAAGCCATTCCCAAGAAGCTTGCCTATTCTCTCCTTCATCTCCCGCGCGGCCTTGACTGTGAAAGTCGCAACAACAATATTCCATGGCTGGAGTCCTTGCGCGAGTAGCCATGCCGTTCTCGACGTCAACGTATGCGTCTTGCCACTTCCTGGCCCGGCAAGAATCGCCAGTGTATCTGCAAACGAAGAGACGGCAGCATGTTGTGATTGATTGAGATTCGCGAGTAGCCCTTCTGAGGTCATCGTAGCTTTCGTGTCAACAATCTTCCATTCGCGAATGACCCGAGCGCGATGTTGCAATACAGACTTTGTTGGCAGTATATCGAAGCTCGAAAAGCGGCGTCTTGCAGATTAGCGCACTGAGTGATATATTTATTTGGCTTGACGCGTTTACGCGATCGATGCTCAAATGTCTAAGACGCCAGACACGCGAATAAATACGCTTGCACGTGGCTCCTTCTTGGCGGACAACTACAGACCTAGGAAGCATAGCATAGCTATTTATATCAATCCAGAGCTCGTTCTTCATCTTGCAGCAAAAGTGCTTCTAGGAGTCAGTTTAGGACGTCAATTTTTGATACGTGGTACGGATTTCTAGGTCTTACACAGCACTACAGATATTCACCCATATTAACTAAGGCTTGCACTAAAGAAAGTAGGCGACCAGGGATGAAAGTTAACAATGCTCGGCAGTAGGATTTTTCTACTGGAGTGTGGAGAGGCTTGTTCCTGCATATAGGGTGATACAAATAGAATATAGAAATGGCAAGCAGCGTAATTCAGAAGCAGCTCTAATAACTCAGAGCACTGAAGAGAACTCGGAGGCGTATAACTAACACCCATTGAGCATATCATGAAACGATAGCTATTATTATAAAGTTAATAATGGGTTAGCTGACGGGCTTTGTTGACTTTCCTTAGTAGAGAAAGAAACAACGGAAAGCTTTAGTCACCTAGAACTTTACTACGTAAAAACCTTAAGAAAACTGTAAAACTGTCTAACAAAATGATTTGGACACGCGGAGCGTAATCCCGTGTATTGCGTCTACACTTGTCATAGCTGAATCTGTTCTGAGTACATCCTTTCTATCGTCCCCAACCGAACCAAAGTCTTGCCTTCTAACAACCCAAAAGGCCCGATCTTCATTCCGATCCAAAGCTGTTCTTAACTCTCGAATTCGTCAACACTAAACCATGGCATCTTACACCCTAAATCTTTATTACATGAATTCGACCATACAAATTTGCTGTTGGTACATTACGCAAAACGAAATATTTTAGAGCCCCTCTGTTGGCACATCTCGTAAATGTATGGCTGGTATTGCGGGTGCAGACGGAGCTAATGTCCTCCGGTACGCCCACTGAGCAAACTTCACAGTAGGCTCATCAACCAATTTCATAACTATCTCTGCAAGCCAAAAGGTGAATGGTAAGATGATGAGATGTGGTGCTAAAAATGCCAATTCCATACCAAAGACTCCATTCTTAGATAAGGGAAATGCGTTGACCCAATTTAACATGTGCATCTCGTGAGCCGGTCTATGATAGCCGGTTGCTACGTAGAGCCTATCTCCGAGTGTCCAAAGTACAGGCCCATGAACCAAGTATAGAGCGAATGATATATGGCCAAGATATTGAGTGAATCGTGTTTCGAAAAATGCCTTTAGCCACTTGATATGTGGAATTGATGATACCACGAAGATGGCGGCGAAGATAAGGTAGAACCATTTATAATCGTACATAGCCTGTGGTTTAAGAAAAGAGAGATAGTACCATCCTGGTGCTTTGATCAATTTGAAATTCGGGCTGTGAGATGGAACACCACCCAACAAGATACCGATGAAGAACAGAGCGTAAAATATGGGTGTCTTCCATGGTTGAAACTGTGATATGAAGCGTGGCAAATTATTGTTTTTTGCAAGGAGGTCAAGCTCACACATAGTCATACCTGCAATGAACAGGGATGCCCACCATCCATCTACGATATATATGAAATACAACATAAGGCCACCTTGACAGAAAAACCGAGCATTGCGTGTAGCCTTCGAGAAGGCAAGCAAGCATGTGTAGACAACAATAGATCCCCGGAACTCGACCGGAATTGACCAGGTAGGAAAGTTGTATGTGAACCAAGGGGTTCCACCATCCCGGAAAGCAAAACTGTAGTTCTTGAACTCTACGTAAAAGTTCCACAAGTCCTCCCGGTAGGTGGGTTTCTGTTCAGGGGATATTGTGTAAATGCCAAAGAGATGCCTGGATGTCATAAAGCAAAATGTTACCACCAGAACTGGAATATTGAGTCGTATCCAACGTCTGAATAAAGCAGATCCCAGATTGTCCAACAGCTTCGGGTATTCTCCCGCATATATCAATGCCAATAGCTTCGCAGAAAGCACATATCCCGAGATAACAAAGAACACCGAAACTGCAAAGTGTCCGCCGGTGAAAAAGGTTCGGATGAAGGGTAGGCAGGCAAAGTAATATCGGTCTTCGAATCCATACGAATTCTCGAATATCAGGTCAGCAGCATATTCCTGTCGGGGCCAGAGTTGATGGTGATGCCAATACACCAGAAATGCTGCAACCCCCCTTAGGCCGTCGAGGTATGCAGTCCGTCCAACTTGTTTTCGTGGTCCTGCTCGCGTCATTATCGATGGCCGAATGAGCGCCAGCAACCAGTGCAAGGCGCTTTGTGCTGTCCATTCCTGCTCATCATGCTTTTCCAGCAAACCACCTCCTATGAGCCCGTCGTGCCTTGTCATTGTAGCCTCGCAGTTGAACCCCGTGTGTCGATCCAAAACTGGTTGATCTAGTTGTTGTTTCCGGGGCACAGGCTAGTTCAATGCGTCCATTTGTGATAACCAAGAAGCGAACAGTATATTGTGTTAGATACTGGTTATGATGATGATGATGGTGATGATGGTGATGGTGTTGGTGGTGGTGGTTGCAGGATTGTTGGTAGGTTGGTACGTTCACTACGCAGCCGAATTTCTGGTTGTGAGTATGGACTAGAGTACGAAGTAAAATTGAGGCTTGTTACACACTGGAAGACAGGGGTTATTTACTGGTAATTGGGTCAGTTGCAGTGCATTAACCCCCTAAACATTGCGGTACATACCAATGCCCACTTAGGTACGGATTAATAAGGTACGGAGGCGAGCCAGTCCGAGATGGGAAACTTCATTGTCCTGTGAGTAAAAGTCACATGTGTCTGGAAGCAGCACGCACCGCTAGTCTAGATGCGCTAGTCACTAATACTGGAGAACTTTGCATCTGAATATTGTTCCGAGCGCGGTAAGGAAGTTACTCTTTTCTTCTTATATAGTTTATGATTTTTATCGTTTATACATGACCACTTTAAGAAGAAACCCGAACTAGGGTTTAAGAGTACACGTTAAGTACAATATATTGAAATCAATACAGATGAAACATATGTGGCACTTTTTGTTATTTATATATATATGATATATCAGTAATATGTGATTGAGTGATATAATAGTTTATGGTAGCTTCTAAAGCATCAGATCAATGTATTGACTTCCAATGGTAATCTTGTTATTTAGTTTATATTATAGAAGAAGAAAGGCGACAGTGCATGCGTGATTTTTATATCTAGCTAACAGCAGAAACATAAAGAGAGAGAGAGAGAGAGAACGCGCGAGACTTGGCATACTCCGTCATATTCGGTAAGCCCGGTAAAGCCCTCTCCCAGTCTCTCCTGTTCTGCTTTTTATTCACTTTCTCAAATCCAACAACCAACACATCTCCCTTGCCTGAACAACCAACCCCCTTTACGTTGCATGGTACATAAAGATGCCCGTACCCGTTTGGAAGCCACTGACATACAACGTCGTAATGGACCAACTAGCTGGGGTTTTGACTTTGTTAGTAGCCTATAACGTTAGGTTGGTAGGCCGGTAGGCCGGTAGCCATAGCCAGCTAGCATGTATGGGGAGATATAATCAAATGACTCCTGAACTATGTGCTGATCTACTCTACCCAGAAATCTTTTACCGGAACGGGGGAAGTTTCCCACTGCAAGAAGAGGGCAATTGGCTAAGGCCATTCAAAACCATATATTACAGTATAATCACAGCAGCGAGTGGAATACCAGGTAAATAGCGGGTGATTCAACTTCTATACGGACTCCTTCGCCAGTCGGCAGTCAACAGAGCCGTGTTCTACGATCCTCTATTTCTGATGCTTACTTCCACCCATAGGAATTTCAATTAAGCTTTGAAGTGTTTTATAGCCGCAAGTTCCCCCGGGTTTTCAGCCATGGCTGGTTACAGCATAGTCAGAACAGGCATGCTCGGTTGGTTTGGGTTCACATGTTTGTGGGTTTGCGCCACCACCCAGATGCGACAGATCGCCGTTTTAGTCTTGTGCATGAAATAGGGGCCTCCTTTCGATACTGGGACTGGTACTTGCGGTATGGCGTCTTTCGTGCGGGAGATATTACGGAGTACAGATTATTAGAGAACAGTACCACAGTCGACAATACTTTACCGTACCGATACAGGAGATCTGACTGTGGCAATCATAAAAGCAATATCGATGTTAGAGGCTTTTCAGCTTGGTAGATCCAACACAGGAAGAAATCAAGAGCATTCCAACCATCGAAGTTATAGCCCACGGTCCACGCGCTCCTCATATATCATCACATCTGACTAGCTCCTATGCTTTCTTCTCAGCCGTTTTTCAGGTGTCAGCCATGAGCCAGTAGCTATTATTGTACTGACACAATTCAAGGGGGACACACATGCCGGAAACCGCTACAGAAGGCGAAGAAGAGGGGGAGGGACTAGGGGGAGGGGAGTGGAATGCGGAGCTATGAAGCGACGCAACCTAGGCAATAAGGTAATAGTCAATAATAGTACTGTGCGAAAAGGTCTACTTTGTACGTTCTTACTACTGACTAACGGCAGCAGTAGCCGTCCAGTTAGTCTACTACGTAACGTAAGGATGCACTGGATAGGCTACTGTACTAGAACGAGATGTGGGAAAGACTTCGCCGCAATAGCCCCGGAAATGAAATCTCACCTAGAAATTTGGGGTAAATGAATAGACGAGAAAATGAGTAAATGACCACCTTGCCACGGACTTCCATTCACGGATCCTTGCCTGACGATATTCGGAGAATAAAACGTATTGACATTGATTGGCATGTACTGTCCTGTACTGTCCTGATTGATTTTGCCATCCCTAATACTCGGGCATGTGGGAAACGCCCCATGTGGAGCAGAACTAGACGTCTAATTCTAATACGTTGTAATGCAGCAGCAAGCGTACGAGGGAGAAGTTGAGGATGAGGATAAGAATTAGATTCAGACTCTCATGATACGGCTCTGAAGGGTTTAAAACAAACAGAAGATGTTTGGCATAGGCGAGAAGGAACAAAGGTATCGAGCGCATTGTTACCGAAAACCTCCCCAAACCTCTATTGTTTGTTCGCCTAGCGAGTAGCTAAACGACGTTCATTCAGGGGTAAATCAATAAAACTCGCACGTCGATTACGGCGACCTGGGGTATTTTCGTGTTTGCGTACTGTTGGTAAAAATTCATCTACAGAAGTACTCGTATTCAGCTCAGCTCAGCCCCTCTCTCTCTCTCTCTCTCTCCTCTGCTGCATGTAGCTCCGTACTCTGTTGCTCTTTTACCGTATTTCCTGTATCTCATTGACTACCTCTCCGTACCGGATGCAATTTTTAATTTCAACGCCAACCAATCCTTGCCTCATCCCAGCGTGCCACTCGCGAGCCACTCCACACTCCACACACCGACCCTTGATCCTGGCCATTCACATCTGAAATTCTGAACGCAGAAGAAGCAGATTACCTGGACCATTCGCTCCCTGTCTCCTCCTACACCAAACTCCAACCAACTCACTACTTACTCCTCTCCCAGAATCTCAGGCACGCGTCCAAAGTTCTTCCCCGCGATCTCTGAACTCTGAGCATGTTCCCAATCATTTGGTCTCAATAATTCTTTTCTTTTTAGACCATTGTTTCAACCAAGATGAACTCCAAGATGCACGTTCCAACTTCTCTTCTCTCCCCGCTGGGAGGCCGCATACCTAAGCCAATGCAGCGAGCATTTCCCATTTACATCGCCGTCATCCTCATTATCCTCTTCTTTTCTCTCGGCTCCTCTTATAATCAGTCGGCAGAAGTGCTAAAGCGTGTCGGGCATACGGTCCTCTCATATCAAACGCCGTCGCGTGCACCTGGCGACAGGTTCCCCAAGAAAATATGGCAGTCATGGAAGGTAGATCCATTAGACTTTGAGGAGAGAGATGCTGGCCGCGCCAGATCGTGGCCTAAGAAAAACGCCAATCACAGATATGAAGTCCTTACCGATGGCAACGACCTTCACTACGTCGAAACCAATTTTGGACCACAGGGGCTAAATCGACCTGACATAGTAAAAGCCTATCGAGAACTGACCGCCAAAATCATCAAGGCCGACCTTTTAAGATATCTAGTCATGTACGTTGAAGGAGGAGTATACGCAGACATTGATGTAGAGGCCCTGAAACCTGTTGATGAATGGATTCCTCCTCAGTTCAATGAGTCGGATGTTGGACTTGTCATTAGCATCGAAATTGACGAACCAGATTGGGCCAATCACACGATCCTAGGCCCCAAATCGCAATCTTTCTGCCAGTGGACATTCATGTGTCAACCTAGGCTTCCGGTTATGTTGAGACTGATTGACCATGTTATCCACTGGATTGACGATGTGGCAAAAAGACAAGACGTTCCAATCGCGAATCTCACGCTGAATTTCGACGAAGTGCTTACCGGTACCGGACCTTCAGCATTCACAGGTGTCATGTTTGCAGAGATGAAGGCACAGACCGGATCGGTGCCTCCATGGGAGGAATTTCACAACATGACGGAGCCGAAATTAGTCGGCAATATTTTAGTTCTCACGGTTGATTCGTTCGCCGCTGGTCAAGGGCATTCGAACTCTGGGAACCACGACTCCCCAAGAGCTCTTGTTAGACATCACTACCACGCGTCATTGTGGCCATCCAGACATCCTCGATTCAGTCACCCTGCATATGGAATGGTGGAGGAGTGCAATTGGAATCCAGATTGTGTCCACAAGTGGGATAGTGATACGGCGGCATATCCAGCTCTACCAGAAGAAGAGAAGCAGAATCTGATCAAGATTAAAAAGCAGGCAGATGCAGAGAAGTTCGACAAGGAGGAGGCAGAAAAGGCAGCGGAGAAGAAGAAGGTAGAGGATGAAGAGTTAGACAAGCTACAAAAGATATGTATGACTGTACCTCCGGCGCCACCACCAACATCTACGACTTCAAGTGGACTGCCCAACGAAACATCGAACGAACCTCCCAAGGAAGAGAAGAAAGACTAGGCGTGAAAGATCTCTTGGTTCATACAGCGTGTAGGCATTTTTCTGGCGTTTAGCGGTTTGGCATACTGGGTGGGATGTAAGATTTGGAAAGACTTCAATGATGATATAATATATAACGTGGAGAAAGGATACCCCACATACTATAGAAACTACTGAATCTGTCACATTCTCCATGTGCGTTGTATTTTGTGACCTGGGGATCCCATTGATTTTGATACAAGTTGCCATAGGAAAAAGAGGAAAAAGAAGAAGTCAAGAAATACCAACATCATTCTTCGCTGACCACGCCCCAACCGAACTAAACTGCCTCAGATAAAGCATGCAGGTAGCAATTGTCAAAAGCTAATAATCGTCACCGTCCAGCCGCGTGGGCAGTTAATTCTCCTCTATAAAAAGGCAACAAACAAATAATCCCACACACACCTAACCTTTTCCTTTTCCTAGTAGCTAGTAGCTAGTAACCCCTAAGTGCTAGTAGTGTTCTTAACTTAGGATCATATATATATATATATATATAGATAGATAGATAGATAGATAGATAGATTGGAGGAGGGGACGCTCGAAACGAAATAACGGCTTGAAACAGAAACCTATTTCGAGGCCACTCAACTCTGTTTCCACCCGTTTCGAACAAACCCCCCCTACAACAAAAAACCGAAAAAACCAAAAACCAAAAAAGAAACAATGTTTTGTTTTATTTTTATGCAACGGCATCTTTAAGCGAAACTCGGGGGGGACCTAAGAGGGGAGGGGGACAAAGCCAACCTACTAACCTACTAACCTACTAACCAAATTCCATATACATACACATATTCAGGATTGACTTTTTCCTCTCTCTCTCTCTCTCCCCAGTAATTATCTATATGTATATATGTATATGTGTATATATCGTCAAAGTCCTACCTAAGCTGGTAAATAGAAGAAAGATTTAAGAAACAACAACCACCTCCCCCCCTCCTTTCTTTTTACCTCAAAAGAAACAGCTATTTTACTTATCTCACAAGGGTTCAGAATCCCAAAGGGAAAAAAAAAAGAAAAGAAGAAACAAAAAGAGAATTTCAAGAATCTTCCTCTGTTTTAAAATACCCCTTTCTCTGTCTCTCTCTCTCTCTTATCTCTCCCTATCTCTTATTCCTCATTCTCTATCTTT
>Ga0247734_1001855_pt1 | contig 15112 bp, 13 predicted proteins | sample UWRJL103311B2_FD_180933 | JGI IMG/M metagenome (GOLD analysis project Ga0247734, IMG submission 180933) | Plant litter microbial communities from Arlington Agricultural Research Station in Wisconsin, United States - UWRJ-L103-311B-2 | ecosystem: Environmental > Terrestrial > Plant litter >... | reverse complement strand
CTATAGATGCAAGCAAGTCACCGGTATAGTATGCTGCACGATATGTACTGTAGCTAGCTAGCTTCTGCATTAATGAGATATGAAGGGGTAAATGGTTATTTTAAGTAATATGTTTAAGCGAAAGGTAAACGAACATCAAGCAACCACATAAGCGTGATCGAGGGAAGAGCTGCATGATTCAGCAGTTTAACAGAAATTATTTCAAATGGGAAGGAGGCCACATGTCTAATTTCAGGTGTCCTATTATATGCTGCCCAAATTTAACAACACCCCAGGGAAAACTGTTATACATCCATCACGTCCATCCATTGAATCCCGATCCCAAAGCTCCATCAGTTCAAACACCCCCCCAATAAAGAACAATTTCAACACCCCCCAAAATCAAGCTCCTCTCCTTATCTAAGTAGGCAAATGCAATAAGCCTCGCGCTCTTGTATGAACAAGTTAGGACGCAAAAACAGAGCGATATGTATAAGCACCACATATCGAAATAACTTTTTATCCCTGTCATGCACCATCGTAGGTCTTCATTTTGTTCCCTGTGTATGTCGTTAATGTCGCGTGCGTCTATTGCCATTTCAATAATATGACGTGAAAGCATCCATCCAGGTTGAACTGAAGCTTGATTCCTTAATTGATATTTAAAACTCCACTCCGTTTCTGTCTTTGCCATTTAATAAACTCCAAAATATAGGTGTGAATACAAAGTATTTGAAAAGAATCTTATTGGTAGCCGGCACCTTGTGTATCTCTCGTGCGTCGTGTGAGACTTCCGGTTCGTCCTAATGCGAACCCTTGTCCGATAGAAGATTTGCGCTGAGTTCGGTCTTCTGCTAATCGGGAAACTGCGCCAGCTGTGTCTCTTTCTGGGGTCGATCGATCCAGATACCTTCTGCCGCTGGCGTTTGAGACTGCCGGGAGTGCTGTTGATCCAGCATTCGTCAAGCTATTAGAAGCGTAATGCCTTCTAATTGGCAAGGACGATTGAACTGTCGGCGAACGATCAGGCAATGGTGGTTGCTGAGAAGCATATTCTCGCGGAGAGTTTCTCATCCGACCAATTTCTGTAGTGGCTCTCGAAGGCGCTCTGAAGCGAGAATCATCTTCCTCTTCTGGCTCTTCTGTTGCTCCGCGCCGACTGCGCAGCAGTAAAGAAGTCCGTCTTCCAGCCATAGAACTCTGTGTGGGGGTACCAGCATCAGAAGGTGCATAGCGGGGACTAGGCAAGGTACTGGTCGCAAGCAGACTACTTCTTCTTGCCTCAAGTCGACTAAGAGCCCTTGGACTCGACTTAATTCGGGCCAGATCCGTCATGGCTGGTTTTCGCTGTGCTTCAATAGACTGCAAAATCTCTGTATCTCTACTTCTTGGCCGCTCTACATTCTGGTTCGGTAGCACTGGCTCATTTCTTCCCTCCGTCAGTGATAGACAGAGTTCTGTTAAGCTGCGGCACATGCTGTCTGCTTTCCTACGAACTTGGCGCTCAGACACTGAACTTGAACCGCCACCAACAGTAGATTGACTACTCGATACAGGCCCGGGCTGACCTGAAGATCCTACCATAGCAGCAATAGAAAGCGCGTCCGCAGCACTGGCCTCCAAAGCATTGTAAACATCTGCAGGAAGCAATGTTTTAGATTTGACGAGAGCAGCCTTCAAGAGAGGATGAGAATCATTTGCCTGAGGTTCAACCCCATTTGAATTGACCGGGGATGCGCTATTCGCCCGACCTCTTTTCGGAGAGGAGGACATAGTAGTAACAGTGGTCGTGGCGGTTGGGGGGCGATCATGGGAAGCTCGTGAGATTGCAGCCCCAGACGTCGCTGGTAGCTTGCCGGTCAGCTCAAGTCTGTTTATTCGTGATTTGAGATCTTCCAGCTCATCCCAAACCGTCGACGGCGCAGTTGTAGATACGCTAGATTCTGTCCCTTCCGTAGCACGTTGTGGCGCCGGTGCTTCTTGTACATTATCCGCTGTGCGTGTGACAAGCGGGGATGAGTTATAAGTTCGAGGCGTCGAGTATGACAAATTCGACTGTCGATAAGAATTTGTTCTAGAGGATGGTAATATTGCATCTGTAACAGAAGGTCGTCGTCCATATGAAGCCTGCGACTCGGGTGATATCTCCCGAGTAGTGGACGCTCTTGGTGTAATCGGTGTTGAAATGGATGTTCCTCCTTGATAACGATTCTTACTCAAGTCTAACACTGTTGGTGCCCTTTCCCTTGTAAAAGTCTCTCTGGTAGAAGGTCGGTAGTCCACAGCCTGTGACATATGATCGTCCCCATATCGCGATGCTGTCGTGCTCTCCTGGTCTGATCCCCGGCGGCGTAGTGCTGAACTTTGAAAAACGGTATGTTTGGGTGGAAGAGACTGGCGATTAGCAGCAGATATCTGTGACTGTAGGAGACATTAGTGTTTTGAATACACAGGGAACGACGGGCAAATGCCTTGCGCCAACGTCGTGGAACGTCGATGCTTACCCTTCTAATGACCCCTGACCGATTACTCCCAGCAGATTCCTCTCTTGCAAGTTTGAGGAACAAGTCTGAATCATCGCTGCTCTGCTCCTCCTGCTCTCGATTCAATGGGTGTCGCGAATTGAAGCCATCTAGGCCTCGTACGGTGTCGTCGTGGTCCATGGCGGTGCGTGGAGATGGCGCATCTATACTTCTCCTGCTCGATTTGAAGCTCCGGATGGGAGGAATGGAAGGGGTGACCGGTTGCGACGACGGTGACTGTAGAGGTTGTGGTTTTCTGTCGTCGAGCGGACTGGTGGTGAGCACTGATTGATTTGCGACCCAATCTTCAGTCGGATTATTTTTATTCTCGGTCAGGACAGTGACGGTTTGGAAATATTTCTGAGGCCCATTCAACATTGCTAGAGGTGGGTGTCTTCCTCTACTGTCTCTTGCGGGGTCCTTCCTTGCTTTTGCTCTCGTTAAAATCGGATGCGTGGTTGAGCTTCCTGGTGTGTTGTCGGATCCAGTTACAGACTCGACAGGGCCGGATGAGGTCACGGGTCGCGGTTTCTCTGGCGCTGGCGATTCTTCGTTCTTCAGCAGATGTTGCTGCACAGCAGTCTCGGAATAGGTGCGAACATGGACCTTTTTGTTTATTACATGTTTCTTCTGGACAATCTCATTCTGCTCAGGGTCTGACGGAGAGCATGGAGCAGATGGAGCAGTCTCGGAAGATGGCCAAAGCATTGTCAGGCCCGCCTGTGCAGCGGCGGCCGGTACGGCAGATTTGTTAGCGGTCGTCAGATTTAGGTCAGCATGGCGAAACGTGGGCAATTTCGACGCGTTGTTATCCAAGCGGTGCGAATGGAGAGAGACTGGAGGCAGCATGCTGAGTTTGACGTATAAGTGCCCATTGAAGTTATTCCCAACGGGAAACCCACGAGAAACGGGATGAGGAAGATTGTCACGAGTAGTCCAGTCCCTATATGTACACCACTCGCCGGGATGGGACTATGGCCTCTCCCGCTTGAACCACGATGCTACTCTACAATAGGGATTTGAGATGGGCCGATCGATGCATGGTTGGGGAATTCCTTCCCACTCTTCTTGCATATCATTGGAAAGAGTATGGATTCGCAATACATCCAAATAGCCGTGCTCTCGGGCCTTACCAAAGTTTGCATCGTTGGGGGACCATCCAAACAAAACATTTCGAGCTTTCTCCCCAATTACATACCGCCCTGGCAGCTACAAGTAGAGTACCACTTTCCCAGACGGCAGATTTGCACCAACATCTTATGTTCCACGCCGCATGCACGAGGAGAGAGACCTATGGGGAGCTATGGAGGTGCGTGCCCTTGCATAGAAGAGAATAGATGAAGGCTGCTGTCCCCGGGAGGACGGTGTTTATCTGTCCCTATCTGATTCACTTCGAATTATCTTCTATTGGCAGTGAAGCTCTCTTGTGGAGGTATACAGATCCGTATCATTGAACTCATCATTGAGCTGGACCATTATACTCCGTTCAATAACAATTCTGCCTCTCTTTCAATCACATATGAGGAGGCTGGGAAGTGGGAAAGGAAGGGAAGGGAAGGGAAGCGACAGGAATAGGGGTAAACTCGAATGCATCTCATCACATGGGGGAACCCAATGATATCTTTGCTATAAAAGCACATTGCGGAGAAGTCTACAGTACAGTACAGTACTTCTGCAGCTTGCCTTCTCAGTTCGACCTATTAGGTTGCGTGTAACTTACTAACTACGTACTACTCACTTTGATGATTCTGCTCGTCTCATAGTCTTATACCATTCGACTTGAGGTTGTTGGTACGTCCGGCTCACTCCCATTATTGTTCACCAAGATGCGCCTCGGTTCACATATAATTATTAAATAAATAATGTGGTGCCTACTTGAATCATGACATGAAAATAGACTTTGGATCTTGACCTCTTTGGTACAGCAGATAAAATTCCTGTCCTAGTTAGGCCAACCTAATCAATTCTCAACATGTCGTTCATGCCTCGAACCGGACGACCAGGCTCACTTTTCTGCCCACTGTTGAATTGTCCAATCGTTTGTTTACCCACCACACTGCGGTTCTTTCGTACATACTGCAGCCGCCATCAAGCACTTTGGAGATAGATGGCGTGCAGCAGTAGGGGTTCTAGAAGTGTCGTTTATTACCATAAGCTCAGCCATTGGCGTACGGGTTTTAGGTAAGTTTACTTTGTCGTGTACTTTGATCCTATGTACGGTGAAGTCCCATGAGGTCTTCTGTGGGGTCCTCCGTACTCCATTCGTGCAGGCGTGAGTTTCTTCGCTCGTACAGCATCTCTCCCAAAAGCCATGAGGCACGGCGAAATCGGGTGTATTGCGGTGTAGATGCGCTTGGCGTATCTGTTTGACATGCTGCAATCCTGGGGAGAGAGAAACATGCTACTGTAGGTGAGCATGTGCTCCGAACATGTGAGAAACGTCAAGTTTGACAGGTCCAAGCGTACCGCCGCGGCCGCTGGAGGAATTGGGCGCTGGGGACGATTGAGGAAGAAAATTTAACCTTAACCTCACGCCACAGGACGGACCGACCGACCGACCGACTGTACGGAGACACAGTGAATAATGGGATGGTGATTCCTTTGCGTTCCTCTTGCTTATGTTTCCTGCTCATGTTTCCTGCTCCTGTTTCTTGTTCCTGTTTCTCGCTTCTTGCTTCCCTAGCCCAAGCTCGAGCTGTTGGCTCCTTATCACTTATATTAATATGCAAATGAGGACGGGAGTAGAGTGTATGAAATCCTGGTGTCAGGGTGATTGAACCCGCTTCGGTGGTGGTCGTCGGGTGGGTGGGCATGCCAAACAACAGCTGGTTGGAGGGATGGTGCCTCTGTGGACCTCTTTCCAACGAAGAAACGAAGGGAAGGGGTATCTATCATCGACGGAGCACTCGAGTAGCCTAGTGAGAGGTAAGTGCAGTCCCTGGCGTGCTGTAGCTGGGTTTGGTTTTCCCGTCGCTTCGGGAACGGTTCGGGCTTCATGTTTCATCTTCCTCCAGGTGCAGGGGAAAGGGGGAAAGGGGGAGAAGGGGCAAAAAAGGAAAAGCAAAACCAAGCAAGCGATGGGAACCAACCGAGCCAATCAAACAGCACCGGCCGGACCAGAGACACTCACACACGAGAGACACCCTCGCACACTCTCCCAGCACGGTACGGTCTACATCGTGCAGTAATACAGGAAGTAATAATACAGTGCTCCGTACTGTACGGTACACGATACTACTACTACCTGTAAAAGCATATTCCAGTCAGGGGGAAGGGACGAAAGGGTTATGTACGAAGTATGTACGAAGTATGTACGTATGTAACTGTACCCTTCGTACTGTCCCTATACTGTACTATACTATACTATACTACACTATATTATACTAAGCTAACACTAGTATACTACACTACCCTACCACCCTACAACCCTACAACCCTACAACCATCCACTAAAAGTAGGGGTGGGGAGGTTGGGACAGTAACTGTACTGGACTGTACTGTATTGTACTGTAATAATAAATGGAATCACTTGCACTGACTGCCTCTGGTTCTGGTGCTTCTAGTGCTTCGGACTCGGCCTGGAAGTAACAGTAACCAAAATTCATTCCAATCCGCAACTTTCCCCTTCCTTGCAACAACTCCTCCTCCTCCTCCTCCTCCTCCTCCTCCCCTCCCTCGATTACCTCTTCCTTCGCCCTCTTCGCCCTCTTCCTCCTCCTCCACCTCCACCTCCTCCGCCCTTAGATCGTCTCATACTCGCGGCTTTTGTTGACCCCCCCAAGATACCACCTCGGTGATGCTTCTTTAGCATCAATCGACATCTGCCAATTGGCAATTTCCCTTCAATTTCCCGCCTGCTGCATCTGCGCCTGCATCTCCCATTGCATTGCTCGTCTCCTCTGTTCCACCACACAACCAACCGGCTTGCGCAACGGCGGATACAACGAGCAATTCCTTTTGCAAGCCATATTCTTGCTGGTTCTTGGATACATCGAAAAGTCTGCGGGCATTTGCTTAATTACATTCAACACAAAACAATATTTATACCGGGTGGAAAGAGGCACACCAGACTGCTCGTCGCATATTGTGGAAAATCCCCATCCATCCATCATACCACCACCGAAACTTAATCCTTGGGCTACTTCATTAATCAGCGGATCAACAGCTTTTTCCTTTTGGAAGTAGCAAGCTCTCTTTGTTACGGAAGAAGACATTTCTCCCTACGCGCTGCCTCGCGCACCACAAAGCCCGGTCACGGTTCTCGATTCGCCATCGTGTGTGCCTTTGTCGCCCGCGGAACGAGAGAGAGAGAGAGACGGAGACAGAGTGTGTGTGTGTATATACCGTACCCGGAGCATTGAGCCCGAGATCAAACACACACCTGAACGAGGCCAGAACAGTCCTTCCGTACTACCATCTCCAAGTACCACTCACCACTTTTCTCCGGACCAGCACCAGCTACGAAGCAGCATCAGCAGCCCCCAGAGCAGCTGATTTGCCCACTTGCCTCCCACGCATTATTGTGGAGGACCCGTTGTGGGCGGTCTAGTAAAGGGCTATTTTCCCCCTCGCCGCTCCTCATTCGCTCCTCATCCTTCTCGACGCGCCCACCCATTCGGTGCCGTCTATTTTTGGACCGCCCGTCAAAACGGTCGCTTTCTATTGGCGAGCGGACCCTCCTTTGCTTGGGAGCCAACATTATTGCATCGCCAACATAATCTATTGTGCACGACTTTCTCTCTTTCCCTTTCATCGATCTCGAACTTCGAGTTCAGTCTTTTGCGACTTCGACCCTCTTTGCGGCCACCGTGCTGCCTGCCAGATTCAAAGGCGAACGGCACAGTCGAACGGCGTTTTGCAACCCTGCCGGTCCAGAATAGCTGCGCCAGGTCTCGCCTCCACTACCCTGCGGTTGGCATTTAGATTGACTGACTGTCTGTCGAGGCTGCTCTTCTCAGCATCCTTCGTGGCAGTGATTGCCCTCACCGTCCACTCGGGAACGCAATTGTAGCCGTGCGGCCATCTAATCGCTCGTCCCCTGCGGTCGATTTCGCTCAATCAGACAATCCATACGCGCCATCTGGAAGATTGTTGCGGCGCTAAACACGAGGTCTGCCTCAAGTCGACCAGCTCCCAAAGCGCCGCATAGACTGTGGTAAATACTACCCTTCTCCTATCTGTCGTTTTCTTCCCCATTCACTCGTTCCTGGAGGCATCACCATTGAGAGACCAGTTCAAGTTTGGCGCAACCGTTTGTTCACCCAAACTGCAAAGGCCACTTCTTCTCTGACTCAGTAGTGACGATGCTTCTTGTGACATCTTTCATTTCTATATATGGCACAGCCCTGGAGTAGCAAATATGCCTTGTTTGTCAAGCCTTGAAAATGCTAATAGTCATTCTTTAAAGAGAGCCTTTACCTCGGACACCACTTCGATCCCTCCCTCTCCCGAACGAAAGGCTGTTTCGAGAACAGCTGAAGTCGACAAAGGGTATACAAACCAACGGGTGGATAAGTATTCTATACAAAATCCAAGACCGAAGGTGCGAGCGCTCTCTGGCTCGAAACAGATCATGCCCTCAACTGCTGGTCCTCGCATTTATGAAAACCAACTGCCGTCTTTCATGTCCGTGTATGACATGGACTCGAGTACAATAGAAAGTCCGGGGGTGGATCCTCCTTCAAAAATAGCTGTTCCGACGTACATAAAACAACAACGATTAAGCACGTCCGAACAGAAAGAGCACGTACCTATAGACTCACAACTACACTCACATCAACATCACGAGAGTACTTCCACACAAGCATCGGACTCCACCGATTCCTCACCTACAACAACAATATCCACGGTCGATTCCTCTTCATTATCGGATCCATCGCCGAGCTCCTCTCCAGAATCGCCTATAACTCTCATCCCACTCTCCTCGTTTTCCGGGTCATCTTTTGGGTTGGACAATTTTCAAAGCTTAAAAATGGCCGATACTGCCCCCATACGGTTACAGCTCAATGATGAGAGGCCTATGACATCGCCTGGACCACGCAAAACCAAGAATCTAAAAAGCTTAGCACTCAATCTCAACACAGGCGCTGAGACTTTCCAAACCTCGGAGCCTTCATCGCCATCGTTTATCAAGCCGCCTCCGCTAAAGGGCCGGCGGAAGCCCAGTTTACTGAGCCTGAACACTGGCGCTGCAAACCAACCACCCGTAGCTATAGGAGGTCTTGCGTCTCCTGGAATACCGCCTCCATCCATGCTACAACGGAGAGGTCTAAAACATTCCATTTCATCACCTCAAATGCTGAGCACTCCTGGGTTTGGTCCCAGTGGTGGTATGTCTTTCGGGGACAGGAATCCATCAAAATTTCTTGGGCTTCCTCGACTAAACAACTCAAATTTGGGAACTAATACTTTTACTATTGATGAGGACGGATATGAGCCAAGTGCAGGACCTCAAATGGCCACCAGAATACCAGGAGTGACTGTTGGTGGAGACTCTTTTGACAGGCCACATTCTGGAGAAGATGCAAAGTCACCTTCATATCCAGATGGGCCTATACTAATGCACGAGCCGAGTGTCCACCTCTACCTCGAGCCGAAACTTGAAGAGGCGAGGAACTTTGATGTGATTATCAATGTCGCAAGGGAAGTCAAGAATCCATTTAAAGTGGTGGAAGTGCAAGAATCCAAGCAGACGCCATCAACTGCTTCCTCGGATTCCAAGACCATAATACCGGAGCCAAATACTGCGGCATCATTATTGTCATTCCAAACCGCATTCGAGGTCCTACCATCTGGATCTACAGAGTCATCACCGACGACCCCAAAGCCATCACCTGATATGAAGACTCCCGAATACATTCACGTGCCCTGGGATCACAACACTGACGTAAAGGATGAATTGTGGGATCTGTGTCAGACTATTGAGGCCAGAGTGAAGGAGGGAAAGAAGGTTCTTGTACATTGTCAGCAAGGTGCGAGTCGTTCAGCAACTCTGATAATAGCGTACGGGATGTATACCAATCAGGACCTAAGTGCAAATGAGGCATACTCCCAAGCTCAAGCCAAGTCACGTTGGGTGAATCCTAATATGTCGCTATTATTCTCTCTCAATGATTTTAAGAAGTTGATTGAAAAGAAGAAGGCGGAAAAGATGGTCTGGAAAACGCAGGGCAAACATCGCCCTACCTTATCCGCTGATGAAACTCTTGACCCTCCAACTCCGAACCGGGCTCGTGGAAATTCAACACCAAGTACGACCACGAGGGATAAATTAATGGGTAATACCGAGGACAAGCAGAGTGCAACTGTTAGCGAATCAACTATACGGCGTTTAGCAGACTTCGATTTCGGATTTAGCGAATCATCTCCCTCCTCAGAGAAGACAAAGTTCGAGGACCATCCTCCTCCGAAACCCATCGAATTCTTTACTCCAGTTGAACCCTTGCAACCTAGTAGCATGGACTGGGAAGATTTAATGTCTCCAAGAGTTGCCGAAATGACCGATAACCCCCTAGAACGATCCTTCACTCGTAACTTCTCTTCGAAGTCAGCCGACGAGGTCTCCACCTCTACATCAGCACTCTTTTCACCACGGGTCCAGGAATATCCCCGATCCTCGTTCTTCGCGACCTTGAATACCCCTCTAGCCGTCACCGAGGATCCACGATCTCCACCAACAAAGGGTGAAGCTCCTATCACTCGATCCATTGATGATTTTCTCTGAAAAGGTCTTGCAGATAGAAAAATTATCCGACGGTAGGGCTTACAGCTCGATATATTTACCAATAATGATTGATTAATCTCTCACACACTTGCATATACTAAGCATGCACTTACACACAATTTTTTTCCCCCGATATCAGAGGACCAACGGCGTTTGAGAGAATACAAAGCACTGCAGTTCATGGAAGGATAAGAACGCGGGCATGTGAAATTGGCGTGTCATGAATGAAAGGCATGGAGTTGCATAGCGTGTGTTGTCCTGGCGGGTTCGATGGGTTATGGGACATGACCGAACCAAGACCTTGTAAAATGTAATGAGTAACTTGAGGATGAAGTGGTAGACTTCATGATATTATGAATACCCGAGAAGTTCCGTGTCTAATTTATTTTTCTCTTGTGAAATCTACGAGATCTGCGAAAACCTGAAAATTTTCCATATTAAAGAAAGTTCCCTAATAAGTAGGTAAGTAGGAAATCCCAAAATCGTAACAGTTCATTTTCTACGCTTCCACCGCCCATCGCCCGTTCTCCTTGACGTAGAAATATCTTGATTATCTTACCTTGAACTTTTCCCCCTCCCTGAATTTTCAGACAAAGCGGAATACGGTAACTCTTCCCGGCCGTTTTGCTTGCTTGCTTGATTTGCTTGCTTGATTGCTTGCAACATGGTGTTTGTTTGGTCGGTGATATAATTCTGCCTCGCTTAAGCCCCTTTCTTTTTTCTCCCTCTCTAATTAACTAACTTGACTATCATAGAACGAACGCAAAAGTGATTTCTTGAATGCAACAACTTCACTACCAAACCAAACCAAACCAAAAAAAAAAAGAGAAGAAAAAGAAAAAGAATAATTAACATCCCAGGTAGATAGACAATTCAATATGTATTATTATAACCATAAGGTGGCGAACCATTGTATGCTTTATGGGATGTGCGGGTTTGGCGGGAATCGCATCTACTACGGCTTAGCTTTCCAAGCTAAGCTGCTAACCAGTTGTACACCACTGCCCGTTTTCTTTTTCTTTTTCTGAAGAGGGTTTTATTTATAGTAGTGGCGTTGCTTTTTTACAATCTTACGCAGTGGTATATGCAAGAAGCACGGCTTCCCTCTTTTTCTTTTTTCTTTTCTTTCTTTTTTTTTCGAAGGGGCGGTATATTCGATTGAGTGGCAGCGCGTGGATTTATTTGGATAGTACGATAGTAGGGATATTTAAGGTGGGTTAAGAGTTGTTGTTGGGTTGTGGTTGTGGTTGTGGTTGAGGTTGAGAGTGCAGATACCCCTGAAGTCAAAAAAGGTTAGTCGTGGGTTAGTCCAAATGAATGAGGAACCGGGATTTAGAAGGGTGAATAGATTGCTCAGCGAGAGGGTTGAAACTGGGGTGTTAGGTTAGGCTAAAGGACTGGACCATTCTGTCGAATTGTTCTTTGGGCAGCATGAGAGTGACAGTGGCAGATAATAAATTATAGAGTTCTACGAAGCGCGAAGACGTAGAGGTGAAGAGGAGCCACACGTACGAGACACGTTAGCCACTTCACTGAAGGGAGTTGTAGTGAGATGGTGTGAAAATAAACCAAGATAAAAGATAGGCTGAGCATCTGCACACCTATACTGTGAAGGAAGCGACACAGCTCATGTGGGTGTTTGGACACGGTCACGTAATATATGTATTTCTCGTTGAAAAGAGCAGATTTAAAGAATCCAATTGAGAATAACTCAAGCTGGATTAGAGATGAACTAGCCATCCAGGGGAACATATCGATAGCAAGCAAAGAACAATATGTTGCGAGAAATAAATTCGTACAGTCTCTAAACTCCATCCATGCCCCAAGAAAACGCCTTCAAATGCCACCAAATACATACACACTTCTCTTTGTTCACCACAATTCACAACTCCTTTTTGCTTTCTGGAGTAGCAACCTTGGCCTTCTCTTTCGCCGCCTTCTCCATTCTTGTAATAATGCCTTCAGCACCAATACCACCAAACACAAGTCCCACACCGGCCCATTGCTTGAGACCAAGCGAGTGACCGAACCAGACGACCGAAAGTATCATGGTCAACATTTTGCGGGTAACGGTCACGGTGACTAGTAGAAGCGAGGAGAACGTGGAAAGCGTGTAGACTATTTCCAGTTAGTTCAATAACTTGGGGGTTGAGCTTAGGGTGCTTAGTAGGGCAACTTACAGATAAATACCTGACCAACGGCTCCACAAAGCGAGAACCCAACAACATCATACCAAACACTTGGATGGCGCTTCATGAAACCTAAAGCCGCAGAAAATTCGCCCCCGCCTCCAGATGCTAGATCCATACCTAGATACTCTCCGATGCCAGTGTGTACTAGGTATGGAGACAGGGCTAAGTACGTAAATGTGAGGAGTGTCATGAGGAGGTTGTTGGCGCACATCATCTGGGGCCCTTTGTATGATTTGTTCTTTTGGAAGATATGGTCCTGGGTTGTGTTCGTGAGTCCATCAAACAACAAGTTTATCCCAAGGAGGAGAAGTCCCCAAGAGACATTTCTGTCTGGGTTGGCATGGGCTTTAGATGGTTTTGAGTGACCTTTTGCAGACCCAGCATGGAGAGTAAATACTGCTACTCCAGAAGTAACGGCCAGAACAACTAGGTATTTGTAGAGAGGATACCGTTTTTGAAAAAGTGTGATGTGCAGAAACATGACGGGGAGTAGCTTGCATGATTTGGCCAAGATGAATGTGATATAGTCGATATGAGCTAGTGAAGCATACCCAAATGGAGATGCTAGGGAAGATGTTATAGCGACCAGTATCAGAGGTATAACGATGCTACGGTTTGGAAAAATAGGTGCTGTTTTTGCCCCCGCTGGAGTGTCAAACCTCAGGTATAGGTACCCGCTAAGCGCTGCGAAGAGGGATTGGACGGTATTGAGGAAGACTGGGAACTTGAATTTCTCAGGGGCGCTTGCTGATCCATACGGTGTGGTTGTCAAACGTTCTTGGAGAATCGCCCATGTCAAACTGCAATAGTTGTTAGTAAAAATTGTATCTATAGATTTTTGGACTTGCAATGAACCATAGATACCGCCAACAGCAACCAGGAACTGGAATGCGCCAGCCTCCTTTCTGGACTCTGGAACCATACTTTTGAGTACTTCCTCGGTATTCGTAACATCCGTCGCATTGCCATTAACAGCCTTGTCCAAATTTCGTGCACTTCGACTTGGAGTACCATTGCGGTCGGCCTTGCTGGTATATTCAGAGGATGGTTCTCTCCTCAGCGGTGTCGCTTGTTTGGTTCGGGCCATGATGAAAATATCAATGGAATTGCCGCAGGGTTAGGACCTTATGCCAAAAGAAAGCGAAGTTTTAAACAAAAATTAACGGAGCAGAGAGAGTGATGAATTGGCCAGTTTACTAAAATAATTTGGTACCTGACATCTGGCTTTCTGGGGATCAGCCGCGCCTGTCCTGATTGGTTGGTGATGGCATAGCCAGACCGTCAGAACTGGGGAAGGCTGAGACGCTTTGAAGTGGGATAAGATTTGACTTCACTCCTTGAGAACCTCCTCCACATGTATGATTGCTCAAATTCCTCTATTCAGCAGTGTTAAGAGAATATAGTAGTGTCTTTTGCCCCCATCACCAAAAGCAAGTTCGCCAATTTCCATCCATAAACCTCCAACCCAGCAAAATACCCCTCCACCACCGAACATTCTTGCTGCCGTACGACCACAATGTCCGGAGCCAACGCCCCCGAAATTGCTGCGGCCTATGATGCCGTACGCTCCGATAAAGATGAGACCAACTGGCTCATAATATCCTACGCCTCTGCCGTCGGCGACAAACTGGTCCTGTCCTCCACCGGCACCGGTGGTCTCTCCGAACTAGCCACCAAACTCGATGATTCGCAAGCCCAATACGCTTACGTACGTGTAGAATATGCCAATGACACGGAAAGCAAAAGAGTCAAATTTGTGTTGATAATTTGGATTGGGGAAGGCACGAAGGTGATGCGGAAGGCGAGGGTGAGTATTGAAAGTGGAGGAGTCAAGCAGGCATTAGGTCATCATAGTATTCAGGTTGATGCGAGGGATAAGGGGGATTTGGATGAGAAGGAGATTGTGGTTAGGTTGAGAAAGGCGGGAGGCGCAGATTATAATGGGGGAAGGGGTTAGGATTTGGCATGCCTGGGAGGTATTTTCTGAAGGTGTTGGATAGATTGTAGATACTAGATATCGGGTGAGGTATTGACCCAAGTCAAAATTACGCAGCGGTTGTAGAAACTGGTTAAAACAGCACAAATACATGAGATATGGATGCTTTACCTCTCTACAAGAGAATTTTCAACAGACAAAGTGGTCGACGGGTGAGTTCATCCGTCAAGGGTATCTCTGAATCAATATCACATGCATACAAAAGTCAGTTAAGTTTCTTGTATCTCCTCATTTACCACCTAGTCTAAATTAAATAGTTCTCTACACATCTCAAGAGATCTAGAGGCTACCAAGGAAGTAGACTTGACTATCTCAAGACTGGGCAGATGACGAGTGGATGGTTGCTGTGTAGGAGTGGCAGAGAGCGAATTTGGTTTAGGATAGACGGGAGACAGTGATTTGGGCAGGGTTGAGATTCGGGACTTTAGAAGAATTATCTTAGTCATAGACGCATAAAGAGATTAGGACGGTTCTCGTGGGTTCAGAAGGACGGTCGGTAGGCAAAGAGTCGAGACAGTAGGTCGGTGTCTCGAGTGTCGAGTATCAAGGCGAATGCGAGGATGACGACTGGTGGAGCAGCATAAGCCGCATCCAACATGCAGGTGTGACCGTAAATTCGTAAAATTCCGCGCCGTAACAGAAGGAGAGTAAAAACCCAAAGGAGTCAAGAAGTGCTTTTGTAGAAGTAGAGAGAAAATCG
>Ga0247734_1001853_pt1 | contig 15121 bp, 14 predicted proteins | sample UWRJL103311B2_FD_180933 | JGI IMG/M metagenome (GOLD analysis project Ga0247734, IMG submission 180933) | Plant litter microbial communities from Arlington Agricultural Research Station in Wisconsin, United States - UWRJ-L103-311B-2 | ecosystem: Environmental > Terrestrial > Plant litter >... | reverse complement strand
AGCAATGCGCCACCACCAAGACCCTGGAAAAAACGAAATGCCACCAAAGTCCAGATATCACCCGCTGACCCGCACATGAACGAACAGACGACGAATAGGATGATAGAACCGATATAGTAGTTCCGACGGCCCAGTATCGTAGTAAGAAAACTGGTCATTGGAATAATGATCACGTTGGCGATAGCGTAAGCGGTGATCAACCACGTGGTATCCTCGAGCGTTGCACCCAGGTTCCCACTCATGTGGGATAAGGCGACGTTGACGATCGTCGTATCGATCAGTTCCATTACGGCTGCTAAAAGAACGGTAATGATCAGGAGATTCTTTCGTAGTGGGCTCATGGTACTCGCTGCTGGTGTTGGGATAGCATGATGGACAGGATCAGGATCCGTTTCCACTTCCACTACGTCGCCGGTGCCAAACATCTCGGTGTCGACTTCTTCATGCAATGTTCTTTGTGGCTCAATTTTTTTATCCATCGTACAATATTAATATACCGTTCGGTATATTTTAAATCAAACAAAAAGACGGATGGAAAACTTACCGCCCCGCCTGCATATTAAAACTCACCAAATATACCTATTGGTATTTTATTTAATAGGTTTGTAAGAGATTTAAAAGAAATATTATGTAGGGGTGACATTTTACCTAAACTTAATTTCCGTCAGTACGTGCATCTAATTTCAAGGATAAATTCTTTGGTAAATTTCGAACACACCATCATTTTTCCCTGAATACGGGTTCCTGATTCAAGAACCTGTATTTAGGTGATCATGTTGGGGATGATCGAAGATCGTTCCATAGCTAAATTCCGAGATCTAGCTAAAATTGCAAATATCCGGGTTGATATTGTTCGACAAGCCCTCTGACTGATGCCGTTAGGCAGTTTTTACCAAGTTTGAGTATATTTGAATTCAACATTTAAACCTTATGGCACTTAGCGCAAACTCCATCATTCATTATACCTCTGAGCTGGAATTCTTAATAAATATTATCAGGTCGAACGGACTTCGTTTCTCCTACTGCCTAGAAACGGTAAAGACGAGAGGAAGCCAAAGCTTCTCATCCGCGATCGCGATGGTATCCTTTTGCGATATACCCCTCGCAGACTACAAAAAGCATTTTTACAACAAGAAGAATACCGGCGACCTCGGCTATTACGGGGACTATGGCATCGGACTTTCCAAAACCTGGGCTCGGAACAACGGGTTGAATCCGGTGCTTTATGTCGACTCGAGATCCCATGTAAGCACCTCATTACGAAAGGACTTTGAACGGTTTATGCGCAACCAAGGCCCTACGGAGACCTCCACGCCCCACCAGATGTTCCTGTATGCTAAAAATTATGACGGCGAACTATACCGTAAAGGTGTTCTGAAAAAGAAAGATTATCGATACTATGATGAGCGGGAGTGGCGCATTGTCCCGGATTCGAAACAACTTGGTGATCACCCGGTGGTGCTCGATGCCGATTTGTATAATGAGGGCAGGACAGCCTTTCAACAGAACATTGAAGCAAACCTTCTAAAATTCGACCTTAAAGACATTTCCTACATCATTGTTAAAAATGATGATGAAAAATCTTTGATCTACAAACAGCTACGGGACTCCTTCCGTCGCGATAGCGATCCAATAGACCTGACCTCGATCACTGTTTTGACCTCGGAACAGATCATCGGAGATTTTTAATGACTAAAACCGTCGAGATCATAAAGCCTATTGTCATTCGCACACGATCGTATTTGTTACAAATCTTTCGATTGGACGAAGCTGGACACGCCTCGTTTTCTATATCTCAGCTCCGAAAAATTTAATTAGTTGCTGAGGTTGCTTCTCCTTTTGACCCGGAAACGATCTTTTGTCTATGGTTCTTACCCCAGGTTTCCATCTGTTCAATGATATCTTTCAAAGTCGCCCCATAGTCGGTCAGGCGATATTCTACGGTGATCGGCCTAGTATCCTGTACATGCCGGCTCACCAGTCCATTTGCTTCCAGGTCACGAAGCTCTTGTGCCAGCATCTTAGTGCCGATACCTTCGACCCGGCGCTGCAATTCCATGAAATGGGTCTCGCCGAAATATAAGGTGGTCAGTATTTTGATCTTCCATTTTCCGCCCAGAACATCCAGTGTATCCTGAACGGATCTCATCCGGGCCCTGCACTCTGCTGTAAATGTGGCGTTTTTCGACATTGTCACTAGTTTCTCTAAAGTAACTACTTCCCAAAAGGAAAGTAGTTTCAAATATAAAGTATTATATCCAGGTTTGCTCATTCACAAATTCATAAGCATAATGGATATAAAAGGAAAGACAATATTGATCACCGGCGGGTCCGCCGGCCTCGGGCTGGAAGCGGCTAAACAGTTCCTTCAGGCAGGGGCCAAGGTGATCATCACCGGGAGAAGTCAGCAGAAACTGGACAAAGCAAAATTGATGTATCCGGGTATCGTTGCGATCAAAAGCGATGTCAGTGACCCAGCCGATCTGGACGCATTATTTGCGCAGATAGCAGATCTGGGAGGCATAGATATTCTTTACAACAACGCCGGCACCGGATCTCCATCATTAGATCTTAGCCGACAGGATGAGCAGCATTTCGATAATGCCAGCTACGAAATGAACATCAACTACCTGGCTGTGATAAGGCTGGTGAACAAGTTTATCGTGATGCTTGAAACCCGTGAAAGTGCCGCTATCATCAATACGACCTCTGTCCTGAGTTACCTGCCATCGGTGCTTGCGCCAACTTATTCGGCTTCTAAAGCTGCATTACGATTTTATACGGAATCATTGCGGAAACACCTGGAAATAAAAGGCAGCAAGGTTAAGGTATTTGAGTTGCTGCCGCCACTCGTCGATACGGAGATGACCGAAGCCTGGGAAGGCAAAAAGATCACCAGCACTGAAGTGATACGCACCCTTATTTCAGGCCTGCAAAAAGATCACTACACCATCAGGGTCAATGTGACCAAAGTGCTTTACGCAATTAATAGGCTATCGCCAGCGCTTGCATTCAATATGCTGAACCAAAAAAGCCTTTTCCATCTGATCAAATAGGTAAAAAATAACGCCCCTCTGCACTCGCTGCGAAGGGGCGTCAACCTAAGTGATATGATTCAAGAAACATCCAGGCTTATAAAAATGTCTTTCGTATAAATAAGGAGGTTTTTATCTTATTACCTTGAAAGTGGATATTAACTTTAACTCTTATTTTGCTAGCACTGACCAACAAATGAAGCAGCATTTACGGGGTAAGCTATCGTTGTTCTTCCTGTTGAAAGTCAATACATCGTTGCCATTGCTGCCAGTTAAATTTATCTGGTGAATAATTTTACTTATTTAGTTCAAAATAGAGAGACTGCAACCACAGCCCCCTATTCCAATTTCTTACTGTTTTACCCTAATTTTTGGGCTTTATTTGAGACATTGCTCCATTCATCCCAAGTATTCAATCTGTCTTCATAGACCTTCTTGAATACTGGCAAACTCATACTTCCCAAAATTAACCTTAACGGCGGTTTTTCAGTATCGACAACTTCAAGTATTACGGCGGCAGTCGCTTTCGGGTCGCCTGTATTTTCAGGCTTGAAACTCGCCGCCATTGCTTGGCGAATGTGGTTATATTCCGGCATAGATGTTGCGCGTTTTGTATTCGTACTGAAATCAGTTGCGTAACTGCCCGGTTCGATAATCGTCACATTGATATCAAAAGGAGCAAGCTCTCCCGCTAATGCTTCCGAGAAGGCTTCAACAGCAAATTTAGTTGCTGTGTAAATTCCCCCTGTTGGAAAACTTACAATGCCGCCGATACTTGAAACGGTGAAGATATGCCCGCTTTTTTGCTCTCGTAGATAAGGTATAACAGCTTTAATAACGTTCAATGTTCCAAAAACGTTAGTATCGAAGTTGGCGCGTATTTCTTCATGGCTCACTTCTTCAATTGCGCCCATGCAACCATAGCCGGCTGCATTTACGACAACATCCAATCGACCAAAGTGTTCATGTGCTTTTTGAACGGCCTCTCCAACGATGGCTTGATTTGTAACATTGACCGCTAACGGAAGTACATTGTCGCCATAGGCTGTAGTAAGTTCTTCTAACGCTTTTTGATCGCGTGCTGCGGCTACGACCTTATCGCCTCGCTGGAGTGCAGCTTCCGCCCAAATCCGACCAAACCCTTTTGACGCGCCAGTAATAAACCATATTTTTTCGTTTTTCATTGTCGTTTCCATCAAGGTTGACTTTTAATGTTAATGTCTTATTTTTGCATCCAGTGCAAATATATTGCACTGGATGCAAAAATTAAATACTTTTTTTAAAAAATGACGCTATCAGCTTCAATTTCCCCTTTTAATAAAGGACGCAGAGAGCAAAAAAGACGGGAGACTTCTCAAAGAATTGCGGATATTGGTTTAAAATTGTTCGTGACCAAAGGTTACGACAAAACAACATTGGATGAAATTGCCGCCGAAGTCGGTATCTCCCGGCGGTCGTTTTTCAACTATTTCCAGTCAAAAGAACAAATCTTATTGGCATGGCAAGGGAGCGGTTTCGGCAAGGCTCTCATTTCCGCTATCGTTGAGCAATCGCCCAATGAAAAGCCTATAACTATTCTTAAAAAGTGCATGGTAAAGCTTGCGGAGCGTTTCGAGACTAAAGAAGCTATTGCGGTAGACCGGATGTTGCAAGCAAGTGACACTTTGAAGGCGCGAAAACTGGCTAACTTGTTTGAATTGGAAGACAGACTATTTGCCGCTCTATGCGTATTGTGGCCTGCAAAATCACGGCATTTTGAATTGCGCGTTGTCAGCATAAACGCGATAGGAATTTTACGGCTGTCTCTCGACAAATGGCGCGAGGATGGAAAATATCGGCTCACAAACCTCCTTGAAGCTAATTTTAAGGCCCTGGAAAAGTCTTTAAAATAAAACCATTCATATGAGATATGATTCCAGAAACCCCCGTGCTTATTAAATGTCTTCTCTATACAAGAAGGAGGACATTTATGAAAGAACAGAACGGCGCAGATGTAAGCATTATTCCGCAACTAGATAAAGCATGTGGCCTGGATATGCACAAAGACAAGATCGTTGGCTTTATTTCTTGCAAAGATGGCAGCGGACAGGAACTCAAAGAGTTTGGCACGTTCACCTGTGAACTGAATGACGTTAAAGCGTGGTTGCAAGGTCATCATGTCGAACATTGTCTGATGGAAAGCACAGGCATTTATTGGATGAGTTTGTATGCCATACTTACCGAAGCAGGTATTCATGTCACCGTTGCTAACCCTACGCATATTAAACAGGTGCCGAAACGTAAGACTGACCGCAAAGACGCCAAATGGCTTTGCACATTATTGTTGAACGGTTTAGTGCGGCCAAGTTTTATGCCGACAGCCGAGCAGCGGATATTACGTGATCACTGTCGCAGTAGGTTATTTTACATGCGGCAACAGAACAAAACGCAGAACCGTTTATTGAAGATACTGGAAAGTAACAATATCAAACTACGTTCGGTCATTAGTAGCATTAAAACTAAGTCGGCAATGAGCATGATACGATTGTTAGCCGCCGGAGTGACTGACAAACAACAGTTGATTGCCTGCGCTCTCGGACGGGTAAAACTGAAAAAAGAGGGATTGAGTAAAGCGCTCGAAGGAACACTGGCACCGCATCATCTGGTACAGTTGCAAATGCTGTTGCAGGATTTGGATCATGTGGCGAAACAGGTGGAAATGTTAGAAACAATTATTGTTGAGATCACACAGGCACATTACTCAGTTGCATATGAATGTTTAGATAGCATAACTGGTATCGCAGGCAGATCGGCCCAGATCATTTTAAGCGAAGCTGGAAGCGACATGAGCCGGTTCAATACCGCAGATCACTTGACCGCATGGTGCGGACTGGCACCGGGTAATCATGAAAGCGCCGGCAAACGCCGCGAAACGTCTGTAAAGAAAGGTAATCCCTATTTAAAAACTGCTATTATCACAGCGGCATGGGCCGCCGTCAGAGTAAAAGACTCTTATTGGCGAGCGTTATTTGAACGCTTGCGCAAACGGATGCGGGTACAAAAAGTTATTGTCGCTATCGCAAGGAGAATGCTCAAAGTCGTTTACAAGACACTCGATACTTTAACACACTATCAGGAAAAAGGGATTGCCCATTTCATGGACTTACAGGCTAAAGCAGCGCTGTATCACAGAATGAAGCAGCAATGGCCATCGACTGAATAAAACACGAAATTAATAGGACGGATAAGGTTTTAGAAATAATAGTCTGTAACCTAAGTTGCCCAACTATATAGATAGCATCCAGGCTTGTTCGACAAGAACGCAGAGGAAACTTATTTTATGATGAAAAGCCACAAGTACCGGAATACTCATGGCTGAATGTGTATTGTATTTTTAGAGGAAACCTTATCACAATTTGAATGGTAAGTTTACCAATTCAGCACGCAATATATTTAATTGCTTTGAAAAGAGCAGATCAAACTTCATTTGCAAGCTGGCGTTGAATGATCGCTTTACCGGTAAACCTATATCATCTCTTTTCAATGATCCCCTAAGCGGGAGCCTTAACGGCATCGCCCAGGGGATAACCCGAACCGATGGATCAGTTGGGCATTCGCAACACCGCTTTAAGTGTTACACCTTTTTCGGAATCTTCCACCGCTTGATTGATGTCCTGCAGATCGTAAAATTTGATCAGCTTATCAAAAGGGAAAAGCCCTTGCTTGTAAAGGCTGATCAGCTGCGGAATAAAAATATCAGGCACGCTGTCACCCTCCAGAACATTTTGCACGGAACGGCCAAACATCAGGTTGAGGTTATCGATCTCCATTTTTGGAGAGGGGCCGATACCCAAAGTCACACATCTTCCCAGGTAACGCATTGAGCCGACCATCTGGTTGATCACCTCGTTCCTCGCCGTCGTATCGACGGCGTAATGCGTACCGCCCGGAATGATCCGGTTCACTTCCTCTGAGATGATGGCATCCTTACTATTGATCGTGTGGGTCGCACCCAGTTCACGGGCAAGCTCCAGGCGGTTCTCATGAACGTCCACGGCAATGATCGTCGTTAGACCGGCAACCTTAGCCGCCATGATCGCGGCTGTTCCTACCGGGCCAACGCCGGATATAACGATACTTTGGCCGGCCGAAGGCTTCAATACATTCAGAACAGCGCCGGCTCCCGTCTGTATGCCGCAGCCCAGCGGGCCAAGCAGCTCCAGGGGAACATCATCCTGTACCTTAACAACGTTATTTTCATAAGTCAGGGCATAGTTCGCAAAAGACGACTGCCCGAAGAACATGCCGCTGATCGCCTCACCGCTGTGGTCATGATGCGGGCAAGATCCATCCAAACGGTGCCCGCCGAAATTAAGCGGGTAGAACTTTTCACAATACGAAGGATGCCCGGACTCACAATAACTGCATTTTCCGCAGCTTGCAGGAGCAAGGATCACATGGTCGCCTAACTTGACCTTGGTCACCGCACTACCGATCTGTTCAACGATACCGGCGCCTTCATGTCCAAGGATCACCGGCATGGCAATAGGTAAATTCCCGGCTCTCATCGTGAGGTCCGTGTGGCAAAGTCCTGTAGCGACGACCTTCACCAGGATCTCGTCCGGCCTGATAGCGGTATCGAGGTCTACCTTCCGAACGTCGAACGCTTCTTTGGGTGCAGTTAAAACTGCTGCTGTAATTTCCATGGTGTTATGCTTAATAGTCGAACCATTGATTTAATGCCTGGATCTTCTCCGCTGTAAATGGCGGGAACAGATGTTCGATCTCCTGATCTGCCGGAGAGTGAAGTATAGATTTGGCGTGCGTCAGCGCTTCATACCCATAGCGTCCATAATAGGCACCCATACCTGAATTTCCAACACCACCGAATGGCATGGACTCTACATATAGGTGAATGTTCGTTTGGTTCACTGCGCCACCACCAAAAGACAAACTATTCAGGAAACGGTCGATCGTTTGCTGATCCTGGCTGAACAGGTAGGCGGCCAACGGCTTCGGTGTATTCTTGATCTGACTGATCGCCTCATTCAGGTCAGAATAGGTAATGATCGGCAATACCGGGCCGAAAATCTCATCTTCCATGACCTTGTCTTTCCAGGTGACCGGATATAAGATCGTTGGCGCCAGATACCTTTCCGCCGCATCATATTCACCTCCGGCGACAACCGTACTGGATGCGATCAAAGAAGCTAATCTTTCCACTTCTTTTGAACTGATGATCCTGGAAAGATCCGGATTGGATTTGGGATCTTCGCCGAACATATCCAGCAAGGCTTTCTTGCTTTCTTCTACGAATTGTGCGGCGACAGATTCATGCACATAAGCGTAGCCGGGCGAAGTACACCATTGACCTCCCCACGCTGTGGCGCCCCAAACGATCTTCTTAGCGGCATCCGCTATGTTGGCGGTCTCGTCCACAATGGCTGGATTCTGCCCCCCTAATTCCAGCAGTACAGGGGTAAGGTGTTCCGCTGCAGCACGCATGATCACCTTACCAACTGCTGCGCTACCGGTAAAGAAGATAAAATCGAAGGGAAGCTTTAGTAATTCCGTAACAGTGTCACGATTCCCCTCTACGACAGCGACGGCCTGTGGGTCAAAGTATTCCGGGATCAGCCTTAGCAATACTTTACTCGTTTCCGGCGTTGCATTACTTACCTTTAATATAACCGGGTTACCCGCAGAAATGGCGGTTATCGCCGGGTCCAATAATAAGATCAATGGACCATTGAACGGGCCAATGATCAGCGTAACGCCATAGGGTTCCCTATAGATCATACCCTTATGACCTGTCTTGGCCAAAAATTTAGGCAACGGGGCCTCTGTGGGCTCCATCCAGCTTTTAAGCTGCGACTTTGTGAACTCTATGGTGGCCAAAGGCGCGCCAACCTCGAAAACCTGCTCCGCGTAAGCCGTCTTGAAATCTTTGCCGACCGCCGTATACAGTTCTTCCTGATTTTCCTTCAGCAACTTTTCCAGGCGGTGCAATTGCTCCATGCGCCACTCATAGGTTTTTGTAATATCTGTTTTGAAATAAGCTTGTTGCTTTTCAAAAATTTCCTGATGTGTACTCATCCCTTTAATTATTTATATGGTTAATGACTATGATCTTTACCTCGTTTCCAGGTGAAACGGGATAAGCAAATAGACGGCTTGCAGACCGGCGAAACATTCACATTTGTTAATATTTTCAGGGCTTCTAACAGCGAAAAGTCAAAAAACTGCGGTGTTTGCATCCCTGAATGACCGACTGTTCGACCAACGGAATTGACATCACGGTAACACTGATCAGGAAGTATTGAACTACTTTTGATCCGTAGAGCCTTACCCGATATGTTGCATTCCAATTTTTATCAGCCCTTCCTGGACTTCATGAGCAAGACCGTAGAACTTGATCAGGAGACCATCGGCCTGATAGCAGCTAATTGTAGGGAGGTGACCATCGGAAAAAAGCAGTTTATACTAAGGGAGAGAGAGAAGTGCAACAAGGTACTCTTCCTGGTATCCGGCACCGCGAAGTCCTATTATACCGATGAATATGGTAAAACATCTACCTGGATGTTCCACTTTAACGACCGGAACAGCAATCCCAAAAACCTCTTTCTCGTTGACTATAAAAGTTTCCTGGGAGGACAGCACTCTTCGATCTCGATCGAAAGTGTAACGGAACTCAAAGCGATCCTATTCACCAAAGAGCAGGTGAATTTCCTGCTGTCGCATTCTTTGGTATACGCGCGCTGGACAAGCAAATTGAACGAATCGGCATTCGTTATTACCTACGACCGCGTGTTTACTTTATTGACTTTAAGCGCTAAAGCACGTTACGAAAAACTTTTGACAGAAGAACCTTACCTGCTGCAGCTTTTTTCGAATTATGACATCGCTTCTTACCTGGGTATAGCTCCCCAGTCCCTGAGCCGGATCAGGCACCAGGCAGAATTAAATACCTGATCCTGGGTGACAACCCTACATCAGCATCAGGGCTTTGAAGACGCCCGGAGCAATTCGACGATATCGTCATTCTCCTGCCCCGCAGCATGATCCAGTGCTGTCTTGCCGAACCTGTCCCTGAGGTCAAGCCGGGCTTTGTAATTTATCAGCAACCTGACGATCTCTGTATGGCCGAATGTAGCGGCAAAGATCAGCGCCGGGGCCTGGTTCAGGTTAAGCTGGTCGACCCGGGCTTTATGCTCCAGCAACTTCCTGACCATCGGGAAATACCCTTTGTAGCAGGCTCCCATCAATGCTGTATTCCCTGACAGGTCTGCCGCATTGGGGTCTGCCCCGCATTTTAAAAGCAAGTCGACTGCCGCCTCATTATTATTGTAAACCGCAATGATAAGCGGCGTAGATCCCCGGCCATCTGCAGTGTCGATCTTAACACGGGTTTGCAGGAAATACGTCAGCCTTAAAGTGTCGTTCTCCCTGGCTGCGCTGAAGATGTCCTGCGCCCGTGCACGGCCAGCCTGTAGCAACAAGGCGAACATCAATAGTATTCCGATAGCGTTTTTTATTTTCATCTTATGCCATCATTAAATTTTTACGGTTACGGATCTCGCGTTGGCGCATCCATTCCATAAAACGGGCATGCTCCTCTGATATAATGGATTTGGCCTGTTCAATTTCAACAGCACGCAGCCCCATATCTTCATTACGCTTCATGCCGAGCTCATCGAGTGTTACCAACACATTGGACGCATCCGGCACTTTACTGATGCTTTGGTCGATGGTCAGATCGATCAGGAGCTTTCCGGACATCGCTTTTTGCACTTTCCGGCTCAGCAGGTCCGCTACCCCTGCACAGGATATGATGACGTCATAACGGTCAAAGACCAGCGGATCTAAACCATAGGGACGATACTTGAAGCTATATTGCGTAGCGAGCACCTGCGCGCGTTCCGCCGTCCTGTTCATTACAGTTACATCGGAATAGTTATTTGCGGAAAGATATTTTACCATATCCGCCGCAATCTGTCCTGCTCCAATGACCAGTACCGGGGAATCCTTATTGGCAGAACGCTGCTTCATTTCCCGGATAGCCAAATGACTGATCGAGCTGGAGCCGCTATGATAACCGGTTTCGTTTGTGATCCTTTTATGGCTGCGTATCAACAGTTGGAAGATCCGCTCCAGCAGCCCACTGATCATTTGTTCTGCCTGGCTCAGGCGAAAGGCATCTTTAAGCTGGCTCAGGATCTGCTTATCACCGGTCACCATCGAGTGCAGGCCGTTACCCACCTCCACGATGTATTGGATAGCAGATGGTGTATCATCAATGAGGTCAAATTGGGAGAAGGGTATCCGGGCATCTTTCGCCTGCTGTAAATAGCACAACAATACCCTGATATCGAACCAGGCTTCGTGATCGATATAAACTTCGGTACGGTTACAGGTATTCAGGATCAGCAAGCCATTTAACCCGGGCCTGCCCTTCAGGCCACGGTAGATCGCCGCCAACTCATCTTTGGCGTACTGCAACACAGAACGGACCGACAGGTCCGCTCTGTGAAAATTTAAAGAGATCGTGCTGATCATATCGGTTTCAAACTTAATATGATCAATGAGCGGTAAACAACGCTTCGACCTCTTCACGGGTTACATGAAGCTTGGCAGCCAATCGTTTTCCAAAGTCACTGTCCGCCATATAGAAGTAACCAATCATTTTCTTCACTACGTCCCTGTCCGTAACCACAGCAAGGTCCCCGCTAAGATTATTGACCAGGTGTGTTTTTTCAACTTCACTTAAGGTGCGGTAGAATTCCCCGGCTTGCTTAAAATCATTCGGTTTAGATATCTTCTTTTGAACAGATGCGACATTAGTAAACGTTTCTGCCGGATAGTCATATTGCGGATCATCGACATTACCGTTTTTATCCGTGTTCGGCTGGAAGTTAATATCCGAATGTTTACCACGGTTGCTCATCGGACCATCCTGGTTATAGCTGTTGACCGCTGACCTGGCGGCATTTACTGGTAATTGCTGGAAATTTGGACCTACACGGTAACGCTGTGTGTCGAAGTAAGAGAACAACCTGCCTTGAAGCATCTTATCTTCTGAAGGAGCGATACCCGGAACCATTTGACCTGGTGAAAAGGCAGATTCTTCGACCTCATCAAAAAAGTTACCCGGTACTTTATTGAGCGTCATGGTACCTGCCAATATCGGTTTGGCGATAGCATCCGGCCAGATCTTCGTATCATCGAGCGGATTAAAATCGAACTTATCCAGGTCTTCCGGTTTCATCATCTGCACGTACAGGTCCCAGGCAGGGAAATTCTTCTTTTCGATATTCTCGTAAAGGTCTACGGTCGCATGCTGAAAATCTTTGCCCTGTATGCTTGCGGCTTCATCGGCGGTCAGGTTTTTGATCCCTTGTTTGCTTTTCCAGGTATATTTCACATAAGTGACCTGCCCCTGGGCATTCACCCACTTGTAGGCATGTACGCCTGATCCATCCATCTGGCGGTAGTTTGCCGGTATACCGTTATCGGTATATAAGCGGGTCAGCATGTGCGTCGCTTCCGGCACATGGCTGAAAAAATTAAAGATCCGGTTGGGGTCCTGTTTGTTATAGACCGGCGATGGTTTCAGGGCATGTACGAAATCCGGGAATTTGATCGCATCCCTGATGAAGAACACCGGGATATGGATACCCACAATATCATAATTACCTTGCTCGGTATAGAACTTTACCGCAAATCCCCTGGGGTCCCTTTGCGTCTCCGGGGAAGCCGCACCACCCATCACGGTCGAGAAGCGTACAAATACCGGGGTTGCTTTTCCCTTTTCATTGAACAGTTTCGCTTTGGTCGTTGCCGAAAAGTCTGCTGCGGCAACGAACTCCCCGTAAGCGCCGACGCCCCTGGCATGCACCACGCGCTCCGGGATCCGCTCCCGGTCAAAGGCGGCAAGCTTTTCGATCAGGTGTATATCTTCGAGTAAGACCGGGCCATTCTGGCCGACACTTTTGGAGTTCTGATTGTCGCCGACCGGAACACCGGCATTGGTGGTCAAGGTCTTTTGCTGGGCACAAACCGGCACGCTGATAGCGGACAGGATCGCAATAGTAAGGTGTTTAAATTTCATAGTATCTCGTTTTGATGGGCCAAAATTATCCCTCCCTGCCGCCCGAAGAAAATCGAAAAAACCGATGAAGCATTGAGATTTCCGATCATAAATTGATGTTGAGATGATATTTTTTTCCGGGTATTTATTATCGCGAGAGCATCCGCAAACGACCGCGGAAGTGGTTCTCGTGACCTATTGTTTTTATCTATACCCTTTCGAATAAATCGATTTGACCTTTCCATAAAAATACGGGTCATTTGCAGCATGAAATATACCGATTGGAATATTTTAACCCGCGACTGGCCGTATTCATCCTGGATGAACATGGTCCGTATGGTTAATCAAATATTTAAGAAGATATGAGCCTGGTCCAATATGAATACTTGGTTGCCGTAGACACCTACCGCAGTTTTGGCATGGCGGCGGAGAAATGCTTTGTCACCCAGCCGACGCTGAGTATGCAGATCCAAAAGTTGGAAAATACGTTAGGTGTGCAGCTTTTTAACCGGTCCAGGCAGCCCGTAACGCCGACGGAAATCGGCAGGTCGGTGATCGCGCAGGCACGTGTACTGCTCGACGAGCACTACAAGATCAAGGAGATCATTGGTGACCATCGTAAAGAACTGATGGGTGAGTTGAGGATCGGCATCATACCAACGATCGCTCCCTATATACTGCCAAAGATCATTACGCAATTCGTTAAACGTTACCCCAAAGTAAAACTGAATATGTGGGAACAGACCACCGACCAGATCACACACCAGTTAAAACAGGGGGTGATCGACTGTGGTATATTGTCCTCCCCGATCGTGGACTCCCACCTGCTGGAAACACCGCTATTCAGGGAGGAATTTGTGGCTTATGTGTCCAAGAACAGCACTTTAGCCCGTAAACGGAAACTAAGCCCTGACGACATCAGTGTTGGTGAACTTTGGATCCTCAACGAAGGTCATTGCATGCGCGACCAGGTCCTGAATATCTGCCAGCGCCGCGATGATGATGCGGCTTTCAAACATTATGAATACAATACGGGAAGTATCGAAACACTCAAACGTATGGTGGATGAAAACAGCGGAGTGACCATCCTTCCTGAACTTGCATTAAAAGATCTGACCAAAGCGCAACTGGAGAAGGTAAGGTATTTCAGATCACCGCAGCCATTTCGGGAGATCTGCCTGGTGACCCATAGCGGGTTTGTTAAAAAAAGATTGATCCAGGCCCTGAAGGATGAGATCATGGAATTTGTACCGGCCCAGCTTAAAGACACGGATAGAAACATAGAAAAAGCGGGCAGACCGTTATAGAGCAATAGGCGTACCGTAAGCGTAGCAAGTTCTCCTGTTCACGCTGACATCGGAAGTAAGAAAGAAAAGCCTTTTATTCAAACCGGGCGTCCCCTACGGTCCGGCTCTACGCTGTATCTCTTTAACAAGAGGATGCCGCTGCGATCCGTGACGCAAAGAACTAAAATAGTCACCCGTTCTAGCATGGTCGAGTATCAGCTCAAACGGCATTCTGCGAAAAAGCATAACCTGTGGCCCAAAAAGATCTTTTCGAAGATCAAATAAAACCTTTATCAAAAACCCATTGGGCTTAAACACATCGCACTGCCATTTTCTACCGATTGGTCATATCTTTTAGATCGTTTTCTTGAGGAGATAAATGATCATCTCCGTTCTGGTAACAAAGCCCATCTTTTTATAGATGTCGAACGCGCGCGTGTTATCAGCCCTCACATGCAGATATGGTTGTTTGTTATTTGCATGCAAATGTTGTATTTGACTGTTGATCAGCGCTCTTGCATACCCTTTCCCTGTGTGATCAGGATGTGTACAAACGGCACTGATCTCTACATACGGGCCACAATGAAAACGATGCCCGGCCATGGCCACCAAGCGTTCGCCATCGAAAACACCTTCATAGCCGCCAAACGCTATCGTATTTTCCAAAAAGGGTCCTGGAGGACTTAGCTTCGTCAGTTCCAGCATTGCCGGGACATTCACTTCGGTCAAAGATT
>Ga0247734_1001852_pt1 | contig 15151 bp, 13 predicted proteins | sample UWRJL103311B2_FD_180933 | JGI IMG/M metagenome (GOLD analysis project Ga0247734, IMG submission 180933) | Plant litter microbial communities from Arlington Agricultural Research Station in Wisconsin, United States - UWRJ-L103-311B-2 | ecosystem: Environmental > Terrestrial > Plant litter >... | reverse complement strand
TGATTTCTCACCCGTAGGCAATGTCTTAAGCAGACCTAGCAAACTTTGTGCAAAGGAATTTAATGCAGCTGGGGAATAGATGGTTTCGGCTCCAATGATCGTTGATTGGGCAGAGTCGGAGCCCATTGTTGAGACAACAAGTTGAACGAATTCCGTACACCATGCACCCGAGAAAAAAGACACCGTAATTCGGTGTGAGGCTAGGCAACCGAGAAACGCCTGTAGCAGTTCTTCATCGATTTCAAGCTCACCTTCCGCTTCCCATGAATCCCTCTTGGATACTTGAGCCCAAGATAGAAGAAGATTCGGTAGGGTAACGAGTTGAAGAACAGTCGGGTTGTAATCTGCCAGGCCCAAATCCAAACCTAGGCTGCTGGATGGCTCGCTTTCTAGATTCCATTGAAGGAGGGCCATTGATGGGAGTGCAGTTCCACAGCCAAGCTAAAAAGGGTTTTGTCAGTATGCTCAATGCTCCCGAGACGCTCCTAGTAGATATACCTCCAATACCCTTTTGGGCAGCGTTTGAGTTTGAGCTTCTCGTCTTCTTTCATGTAACACTTTGAGAACATCGACTGAGCTCTCCCAACTCTTGAAGCCTCCCTCGTAAACACCCGTCCGCACATCATCGTTGCGTAGATTTGCTAAACTCTCATCATCTTCCTCGGCCATAAGCTGGACCCTCACATCCCAAAGCTCTCTTCTCGGAATCGAGATTTGACTTCCATCGTCTAAGGTAACCGCTAGTGAGCTATAACATATCTTGGAAGGAAGTAGTTCCAACATTGATTTTAAGTCATGACTTTGAGGTGCCAGTAACGCCTGTCCGGCTATTGGAAATGCTGGTGTGGGAGCACGTCTAAGGCTACCCGTTTCGGCAGCATGGCTTCTTAGAGGTTCTGGAACTTGGTCGCTCATAGACGCATCCTCTATATCATCGCCAGAGAACGCAAAACTAAACCCTGACATGATATTGGAGTAGCAGTGATATTTTAGGGTTGAGTTGACAGCACGTGAATGACGAGAAGGCTGAAAATCGTCCTTATAAATGTCTTTTCTTGGCATGTAAATTCTTACTTGTAAGCGAGCCCCTATTTGGTCTAGCCTTACCCCACGTTTTAAAAAGCAACCTTACCAAACAAACGCTTCCTCTTATTCATAATGATCCAAACCCTATAGGCCGACGCATCTGTTGCTGCATTTCCGGTCTTTAATAGTTGCATTGAGGCTGCCGTGTTCTACTTAAGGCTGGGTATTGCAATGTATAACTGTCTATGTTTTAATCTAAAACAATGTATTCTCTAGGTATAGGGCTCGGTGACATTTTCATGATTTGTTTGTAAGGCGGTGGAAGAATAATCGTGACCATAATTCCTTCAATGTTGCCACGTTCTGTTGGAAGCTAAGCAGTATTGATAGACCTCGTCACAAACTGCAGCTTGTTTACCCGAACTGACGATGCTATTTGCTATGGACAACTCACGTCAGGACCTTTTGGCTAATTCATTCATCAATATGCCAGGTTTTAACATGATGCAAGACTTTTGCGTCTAGCCGCATCAGAAAGTTGCCAGCCTACCAACTAATTAATTTTGAATTGTTATGAAATAACTTCACAATTTGTGACGACAAAGTACAAATAGAACGTCTCGTATGGAACTGCTTATTGATCGATAGTCTATTGCCCTATGCCCCGCCATCCAGATAATAGGATAACGGGTAGTTCAAAAACTCGCACTGAGGAATATCTACAAATTTACTCGCCACTGAAGGGTAATCAAGTAGCCTAATTGGCCCATCCTCACCTTTTACCGGGTTCCACGCTCCAGTTTTCTGAATTGCCTCCTGAGTTTTAGAGTAATTCCTGGCCTTCAAATATCCTGTCTCCGGATTCGGTTGTCCGCTCTTCACAAATGATGTGAAGTATGCCGTGGTGAGCTGTATTGAGTACAAATCATTTGCGTCCCGCAATCTATCCATATTTCCGAAAACCCAAGGTGGGTCCCCTCCATGAAGCCTGAAATATGGAAGATATGGGTTTCCAAATGGGTAACCAGGCGTCACGGCTGGTCCCCCAACATTATCAGGATCATAACCTCCTTTAGTACGATCTAATTGGTAATAATAGGACGCAGGGAAGGCGCCTGTTTTGGCAGCCGTGTATACGGTAGCCTGGTCGATGCAGCGAAACTGCTTGTCTGTTGTCACGCGCGATGAGACGTTGTAAGAGTCCCACGTCACATTGGCACTGTCATAGTAAGGAAAGAGGCCGCTGTCAATGATGCTTTGGGCATACTTGGCAGAGATCCCCAGCGCTGTTTGAATCCCTTCAAGCTCAGAATGAACAGGTGTCTTTGGATAAGTAGTAAAGGAGGCACCATCATCAGCGGCTATGCCAAACATCACGGGAACATGAGCGGCAGTACCATTCTCGAGATCGAGTTGAGGAGTGTTGACATAATGCCCGTCTTGGACGACATAGCGGGCGTGAGTTGGGAGCCCTACAACCTCTAAGGCTGGAATTTGTTTCAAACAAGCAATTTGCGCATCTAATGTTGCTTGTGTGCATCCAGCTTGGGAAAATATATTCTGTCCAGCAACAGCATACGACTGGGCAATTGTATAGTATGTGCTATATGTTGTTGAATAATCACCACTCAAGCCTAATCCTACTCCACCACCAAGGTTCGAGAATGCCATTGCTCCCTGGAATTTCCCTTTCGCAGGAGGTGATCCTAGTAAGGTTCTCACGGAGCCAGCACCAGCAGAGCCGCCGCCTATGGTGATTTTTGATGGGTCACCGCCAAACGATGCAATGTTTTTTATAGTCCACTAAGAGTCTTAGCGGGAGATTCAATACAAAATAGGATTTACTTACCTCAAGAGCATTGATCTGATCAGCAATTCCATAGTTACCAGTGATATTGGTCCCAGGAATAGCTAGAAATCCTAATGTCGACAAACGATAGTTGATGGTTACAACCACGATATCCTCCCTACTCGCCAAATTTCCTCCATCATTCCAAGGATCCGAGCTAGCTCCGCCCTCAAATCCTCCTCCATGGATCCAAAACAAGACCGGCCGTAAGTTTGAACTCCCTCCTTGCGCTGGCAAATACGGAGTAAAGATATTCAAAAACAGGCAATCCTCAGAACCTGAACCCCCTTGTGCGCATTGTGCTCCATAAGCCGTTGACTTTATTGTTTGACCTTTTCCTGCGAATGGAATGGAGTACTCAAAACGAGCCGGTGGCTCCGCGAATGGTATGCCTTGGAAACGGAATGACTTCTGGTTTCGAAAACCAACGTAGCTATTTCCATTCGATGTAATAGTAAGCTCGTTTGAGGCAGTAGCTACCGCAGTTTCAGATTGACTTTGGCTGCTGGACTGTGTGCACAGAACAGGTAACTTGGGATTTAGGAACGGAACGAGTGGGAAACTTATTGTTCCCACATTCTCGGCAACAGCTGCTATACCACCCTCGATATAATAACGTTGTAATGGCGCAACACGTTTCTTATATGCCGTATATGAGAGTGAGAGAACAAAATCTGATTTATATTTCTGAATTAGGGGTTTTGAAATAAGACTCTCTCCAATTGCGGAGCACGCTGCGGATGCATCTTCCTGAGTGAATGAATCTAGTAGGATAAATCCAATATGGTTTACGTCATCGCTAGCATTGAGGTTGTTCTGGTACAGCAATGTTAAAGAGGTTTTCGAGTTCGAGGGGGCAGCAACAGCTGCGCCGATTCCGAATAGCACTGACAGTAGTGTTAAGAAGAGCATGACTGAAACGTACAGAAATCAAATTTTGAGCCGGAACCAAACAAGCTTTATTGTTTTCTCCACGACCGTGCAATTTCCCCTCAGAGGCAAATATGTTTTAACCGTATCACTGGGAAGCTTCCCATGGGTCAGTCGCCTAGCCATAGGACGGGATGGAAGAACCGAATTTCCCGGAACTGTTCAAGAATACCGGATCATTGTATATGCGCCCCATAGACACAAAATAAATGAGGGACACATCGACTAATCATTAATGAGATTCTCCTGCTTTGGCGGAGAAGAATAGATTTGAGAACATTTACCCATCAGTTTAGGCACGACCTGGTAACCGAGCCCCGCTGCCGGGTCAATGGAGGAGAGGACAATTGGACAACGTCGTAGTACGTTGATATCATGAAATCATGACAATCTATCGATACACCGCTGTGATAAACATACCCGTCCAAGCTTTTGGAGGTTTAACTTCGGTTGTGTATCCGCTATAACCGTCCCGAGCCGTCTAGCGAGTTCTTGAGTATTGTATTCCTACCAACCAAAACCGCCTCTTTATAGACACAATTGTATCAAATCACACCTCAAAGCTAACAATCATCTGCAAATACTGGAGCTAAGTAATTTTTAATTCGTCATAGAATAAGAGGCGGAAGTTAGTCTTACAGATTTACCAGTAGACCGATATATTTAGAATATACAACGACTACCGCCATCACCACACCGTTGGCTTGACTTCTGTAAGTCTAGGAATATTACATATAGACAGATTGATATGCGCAATTGCCGTTTAACAAGTTTAAGAAATACAGTACTTTCCCGATGTCAGTTTATATCAACAATTCCACCTCTTGCTCTTCTTTATTATCTGAGCCAGACGCCTAGATTCGGTTGAATGGTGCCTTTCCAGTGATCTTACATTTGGCTTCCTCTGCTAGCTTCCCCTGCTAGCCTCAAATTCTTACGCAGTTGTGTATTGATACTTAGCGTTAGTACATGCCGAAATACAGGTGACTGAGCCAATGATCACGTGTACACGGACCTCTCAAACATTCAGCAACTTCAGGGGGGAGCTTCTTTTTAAACAAACCTATAGTTTTCATATATCAATCATTGGTGATTTTGTGCTAAATATGGCAATCGTCTCTATGTATCTCTAGTGTCTATAAAATATATCTGAATGATCGATTATCGATTTCGGTCATGTCTAACATCCCCTTCTCGATACCCTCGCGCTCTTCTGCATCACTTGAGTCACCTCTCGCGAGTTGCTCGGCATCACGTTGTTTGTTGGATCGATACATGTATGCGTACAGCACAAAAACCATAGCTAGTTTGATTGAATATCCGACTAACATGGCAATATATGCGCTATGGTATCTCGCTAATGACTGTTAGCATCGCTCATAATCATTGGGGTGAATTAATAGGATACGTACGAGCTTCCTTGTCAAGAAACGTTTGTGGGCCTATGATATTGCCAACACAATAACCGGTGAAAAGAATAGCACCAGTCAATTGCTTCTTTGTATAACCGGCAACATTGCTCGAAACCATGGTCAGACTCATACTAAAGCCCAAACCTTGGAAATAACACAGCCAGAGGGCGACCATACGGCCCCATTTATTGTTTGTAGGCAAGCCAACTAACAAACCAGCTCCTAGAATGCAGACGGAATTTGCAAAAATCATAGTTGCGCAACGAGTGTTGTTAGGCCACTTGGTACATACAAAACCCCCCGTTATTAGAGCCAAAAATTGGACAGCTCCTCCCGGGATCTGCATGTATTGGGTTCCCAAAGTATCAAAACCGAAACTCTTTACGATAATACTGGCAAAACTCGTGAGTGCAGAGTTGGGAACCTGAGCTCCTGTGGCCATAACGAATAAAATCCAAGTCTTGGGATCTTTGACTGTTTGCCAAGCCTGATGTTTGGAGAAATGGTGGTTCTTCACTCCTTGTCTGTTTGAAGCTACTCTATTGACTGCGATCAAGCGTTCTCTTTCAGTCAAGAACTTGGCGGTTGAGGGCAAGTCGGGCAGCACGAGCAGACTGACGATTCCCCAGGCGGTAGAGATACTTCCGAATATTATGAATACATACATCCACTTTGGTAATCCGCTATTGATGTGTCCAACTGCGTAACCAATAAGTCCTCCAAACATTGTCGCGATACCATTGGTGCAGTAGTAGATTTCGAGACGTAATGGTTGCTCTGCAGATGTATACCACATAGACATTATCAATACAAAGCCTGGGTTGACAGTAGCTTCAAGGGCACCGAGGATGAATCGATTCGTAGCCATTCCTGCGAAGGATTTGCATGCTGGTGTGGTGATGAGGACGATTCCCCAACCAATTGTTGCGAGACTGAGAAATTTCCCCACAGGCAATCGCTGCAACAAATATCCAGCAGGAAATTGAGCAAAGAGGTAACCGAAATAGAAGATCGACCCTAGATAGAATTAGATAAATTATGTAGATAGGGAAAATGTTAACTTACCCAGCCATGAGTAGTCCTGGCCTTTCAAATTCGTTCCCTTTTGCAATCCGTAGACGCTGGAGAAATTGATAGAGTTCTTGTCAAGATATTGGAGCATATAGGTGAAAAATAGAATTGGTATGACGCGTAAGTCAATTTTGCGTAGCACCCGTTTGATCTCTGCTGGCTCGGCTTCTAGATCTCTGGCATTCTTATAGAGTTCATAGTTGTCATCCGCATGTTTCGTGGCTGCTGATATATGATCAACTCCTTGCGGCGCAGTCAAGTTCAAGGTATTTGGAAAATGAGTGTGCACTGCACTCTTCTCTGGATCTAAAGCCATGATACAGCTTGAGGGCCAGGCAAGCTTTACCTAAAGAGGAGTGAAAGGAACTATGCAAATGCGATGCTAAAGATGGATAAGATATGCAGAAATAGCCTGAGTACAAAGCAAATTTGAAGACGGAGAAAACCTAGATATTTTAGAAGATATATAAAGTTGATGCAATTACCGACCATTTTAGTTTCAAGGTTTAGATGGGTGTCTCCATCTATCGTGCCAATGAGAAAGGGTAAGATGCATGGCTGTTTACTAGCGTAAGCAGACAATTACCATTTCGAGGCTCCATCTCCAATATTAAAAGGTTTGGTTGGTCGGGAGGATCAATATACCGACATTAGAGAGGGGAGTATGATGATAAAGTCGTGACAAGCTGCGCGGGGTTTCCCAAAAAGGCGATCACGACATATTGTTGATGATGTTCGTGATACCTCGGACTTAACGGAACCCTGACTCGCTTAAAAGGGTAAGGGGTTTTTAAGCGAGGATCATTATAAGTAAAGGTAATATCTACTACTTGGGAGGTGAGGTATGAAAGAATATTCATAGGGAGCCTCAAGAATTGGCAAATATTCGATCCCTTTACAATTATATACTCGTTCTCGAATATTGTAATTCTTCAAACCTCTATTTTTCTTCCAAACCTGCATAACCATATCCCTCTATAGGAGGTCCAGCTTGGCCAGCATTCCACATCTCAACTGGCACTAAGGAGCAGTGGCCTACTCCATTGTGATACCCTCCATTCGCCCCCCACATGAATTCACCATAGACCATTCCGATATGTCCATTTGATGGATGACAAGCAGAACTAATGGCACCAGTGCAAGTCGAAACCACCGGCGGAGCACCCGCCTGGAACCTGCGACACATGATGCCAATTGAGCTTAGGAGCAGTAAACCAGCAGCGATAATCGAGAAGATAATGGCAATTGGTGAGTAGCCCGCATTGGTTATTTGCGAGTAATCCGGCTTGTCGCGACTAGGTGCTACGGGACTACCGTCTTTATTGTAGACTTGCAACTTGACCACAAATATAGATTGCGATACAAGCCAATGAAAGAGTGTTTGTAGAACCATTAAAGTGATACCCCATACTGGCGGTGCTCCAAACATCCAAGTACCTCTCTGCTTTTGTAAGGGAGTGCTGACCATCAGCGTTTGCGGCTTGAACGCAAAACTGCTCCAGTCGGCAGCAAGGAACATGGTAGTTATGATGCCCATGTAGAGCAGATACGCAACAGCGAGAAATATTTGTGGCAGATTTGCTACAATTGCCATGGTAATAACATCTTTATCTCCCATATTGTCGTAAAGGACCATAGTGTTCTGGTTCGCTTGTCCGAAGCCGATCTTCCAGAGACTTGCAGGACCGAGTCCAATACCTCGGCTTTTGAGGTGAATAAAGCCCCATGTTCCAAAGAAGGTAATTAGTAGGAATGAGAATAACATGCTTTGTTGTCTTAGTCAAGTCTCGAAAATCGTCATAGGAAGCCTTACAAGAAAAAAAACATCGCCCATCGCTTCTTGCTAACAGCAACACCCCAACGACGACGGTGTCTACTAAAAGGTCGAGCGAGTCCTCTTGTCGTCCAAAACTGCTTCATTTCCCGCTTATTTGCCAAGCACTGCATTTAGTGTGATTAGTGTGCTATCGCGGACCATTAATCGGAGTTAAACATACCATTAACCCTGTGGTCTGGTCCTGGGATTCCATAAAAGAAGCAGCCGCATCACCAACGGAGACTAATATGTGTTCCGCATTATATCGAAGCAGCACCCAAATCATCATCAAAACCTTCAACGCGTTAAACGCCACAACAACATACATAATATTCTCGCTGAAGCTGAGTGAACATGTGCTCTCAACTCTTTCGCTCAAACAGTATTCAATAGGGTAATCGTAGACACTCCACGCGCCTGCCGAGGAAACATAGTCATCTGGATTACAAGTCATGTGTCCACCATCATTTTTAAGCTTAGAGCAGAGCCACCAGTTCTCGTCTCCAGCTCCGTGTGTAATGTCCATTGCTCCATAGGTGAGAATAGAGTTGCTGTCGTTTCTGTTACTTGAAACAAGAACGACATTCCGACGAGAGGACAGGAAAAGATTTGAGTAGGCTTCTACACAAGCTTTGTTTTCAAGCCTTTCCCATGTTCGTGCAGAGGTTTGGATGTTACTGAAATAGTCGTTCATGGTTTGGACTAAGTTCATGCTGCCCGCTTCATTCTGTAGGCAAAATCAGCAAATCTCATAAGCCTCGATGGTTGATCTAGATCAGAAAATCTGAATTGCATTAAAGAACTTAATAGTTCAGGTTGAACATACCAAGCTCCAAGTACTTCCGAATTCATTATTTGGTGGAGTGGCTTCAAACGTCGGTATTTTGCCTGTTCCAACAGAATCAGATGCGTATTTGTCTTGCCAATCTCCCGTAAGATTGAAAGAAGCACCGTCTAGGAAGTCTTCCGTCACAACAGTCCAGTAGTACTCATTGGCCGAAAGTGACGAAAATACCAACGAGTTATACCTTTACCATTAGCACTACAGCCAGCGCTAAAAGACGATCAATCAGACTCACAGCAAATGAAATGGCACCGAACTCATAGCCAGAACGAACACAACGAACCCCTTCCGCTTCGCAATTGCAGTCAAGTTCCCCAGACTGATACTGCCCACCCTCAAAAACTTGCCTCGTCGATGCGCTTTATCGACTTCCTTTCTACTAGGACAGGAAAACACTGCCATGAAAGCATTGCTCCCCGCAAGCAACATCGTCGACAACACATTGATCAAAAGGTGCAACCAAGTATCAAGGCTCATGATCTCAGCGCACGGGCCCCTTTTGATGATCCCAAACCCATCTCGAATGCCGTATTTGGAGCGCGCATCGAACAGCCAGGCAACATTGGTAACCAGGACCACGACGGCAACAAAAGTAAACCAGCGGAGCGTCAGTCGAACCCCTCCAAACCACTTTTGCATCCAGCTTTGCTGGCTGCTTTCCTGGGGCGTTGATGCCGCTCCTCCGCTCTCGCCGCCAGGCACCTCGCTATACACCACCACGGCTGGCCCGGCTTGACCCGCAGCCTTGGATTGCATGGGAATCCACCGCCCGTCGCTTCTTCTCGCTGCCATCACCGAAAGAAAGAAAAAAAACCCCCCCCGATATCTAACAAAATATCGACAACTGCTTTTGGGGGGAGGGAAAATCAAGTCATGATATATATGATGGCGTTCGGTAACAATGGGGATGCGGGTTATACAACTCGAAAGTAGATAGTTCCAAATGTGGGGCAGCTGAAAACCAAAAACCTCCGAATCGCGTCTTGGGCTAGAATTCTCTGGAGCATTTAGGTGGAAACAAGCGAGAACACAGGGATAGCCATACATCCCCGAGTATGATGTAAACTGCGTAAATTTAAGTATATAGCGATGGCATTATTATTGCTGCTACACATTCCATTTGGATCCCCCTCGCTTAAAAATAGGGGGGGAACACGACACGTGATCGCTCTCCGAGAGAGAGAGAGAGAGAGAGAGAGAGCAGGTTTTCGACGAGAAGATAGTTCTCAACTTGTCAAAAGTCAAGTCTACATCCAACATCTAATCTTACACCAGGTACATGAGTAAACATTTTTCTCTTTGTATTTATGATTGGGGGTTGGGGCGAGAAGGGGGAGAAATGTTGTTGAGGGATGTTTTAGCATGGAATAAATAATATTGGGGGAGAGCTTGACAAGAAGAGAAGAGAATCATGGAGAACCGTGAAATGTTATAATCACTCAACGCAATGGAAATGTGTTTATGGAGAGTGGGGGTTGGGTGTCCAGCCTATCTAGCCATGGGTGGTGGAAGTAATGGAGCGTTCGTCGCTAGGTAGATCAGCAGGGTGAGTTTTTGTAGGCAGACCCTAAGTCATGTCACGCAAACCGTACTTAGACTAAAACATGAAAAATACTCTTTTCAGCACTATGGCAGAACTAGCCTCACCAAAGTCTACCATGCACTGTATCAGGCTTCTCAATTTGTTCGTCATGCAAGTTTCCAAGTTATGTACACAACCATTTTTAGGGTACCTTCATCATATCATTAAAATGCCAACAGAGGCCCATCTAAGAACACCACCTTGTATAAAGCTTTCCCATCACCGCCGCCATTATCATAATCGTTACCACCAGAAAGGAGGAGAGAAGAAAAACGCCACTAAACACCAAGCCCTAGCAAACATATGCATAATGGGTATCCAGCCAGATTCGCCCAACCCCCATCATCAATGCAACGTCATGAATACTCCATAAATCGTAAGTGTGTGAATCGCAGGTCGTGCTGTCTAGTTCTCCAAGCAAAGCAGAAAGAAAGAAAGGAACTGATGTCTATTATATTGTACACTGTAGTGTACTGCCCGGTGCAATACGTCCGTGGTGTCGAAAGCTAGAATTTAAGTAGAGAGAAAGTATGTGCTGAGGAAGTGTTGGGATCTTATTTTCCCTCAGTGGTCTATCAAGTACCACCGTATGTGTGTCGAAATTTCCTGAGCATGGATGTCGAACTATCATGGAGAACAGAGGTAGGTTGTGGCCAATGTGAGATACACGTCCGGAAAAGTTCATAGCATCTATTAGAGCATTGAAAGCCGCCCTCTGAACCCTTATGGCACGATCTGAGAAGTTATTGGGTGCTCATTGTGCACCAGGGACATTCGCGTGAACGCTCAGAGCCCACTTCAGTTGCCCAAGGACACGAGTCGTTTCTACAATTTTTTCTTCGAGGGACCGCTCTTGTTCCGCGGCTTTTTGTTTTATACCTTTGAGAAGGAGCTCCTGCTCTAGTACGTATCGCTGGTGTGCTTCAAGGATGGCTGCATTATCGGCACGCAATTTATCTAACTCCGTGGCTTGTTGTTCGCAAGTCGCAGCCAACATGTTTATGCGCTTATCGTCCTCTAGCCTAGCAGTAACCGCGCCAGCAATTTCTGTCCGAACCTTAGTAACGGTCCGATCGATTGCTGCACCTTGGCTCTTCCAGTGAGTTGACATTGTATTGGCACGACCTTCAAACAGTGCTGCGCGTGAGTTTGCCTCCTCTACTGCCTCAGTCGAATCCTTTTCTATTGTTTGAGCCATGTTGCGCCATTTCAATTCATCTTCGGCAGATTGGTCTGCCGCTAATCTTGCCGTGACTATCTTGACCTTCAAATCACTATTGGTACGTTCTTTCCGCTTAATCGAGGCCTCTAGATTTGCAATCGTTTGCTCAGCTGTTGAAAGCGAGTCGGTTTGCGCATCGATCAGCGACTTTACTGACTTGTATGCCTGGTTTGCCTCATCTGCTCGTGCTTGTTCGTATTTTATTTGGCGTTTGAGTGTGTCGTTCTCGGCCATCAATTTCTCGATAACCCTCCCCGATTTTCCGCTCGCAGCACCTCCAACAGCTGAGCTCCAGGCTGGACCTCCATTTGGACTTGTTACTGGTGGATCACTTGAGATGTTGGTCGCAGTATAAGATCTAGTAGCACCAAATTCGGAAGATATAGCGCGGCTAACAGGAAGCTGGCGCAGAGTGGGGTTTGCGAGGGTAGGTGAGGTGGCTGATTGTCTCATAGTTGAATGTGACATCGCTTCGGGTTTGCCTTGCGGTCTTCGTCCTTGAGAGGTTTCGAAGTGAGTAGACTCGTTTGGTACTGATCGGATTGTGCCAGTGTGCGACAGGGTATTGGAGGAGTTCATGGCAAGAGAGGTGGAGGAAATAGGTGATAGCGCTCTTTCTATCTCAATAACTGGTATTCTATCGATTTTGTTGAGGTGGGGAGCGGATGCAGTAGCTACATGTGAGGTCAGCACTTCGTTCTCGCCATGATTCTCGTACTGTCCCCAGTGACGAATGTTGTGCCAGAACGGCATCGTGCTGGTTGTTTTGAGGCCCGTTGTGGTGGGTTCTCCATGAAAGGTTGGGGAGGTGGTGTAACCAAAGGTATGTAGAGGAGACTAAGAAAGACCTTGAAAGAGCTTACCTTTCATATTACAGTTGCTCGGATTAAGTTCGCTTGTAGTCTCGGCGAAGTTAGAATCAACGTTATTATCTGAGTAGATTTGTACTGAGGGACGAAGTTGTTTCGACAATTGACCTGTTTCCCTAGCGGTCATGTCTCATCGCTATGTATGCGTCCCGTAGCCGCTTTCTCCTATTGTTCACTAGGTAGTTTCCCGAACCGGGACCTTTTGGATTCCTTTGACTCGGTGGAGGGTGTGTATATGATGCCAGTGGTGGGAGGGTAAGGCAGGATGACAGGCTTGAATCTGCTGGCGATGGTAGGAAGAGGTAAAATGTGTGAATGGGATGTTGACTAAGGACGATTTCTCGGAGTTGTTGTGGTTCAAACTAACAATTTACTCCAGGAGACGCGCTCAGACCAGCCCGGGGGCTGTGTCTTGGCTGACAACCAGGGGAAAATAGATTAGACCAGGGTCCCGGGGATTTTTGACATAAGAATGATGTAATTCTACGAAAGTAAATATGTGCTATACAAGCTTTCATTTGTTTACTTATGGTTCAAGTCATGTATATATCTCATGTTGAAGGGTAGTTGTGAATTACTTGAAAAGAAAGGAAAGACTTCGCATCGCTCTATCATACTTCGTGGAGCAGTTTTAAGCGTTTACATGCATGTAATGTAGTCCAGTGTTTTGAGTTTCAGCGGCTGGCACTGTAGCAGATTCCACATCCCAATTGAGTGGGTGGTGTGTGGATGTGTTTCCCACTGCTGCACCACAGCGTTGCTTCCAAGTATCAAATAATGCAGACGCGGACGCACTGCCATGGTACCCTTAATTCGAGTCTCTGTGGTTCACCTTCTTGTTGGAAGTTTAAACTTTAATGTGACCCTGAATTGTTTCATCCATTGTTGAGATTATCAGCCTATTTGGCCCTTCACTTTGACCATATCTAGTACAGTATGGCTCCCATAGCTTACCGATCGAGTTTTGTCACAATGCTTCAGAGTCAATTCGCAAGTCAAGATTCTATTGAAATCTCGTCGTGTAGCCATAAAGTTCATGCGCTATGCCCTTTCTACCTGTCCCTCCAACGCCGGTAAATGCATCAATCAAGCCCGCTCAGCTACTGCGTCCCGTTCACATGACCGTTCAAGCCATTGTTTATCTTTGGCCAGACAACAGCCTTCTCTAAAGCTTGAAGAACATCGGCTGTCAGGTCCTCCGCATCTTCAATTCCGCAGCTGATTCGAACCAAGTCATCGTAAACACCAACTGCCTCCCGCTGGTCCTTCGGAATTCCCGCATGCGTCATGCTACTTGGGAGCTCCACCAAACTCTCAACTCCTCCCAAGCTTTCAGCGAGGGTGAAGATGTTGGTGAACTGGCAGAATCTCTCGGCCGCAGAGTGTCCACCCTTGATTCTGAACGAGAGCATACCACCACCCATTCCGTCGCGGTGTTGCTTGAGCGCAATCTTGCGGTGTGGGTGAGAGTCGGAACCTGGGTAGTTGACTGCGATAACGTTGGGAGATGCTTCAAGAGCCTTTGCGACGGATGTGGCATTGACGGTTGCCTCCCTTGCTCGCAAATGCAGAGTTTTGAGTCCTCGATGCGCAAGCCAACTGTCGAATGCGGAAGGTACAGCTCCACCTGCATTTTGTAGAAAGCTCAATCGTTGCTTCAGTTCTTCGGAGTTGAAAGCAGCAACTCCCATCACTACATCGGAGTGGCCGTTAATATACTTGGTGACCGAGTGGACAACAATGTCTGCTCCGTGATCGAGCGGGTTTTGGACGTATGGGCTGAGGAATGTATTATCGACCACGACCATGATGCCATGTTCATGTGCCGCTGTTGCGACCGCTCTGATATCCACCAGACGCAATGTAGGGTTGGAAGGCGTCTCGATCCAGACCAGTTTTGTGTCCTTTGTAATATGGTCCCTGATATCAATCTCTATCTCGGGTGTGAATGTGACTCGAACTCCATGGGCCTTTGCGACTTGTGTGAAATATCTATGTGTTCCACCATAGACATCAGACACGGAAATGACGTGAGAACCGGCAGCCAACGATTGCAGCACAGTGGCAGTTGTAGCAGACCCCGAGGAGAAAGCTAGGGCATATTTGGCATGCTCAAGTGCAGCAACCGCCTTTTCGAAGTTATCGCGATTGGGGTTTGAGGATCGGCTGTACTCGTACTCTCCAACCGGCTTTCCCACGGCGGTTTGCGCAAAGGTGGTAGAGAGTGAGATTGACTCGATAACGGCGCCGGTGGCGGGGTCGTGAGGGGATCCAGCGTGCACAGCCAATGTGCCAAACCGGTGGACTGGAGATGGTGCTCGTGGAGGCGTCTCAATGGGATGGTCGGTAAAAGTCATTTTGACGGCTTGAGGTTGATCTTTCTTTTTTTCTCTTCTTAAATTTTTTTTCTTTTTCGTTTTTATATATATATATCAAATCGTACGTAGGATGGATGGTCCGGTCTGACTATATGACCCTGTAGAATTCTGGAGCTTGCTTCGGAGGGGTTTTCGGCGAGGACGAGGTCTCG
>Ga0247734_1001851_pt1 | contig 15151 bp, 8 predicted proteins | sample UWRJL103311B2_FD_180933 | JGI IMG/M metagenome (GOLD analysis project Ga0247734, IMG submission 180933) | Plant litter microbial communities from Arlington Agricultural Research Station in Wisconsin, United States - UWRJ-L103-311B-2 | ecosystem: Environmental > Terrestrial > Plant litter >... | reverse complement strand
TGGGGTGGTTCAACGACGAGAGATTTTGATAAAAAACCAATGTGGTGTGGGATAGAACAACTTGCAAATCTTAGACACATTAGCTAATGTTCGATGAAAAAGTAATTGACGGAGAGCCAAGATCCAGGGAGATTTCCATTACTTACCTATAATTAACTCTTTCGGATTTCCCCTATATGCTTTTCTCTGGAAAACTAATAAGTGTTCGGTTGATTAAACAACTAACACATATCTTAATCCAAAACTATGATAGAGAAATGCTTGCCTCCGGTGACATAAAGTCATATGTTATCTTCGCAAACCAAGGCTAAAAAAAGTTGCTTGGAATATTAATGGGGCAAATGAGCTTTCCTAGTTGATTTCACAGTTAGTATTGCTACGAGAATAATCATCATGCTGCGTTGGGAATTGGGCAAATGCTCGCTCTATCTGATTTGTTGATCTCTCGTTTGTAATGGAAGCAAGTATGGCAGACTTGGTATCATCGTAGCTATTGGTCCCCACCTATGACGGTACTGTGTAACTAATAGTTTATAAGATATGGGGTGTTAGTTAACCAGAGGATGCAAAATAGTAGAAGCTTGGTCTGGCCGACGTGTGCAACAGCTTCTTTCCAAACAATCTCACTTCTAGGCTCTGTCGTAGATCTTAGGCCAGATCTCAAAATATGAGATGTTCTCGTCAACTCGTGATGATCTAGGATACAGCAGAGAACAAAAATATATCCTCGTTCGAAATCCCTGTTTAGTTCTATTATTGTGTAATGTTCAATACGACATCGTAATTGTCGGCCTGCCTCAATCAGGCTTCGACAAGTGTTTGGATCAAGAAATGCCCCCTTGAGCAACAAGAACAAAGGCTTGATGAACCTTGTATATCAACGCAAGTTTCATTAGTATCTCTTTCCTATAGTTATCGTGATCATCGGAAAGAGGAACCACTCCATAGCTGCTCAACCGATGGGAGTCTGGAGGGATCGATCTTGGATCTATGGCACCGTTTAAAGCTGCCTAGTGCTGGCGAACTCTAGATCATGATCGATGATGTCTTACACAGCACTAACTATTATAGAAGTTCTCTAAATACTGAGTTGATGAATCGAGAAATCCAAAGTTGAACTCGCTCGAGATGGATTGTTGATTTACCTAACTCTCACCAATGCCACGTGCCAAGCAAGGTACCTCTGAAATCCAGCCAATCAAGGACCGCACCAACATCACACTTGGCGTGCCAAGCCACGATGTTCCTATTATTACCCCTCACCCCACCACCATCACCGAATCCGGCTTAGTCGAGCACGAGATAAGCATCCTATCATGACGTGCGTCCACATGTTTTGTTGCAGGTCTTGTGTTTTGTTGCACGTCGTAACATTTCGTTCGAAAATCGAATCGCTGTCGAATAGCTGTCGCATCGAAATCGACGGCGAGTCATGTTGAGGACGAGATGGCCGATTTCGAGATCGCTATATTTTGATTTTTTGTGATGATGCTTAATCTGGTTGACGGAAGGCTAAGTAAGATGGGATGGGATTCTCGCTTGTTTGCTATCTTACATACAGCCATTCTACCCCGGTTTGAGCGTTTGCTTGTGTTGTTGGAGAAGATTTGAGATCACTCAGTCCTTTCCTTGTATTGATTGATAGGCTAAGAGAAGACAGGGACTTCAAAGTGATGCTGAGGTAGGGTTCCGTCTCTCACGTGACTCAACGAAGCCAAATCTCTTTCTCATACACCATTAGTGTTAGAGTTAGCTTATAAGTAAGAATACTTTGTGTATATGGAACAACCTTCAGATAGTTGCTCCAGTCAGGCTACAATTAAGATCACGGAGAGATTGTCTCCAGGGCATGCCTGAAGCGTACTCCCCAAACCTAATGATATCATCAGATAACCTGAGTTGAAGATAAGGTAGGATACTCACCCACCACTCTAGAAGCAACTCTGGGAGTAACTCATTTGTATAAATATAAGAGCTGCTATTCCGCGGGATGTTCAATCCTAGCCAGGACTATAAGCCTTGATTATCGAGGGGCGAAGGAGCCAATACAGACCAGTGAAAAGTCATGCATGGGCTACTACTCGCACAATCACATTTGCTCAGGGTAACGATCTACTTTTTCATTCTTCAATGTTAAGAAAGCGATTTTTTGACTAGAGGTCTAAGAGAGCTGTTATAGGTGTTGACATTAACGGTTGGGTAAGTCGTCCAATTAAGCTTCTAAGGCGTAGAATAAGCCTTCCGCTCTATACAAGTAACATAAAGTGGAACCACCCAGCTATCGTTCCTGACTCCTCCCAGAAACAGAGTTCTACAGGGTCAATGAGGCTAAGTTCCGTGAGACTAGTCAATCCTTTTTGAAGGACATGGCAAGGATCTCATCTATACGAAAAGGGAAAATTGAGCAGCGAACTCCATCGTGTGAGCCACGGCCAGATACATTACATTGAGCAAATACAAATACAAGAACGACAATATAAGTCAGGTCCGGTTAACGAGCCTATCAAGTTACAACAAGATCTAGCTTATCGTAATGTGCTTCATCAAACAATTCTCCCTGTACTTCTTCGGATTTAGGGTAATCCTGAGCGGACAAAGCGTTCAGCACATGTGTGGCGGTAGGGATGTAAGCGTCGAACAAGGGCTATATTTGATGCCAGTATACATACTTGAGGCAAAAAACCTCTGATTGCGTATGTTCATAATAATACCGTGCTGTTTCTCTATATCCGTCTTGTTCAGGGGCTCTAAGCGAGCCTCGATATTCTGGTGCTTGGCATGCAAAATTTCGATATTCTAGGATGCAAAATATGGAAACAAGAATTCCTAGGACGATAGCTGAATATTAGATTCCCCTTGTAATCCTCGAAGATAAGAACCGACAAGCTGCAATGCTTATCACTCCTCCCAAACTCTAGATTGAACATTACCACCCGTCGCTCTTCTATTTCCGCATTTCTCATCAAGTCTGGGTCAAATTGCCAGCACATCAATCTACTAAGCCTTCTAGTTCTTCCCTACGCCTCCAAGATGTTACCCCAAACTTCCACAAGGAGGAACCCCACGGCTAAAGTCGCTATTCTTCCCAAGGATTGGTTGCCAAAACAGGCAGTTCCCCCGAACAAACCCCTGAAACCACTGCCCCGCTGGCAGCTTCAACCCCACAATCATCAACCAAAACCCTTTTCTGTGCCTTTTGTTGCACGTCGTCAGATCTGAGACTTCGCGCATAGCGTGCATGATGCAGCTATCGTAAGTTGATCTACCGCTGGGATCTGGACTAAAATATCGTTTGATCTAGATCGGATGAAACACCTCAAACAGCATTGGCGTCGTTGGTGGGACGAATACTTCAATCTTGGATAATGCCCGGCTATTTGGAGTAACCGTAGGTTAGTTCCAAAGATATCCCAGGTTGGTTGGGTTTGAGGACTGTTGCTTTCATAGCCTGCGTCAGATTTTGTGTTGGATTACTGGGTATATAGCCAATGGCTGGTTAGTTTGAAGTGATTGGATATAGAGATAAGAAGCATCGAAACAACTTTAAAGTGGTGAAGTGTTTGTGATTTTTCGCTTCGGTGCCAATTTACGAGTGGTGATGAAGATAGAGAAAGAGTATCAATCAAACCAACAGATCCATTAAGCTATGGCCCAACGTCAGGAATATCATAAACTACACTCTGACTTTCGAAGCATCACTTTATGGCTATCAATCAGTTCATAAACCGTGGACGGATAACTTCAAGTACAATCAGTGGCCTTTGGACACTCACGGTTCTTCCGTGTACAGTTACACGGATTTTCGCCTATCTTCATATGGGCCCAGCTCGGAGGACTGGAGAACATAATACGTGTGATCTAGCAAATGCTTGAAGGAAATCTGGGGAGTAGATGGCAATCTTGAAGTGAATAATAATCTAGGGCTGTAAAATCCATATCGTGAGCCGAAGGTTTCACGCTCTGTGAATTTTACGGTTGGCTATCTTTGTTAAGGAACCCCAAAACTACTAGCTTGGTAGAAGACTGCACATTGTTGGCAACAATCAAACACTCCTGGCGATAGAACCACAATCACTAAAATGGTATCTTCTCAATAAAATAGTCATCAACCTGGAACAAGTCATAACTCAAGATGGGAAAACTTCTCGCTGAAGGTAGTGTTATCAAGACTAGCAGATACACTCTAAATGGCAAAAGCTTTACAAAGAAGTTGCGAAACCCCCATCTCAAGCAGTTATCAAGAAGCTAACCATCCCCCTCGCCGGTATATTCCCACTCACAGCACCTCCCGAAACAGTGGCCGTCGTCACACTCGCATCATGCGAATTATCCGTCACGATAGCCTTCACACTCCCGGCCTGGAGACCAGCCACATTGATCGTTGCCACCGTCGCTGCTGTGCCCGAATTGATAACTACAACCGCAACACTGCCGTCCGTATTCACATATGCACTCGTCTTGACCCCCGATCCCGAAGCCGACACTCTCACAGCACCGGGTCGGACAAAGCGACTGAATTGGGCAAAGGCCCATAGACGTTTTGACGGGGTGACGGCACCGTTGCGAATTTCGATCAATTTGGAATTGGTGGTCGAGGAACGTTCTTGGGCGCCGATCCAGTAAAGATATCCTGACAGGTTCGCGCCTGTGATACCATCGGATATTTTGTTGGCCCATGTGAAGCCCTCGCCTGCACCACCATTATTGTACCATGCGGTTGTCCATGGGCCGTTGTTGTCAGCTAGTTCGGTCATCCATACTGGGAGTTTGGTGTTCAGTGTGTTAGGACCACCGGTGTAAGCATGGGAGGTAATGAGACCGAGTTGGGAGGTTACGGAGGAAAGCTGAGAGAGCATATTTGAGGCGGTACCATAGCCCATTGCGTCGCAGCAGGTGACTTTAACCGATGATAGATTTGCGTTCTGGAGGGTTGGGTAGAGCACTTTTATGAAGTCTGCTGCTTGAGTGCCGGAAGACTGCATGGACGCATAACTTGTAGCAGCATCTGGCTCATTCAAAAATCCCAGGTGTGTGATCTGTACTCCTTCTTGTTGGTAAAACTGGATGTATTTGACGAGATAGTTTGCAAAGGCTTGTTTCCAGTCCCCGCTTGAGCATGAGGCTCCCGAAACACCGCAAAGCGAGCCACCATTTGCATCGTTCTTGTTTGTCTTCATGAAGCCTGGGGCACTCCATGCATTTGCATAGAAAGTCTTAACTCCATACTTTTGTGCTTCCTTAGTGACAAACAATTGTCCGCTATCTTTCCCATCCCAAACATATTTCGGTGTACCGCTAGGTGAGCCTGGTGATGTTGGCAAAATCGTGTTCATATAATCGCTGTTTGAGTTTGGAGTGGATCCGATTCCGTTCCGGAGAATACTGAAGCCTGTGGGAAGTAAGCTCTTAACGTAGAGAGAAGAGGAGCCATATCTGTACTGACCTGCGCCGTTAGTTGTGTTGAATAATAGGTCTAGCGCATATCTCTGCTGAGTCGCAGCGAGCTTTACGATGCCATTGGCTCGTTGGAAAGCCTCTGAACACCCGAAACCATCAATAGTTTGATATTTTGTAGCGAGATTAACAGAGATAGTTGTTGCACGCTTTTCAAGAGATATAGATGCCGCTGCTGATGCAAAGGCTACCAGAATTGAGAAATACATATTACAGTGTTTGCGACTTCACAAATCATAGTAAAATACACAAATATCATAAGGAAGATTGTTAACGCTTTGTATGTAGAATCAAGAAAGAAAAAGGAAACTTAAATTGGTGGGAAATACTCTTCCGTCTCTTGCCATGCTATAGCACTCATCCGGGGGGAAGTTCTTGGCCAACTAGACAGTTGTAAGATAACAATATCATAGCCAGAGAATCATGGAGAAATAAGGAGCCAAGACCGGAGCTTTTATAGTGGGTGAAAGGAATACAACACTACTGGGTGGTGTGAAGGTATTATGTGTAGCACATGAACATTTGAAGGATTCGAGAGGTCAGCCAATATGCCGTGACAACTTTGCCTTTCCACTATTTATAATTTAGAGCATCCCGGATTAAAGATTGATTGGTTCTTTGCATATTAACACAGACGATATATATAGCCCTGATCCTTCGCGGGGTATTAGCCGGCGTCAATTGAGTGTAGCTCTGGCCGAATGTCACGCGAAGCTGGTGTCACTCGGCAGGCCGGCAGTAATGGTATGGTATACGCAGCAGTCCTAAAGTTTACCGAAATATTACTTATCTAAGAGATGTCATGTAAATCTGGAAGAATCTGGGGGCGTAAGCCATGTACAGAGTAAGGAGGCTCGTTTGGGGCGAAGCACTCCGGAGGACCAATAACAAAGATTTTCACAAGCAAACAAGCCGTCCGTTGCAAGTCGCATTTTGTGATCCGCCAGGCCTGGTAAGGCTTGTTCGTGAAAAGTGTCCGATATAGTGCCCGCCAAGGTCGATGTAAATACCCTTGGATTATCGAGACACCACCATCGTTGACAGTTTCAGCTCACTAAGTTAGCAAAATATTCCACACAGCAGTACTTTCAGGGGCAAATCTGGAGAAACAGTAGGCCGTAGCCCTCTTAAGGAATTTAATTCTATAGTGATTACCTCATTTATATTACATATACCATCAGGTATACCTCTACTTCTCAGCAGGAGACCCTGGTTTGAGCCCTGGGACTCTCTTCGCGTCACTTTCTAATTCATCGTTAGGCTGATCATGTCTCGAGTACATTTTATACTCGACGAGATCCTTGAATGATAGTTTGCCACTTTCGACTTGTTTCCTTGTTGCTGTGAGCTTCGATTTGGGCAGACCCATTGATTCGAGGAATGCAACAGCTGACATCTCATTAGCATCACTCCAAATCAGGTTCTCGGAAATACTTACAATCTTTCCACTCAACCTCTTTCCTCTTGGAATCCCATGACAACTCATTGGCCATAATATCAATAACTTTTGGCAAAGATTCCAAAGCAGCTTGGGCATTCAAGAAAGCTAACCGTGTCCGACGAGCAATCACGTCCACAGCAGTCTGGGCATATTCGTGACGAACTGCGTATCTGACTTCTCCATCGATGAATGGATACAACGAGGAGATTCGTTCGCCTCTGACTGGGAAACGTTTCTCTGTTGGGACACTAAGGGCGGCGACGGTCCACGCACGATCTCCGTAATTCTCGGTCAAGTGCTTCGCGACGTCTGTTTCCAGACCAAAGTGCTGAACCAAGTTGATGAATAAAGTTTTGGAAAACCCATGTGCTCCCACAAGTTTTACTTGATGGGTTTGGCAGCTTCCATCAAGATGAGCCCCATCATCCACCAACTCGCTCCCGGATACAGATGGAGCGTCCGTACAAGGCTTGGTTTTGAGATTGAAAGTAGTGAGGGCTTCGTCGACACATTCTTCAGCCATTTGGCGGTAGGTTGTCCATTTACCACCAGCACAGGTTAGAAGACCCGAAGCCGAGACGTTGATAAGATGGTTGCGGACAAGTGACTCGGTATTCTTGGCTTTAGGATCTTTCACTAGAGGTCTAATTCCAGACCAAGCCGCAAGAACATCACCACGACGAACGTTGATGTCTGGAGATAGATAGTGTCGGATTTCAGACAAGATCCAATCAATTTCGTCTTCGCCAGCAACTGGGTTGTATGAGATCTTGGTAGGCGCATCGGTCGTACCAGCGATTACGTTTCCTTGCCAAGGCAAAAAGAAGATAACACGTCCGTCAGAGGTTTTGGGGTCAATCAGTCCCATTCCTTTAGGGCAATAGTAGCCTGGCAAGACAACGTGAACACCAGAACTGGGTGCAACGATTTCCTTGACATCTTCTTCGTCCATTTTCCGAATGGCGTCCGTGAAAGGACCGGTGGCATTTACTATACCTCTAGCACGGATAAGGAATTCTTCCGACTTCTTGCCGTTCTTTTCTTGTATTATATCGCGGACCCGCGCCCCACAAAGCTGACCGTTTGTATCTTTTACCAGCGATGTAACCTCCATGTGGTTCACAACAGTGCTTCCGTAAAGTGCAGCAGTCATGGCGAGAGACACATTCATTCGCGAATCGTTATGCGCTCCATCGTAGTATACGAGAGCACCTACGAGGTCCGTCTGCTTCAACATGGGGAATGCATCTATTGCCTTTGACTTAGTCAAGAAATATGAGGTCTCAATGCCCTCTGATCCAGCCAAGAAGTCGTACGCCTTCGTTCCTAGCCAAAAATATGGTGCTTTCCACCATTTATCCAATGGCAGCATAATCGGCAACCACATGCTCAAATGGGGAGCGGTTGTCAAAAAGTACTTGCGTTCTCGTAAAGCTTCCTTAACCAATGCATACTGGTTGTAGTCCATTTCCCAGAACGCCTTTTCCAAGTATCGCACACCTCCATGTACCAATTTTGTGCTCTTGGAGCTGGTGCCCGCACTGAAATCGTCCCTCTCAACAACGGCAACTTTCAATCCTCTTGTGGCAGCATCCAACGCAACTCCAGCCCCAGTTGCGCCAGCTCCAATGACCAGCAGATCGTATATATCATCGTCATTTGGCACAGAGTCCTCCCCTTTTGTAAACAGAGTTGTGATGGAACCCTTATTCCCGCCACTTCTCTTCAGATCCGCAATTTGGTCTGCCCTTGTTTTCACTTTGGGGAATCGAGGAGGGTGGAAGTTGCCCTGATCATCGCGAGTGGGAGGCGGCACAACTGCAGAGTTTGCGCCAGGAATTTTGCGAGGTCTGTAGGTGTAGTAGAGAGCGCCCCCTCCTAGAGCAACGGCGCCGGTGGTGTAAAGAAGTGGCCTCGCCAGGCGTTGTCTAAATGCCATGCTGTCTGATTAAAGAGTGAAGTATGAAGAGAAAGAATCCTCAGTAGAAGCTGCTGCTGGGAATTTTGTCGAGATGTGCAAGTAAGCCTTTCCAACTGGCTTGCCAGGGGTACTTGGTTGATCTGCGATCGCAAATTCTAGGGAAATTAATTCCAAAAACAAAAAACTCGTGCTGTGCAATTGCACAGAAGAGTAAAATTGTTCAATTGAGTAGAGATACAAGGAGCGTAGTAAATAAGTAGAACAATAGAAAGGGAGACGAAGCAAACACGAGTCGAGTTTCTCTATCGAACGTCACCAGGTCCGATCGGACAAATGTTGGCGACCTAGCCTTGTTTTCCCACCAATAATGGATCACCAAGAGCCTGAAGAGTAACGAGTCATACCCAGAGCCGCCTTTGCCGCTTCGCTTAATTCTACACCCTTTTACAACGTAAATATGTATATATATAAACATTCCAAACTCCGCGCAATTACTTTACTAGTAATAACTTAGCAAATCAAGTAGTAGAACAGATGGATACATTGATACATATGACCTGGCTAATATGCTACTATTTTTCCTTGCCTTTCGTAGGCTGTCTCATATTTGCTAGCAAGTGTCGGCGGTACTATGGAACGAGCGTAAAGGGCTTTCCAACTGGTGAAATATAATCAATTTATGTAATTTTTTATAAACTGATGTCTACCCGTGTCAGAACTGTTCCATTCACATAGCCGTGCAGACACAATTCCGCCACTGCATGTATACATAGGCTTCATCGATCTGTCAGAGCACGCAAGGGACTTCACTACCCTTCAGCAAACTAGTCGGTAGTCGAGTTCAGCATCTCCTAGAGAGCCAATCGGTCCTCATCATATTTTAATTGCCATGTTTTATTTCCATTTAGCAGCTTTATTCATTTCCTCTCTTGTGCTCCTTCAAATCCCAGCTATTTCTCGCAGACACTTGGTCCACTACTCAAGTTACACACATGGCCAGTTAATTTGGGGTCCCCACAGCTTATTTATCATATATGCTCCACTCTTCGACGTTCCAGTCCAGAGCTCCACACATGATACAGTTGCATAAATCCCAAAGCCTTATACCATATCCATATGGTAGAATGAAAAGAAATATGGAAAACAAAAACAAAAACACATACAAAAAACTGAAAACTGGAGACTTCAAGTGAAACACGAGCCGGTAACTAAGCCATATACCATAACTCTAACTAAAGGAGCCTAATTATTATATCTTCGAGCTGCTACGAGCACGAGCATGAGCACGAGCTATATGCCATAAGAGACAATGGGGCATCCATTGGACTTTATTGACTAACTAGGGCTAAATCGTGGGGAAGAGCTGGAGAATGGCCAGACCTTTGATTAACACTCGAGGTACTCCTTCTTGCATAACCTTGTTAGGATCTGACATCTTCTACAGTCACCTCGTTCTCACTTCACATTTTGCAAATTGAAACTGAAGAGAATCGTCATATAACAGGGCATTGGCATTCAAACTACTTCACCCCTCTCTCTTTTGCTCTTCCCCAGAACAAGTCCCTTCCATGCACTATCTTTGTACACAAAGCGTTGCCGCTCATCGTCTTATCAAATACTTTTGTTCCTCTCCCAGTCCAGTCCAGTCCGATCCAGGACGCAACCCAACTTTTTCCACCTCAAACAAAAGTAGGATCGAGCGTGAGCCCATCCATCCTATTCCTCCTCCAACTCAAATCTCAAATACCAAAGATACAGTCGCATGCTTTCGTGTGTATACAAACTATTATTAAGTAGGTCCGACTTCCTTCGGTTTCCCTTTCTAATATTCCCAGATTGCCCCAGGCCCATCGTGTATACCCAATCCCGAAGGCAATGACACCAATATCATGCACGCATGCTCATAACAAAAGGAAAAAAAATGTGGTTCAAATCCATAGGACGGAAGTAAGATTTGTGTAGAGGCGTAAAAATTGTAGAAGCAAAAAACGCCGGTGGAAAATATTCATATCGCTAAAACGCTATTCAAGTATTCGAGGGTGGGTATCAAAATTCGGTCGTTTGTTCGTGAGTAGTAGTGGCCGTAAAAATTCCCGCATTGCGGGTGATTGTGAGTTATATATTAGAGGTACCGGAGACTCCTGAGATGCCAGATATGCTGCCGGACCGTTCCTTTTCCTTTGAAGTTTTCCAGCTGAACAAGTCAAATTTGTCTTTCGAGGCGCCGCTTGATGGATCGAGGGGACTAGGAGTGATTTGATGGCGATTGGTTTCGCGAGGTTCAAGGAGGAGACTCTTTCGATAGTATTGCTGGACATTTTCATTCTCCGAGGAAGACTTGACACGTACAATCTGTGCTTGGATCCATTCCTGGAGTTCTGGAATTTCAATGAGTCTATATGGGACCTGAAATCGTTGAAGTTCGCCAATTATCTTTGCTGTGCGTGTGTGCTTATCAAAGTTGATCACTGACATGCTTTGTCCGTCGCCTGAATCTGGAAGCTGCTTAGTTGATGGATTACCCGCATCAACAAATGTGAGATCGGTTAGATAAGTGCCGACAAAAGGAAGGCAAGGGGGAACGTGATCATGAAGTCTTCGTCGTAAGACAGCATAGTTCTTATCAGGTTCAACAATCGATTGCATAGACTTGAGCAAATCCTTGCGACGCTGTGAAACGATATCCCAGGTCTTCTTCAGGCGGGTAATAGTAGAGGAGTTTAGTGAGCAGATAATAGCCATCAAAGAATCGTAATTGTTGAGCTCCAAGCACTTGTGAGCAATTTTGATCCAGTGTTTAATCAACAAAGCTCGTTTTTTGGCGTCATCATGTTGAAGTATAGTATCGGCAACAAGGTTGGAGAGGTCCGTTGAAAGGGTAGACATGGCTCGGACATTAATAGCATTAGACGCTGATCGCTTGGTCCATTCTGAGCCGAGAAGTTCCTCAGGCATAATGGCGCAAAATATGCTCATCTCCTTAATGGTCAACTGACGAGCTAGCTCCAACGGGTCAAACTCAAGAAAGGTGGGGTTACTACCACCCATCTTCCAGTTCTTCAACGAACTGGTTTGACTCTTAGTCATGAATGAAGGGGGTAATGGAGTGTCCGCTGGAATGAATTGTGCGATACAGGTGGACGTTTTGCCCATCGAGGATACAAGACGTGGAACAAGGGGGCCATCCCACGATGACACCTTTTGAACTAGTTCCAGCACTCTTTTTCCAGCAGCAGGGAGAACCTTGCCTAATTGATTCTGGGCGAAGGGCTCGATCACTACCAGCGCTTCGTGATCAGATAGATTTCTCCAATGTGACTCGAGCCACCCTTTGAATACGTTGTATACACGCAGACGAACAGGGGCAGCAATGTGAGGGCTTTCTGAAACATATTCAAATCTATCCACCAATGCTTTGGCAAGTTCTATTGGGCTAGCAAATAATCGAAAGGTGAGATAGAACGTAGAGACAAACATGGCATCAGGGGTTGAATCGTGAGTTGTAAGTCTTTCAACGAGCGCAGGGAGAGAGCCGCCGGTTATCTGGCCTTCCTTGTTGTACAGAAGTTCATGAGCAAAGGTCTTCTCTAGCATCTTTGATTCCCCATCATCCATATCATCGGCAATGGTGGATTGGCTTTCGCTGATGCTTAACTCGGATATGGAGAGTTTAGATTTCGGGATTGGAACCTGAGCAGCAATATCAGGAGTCGTTGCTCTAGTGGAAGTTTGCGAGACGAGGCTCGACTCAGAATCCCTCGTACTACTCATATGCGTGCCAGCGTTAGATGCAGTCATGCTTCCGCCCCGATACGAAGTCTGGAATTCAGAGTCGTTGGAGACCGAGTTCTCTGATGGACTGTAATCATCATTCAGTAACGGGCTTGCCATTCGAGGAAGCGGTGGTAGGAGTGAATGTCCGAAGGAGACTGACTCTGTAGAAGAGCTCGTCTCAGTGGTCGCACTAGTTGCAATTGTTATAGTGGAAGATATTGGAAGGCTGCCATCTGATCCTAAAGGAATATCTGGCAGAGGTTTCTCGTAACTTGGGATGATTAGGGGCGGGGGAGGTGGTCGGGAGGATGGCTCGGGTACGGCTTCCGGTTCCTTTGCCATACTCTCATCTGGAAGTACAGCAACTGAAGCTGCATCGATTCCCAAGCCCTGTGGCTCAAACTCGAAGTCACCAATGCGTTCAATAACAAACTTTGTTTTCGCAACACATTCACCGGCAGCCTTCACACACCCAGTTGCCGCCGTAAGGAGTTGGCCGTTTTGGTGAGGCAAAACAATGTCATCTTCTTCTCCTGATGACGACTTTATTATGTTACGAGCCGCAATTACCAGTTTGTTGATTTGGTCGCACATGGCATTTCGAGCCTTGTAAAGTGAATCTGCGCTTTGATTATCGTGTTCACATACCACAGCCACAACTGCCAAAAGAGCCCGTCCTGCGGTTACAGACTGTCGTATGGTCAATAGCAAATTAGCACATGACTGAGACTGGAGATGTAAGCGACCAATGAATGAACCAAGGTACGACAAAAAGGTATCATGGCTGGCGTTTAATCTCTCAGTAACAAGATTCTGGCGTTGTACAGCCGGGATGGAATGGGTCAGGGATACACGATGTGAAGTAGACTGCCTCTTTGAGTTGATAAGTGAGGATGGTCTTGACATAGAGATAGATAGCGGACGGGACGAGGAGGTTGTAGAAGAGTATGCTGCTGATACTCGTTTATATTGTGATAATCGTTTCGTTTGCTCTTCTGATAGTTGTGGCCGATATGCTCCACCTCCCGTGCTGCGACTTGAGTCTCTGCGAGATCCCGCCTCGGATGGAGTATCACCTTGCTGTGCACCCTCAAATGACGTCGCCTCAGCTGGGGGAGTCGGGGGGTGGTATGTCTCCTCAGCAACTGTTGCCATGATTGTCTTGTTCACGGGTTGTCGCACTTTGAGGTCTTCCTCGAGTGTGTCAAGAAACTTCACTCCCCTCGTGACAATCCTGAAAGCTTTGAGAATCATCTCATCAACATCGTTATTAACTTCTTCGTCCTGGGTTGCTGGATCAACAGCACGCTCCTGTAATCTTTTGCCTGTCTTGACAAGGGAAGAGAGATCCGACAAAAGCGCCTTACGATTCCTCCGTATTGAGTCATTTGTCTGAACCGTTGGAGATTCGCGTGTTAAACATTGCGATTTTTCCTGATATCCGTTAGCACTCACATATACAACAACTCAAAATACATACTAGTAGATACCGGACGCCAGCAATGATGCCTCGCATGAATTCCTGGTTTCCAAAAACTTCATTATCGGAACTCATTCCACTCCGTAAAAGATCCCAGAAGTTTAAAAGCGCTTTCAGGAGATTTCTCATATGCTCGGGTTCATACGCCTCGCAGTAATTTGTAGGTAGCCATCCTCTTGCGCCGGACACGAGGAGTGTACCATCTGCCCAGCCATTGGTGTGTATAGAATGTACCAGGATCACATCTCCTTCATTCAGCGGTAGTGTAACAGTCGTATCAGATATGGCGTAGGTTGGGTGGAAGGGATAAAAGGCGCGAAGAAAGTTGTGGAAAACTGGTGGTTGCGAAGTCTCCATCTGTATGCTCAAGTTTTCCTGCGAGCCGTTGGGTGTTGCAGGTGGTGTTATTTGCGATTGGCCCCTGGACGATGCCGTTGCTTGACTGCTGCTTCGAGAGCGACTGCGATTGCTCCCCTGATGGCTTGAAGATATACTACTTGATCCATGGGTGTGGTCTTTCTGTACCGCTAGCGGTGCTACATGTGCACTTGACCGGGTACTGTACTCGTTCTCCATCACCATATTGGACAATCTGCCGCGGTTACCATGAGTTCCTTCCACGACTGACGAGAGTTTGTTCGAAACCGGGACGTTTTTGTGTAATCGAAGTGTAGAAACAAAGTGGCGGTGGTTGTCGAGGGATAACGATAGGAGTGCAGTGGAATGTAAGGTGTGAAGCTTTGCGGAGACCAATTGTATTAGTATTAACGCTCCTTGCGATATGTTGACAAAGTGCCGGTAAAGTTTCTAGACCGGAAGAATTAGCACCTAGTGATTTTAATTTGCTGTGAGGGATTGAGAAAGAATGCTGTGAAGGGGAAGAGGAATGTCACCACAAATTTGACTGTGGCTAGCCTGTTCGTACCAATGAGGAGATTTACTGTTTCGGGCTGTTTGAATGCTGGTCAAAAACTTCTTATGCCGATCGCGTTACAATCAGTGGCTCTTTCTTTTGCATGCCCAGGGCTCTGCGGCAACAAGGTCGGTTTTGGTTTGTATTTCGTAACCTAGGTCGGGGGCT
>Ga0247734_1001850_pt1 | contig 15152 bp, 9 predicted proteins | sample UWRJL103311B2_FD_180933 | JGI IMG/M metagenome (GOLD analysis project Ga0247734, IMG submission 180933) | Plant litter microbial communities from Arlington Agricultural Research Station in Wisconsin, United States - UWRJ-L103-311B-2 | ecosystem: Environmental > Terrestrial > Plant litter >... | reverse complement strand
ATGCAGCAAGACGTGTTGTTGTCCACACTCACGGTGCGGGAGACGTTGAGGTTCTCAGCAGATCTGCGGCTTCCACCTCCAACATCTGAGGAAGAGCGGCGGAAAATCGTAGAAGAAGTGATTCTGGAGCTTGGATTGAAAGATTGTGCTGATACAAGAATCGGAAACCACCAGCACAAAGGTTGCTCTGGAGGAGAAAAACGCAGAACGAGCATAGGAGTGCAGCTCTTAAGCAATCCTTCCGTACTTTTCCTTGACGAGCCAACCACTGGCCTGGACGCCACGAGTGCTTTTCAGTTAATCAGGACGTTGAAAGGTCTGGCACGAAAAGGTAGAACAATTATAACAACAATCCATCAACCAAGGTCTGAAATTTGGGGAATGTTTGATCGCTTGGTTATACTTACACGCGGAAGTCCTGTATATTCTGGGAAGGCCGATGCTTGTGTTCCCTGGTTTCAGAAGAATGGGATGGAACTGCCTCCATTTGTAAATCCTGCCGAGTTTCTCATTGATATTGCTGCAGTCGATAACCGAACCCCTGAGCTGGAAAGTGTTTCTGTAGAACGCGTAGAGCGTTTGAAAACGGCATGGGCAGGGGAGAGTGAGAGAATATACCAGGCTCAGGAAAAGGAACTGGCCTCGTCCCCAGTCGCACGAAAAGACCATTCACGCGCACGCCACTCTCCTTTTATTCGACAGACTAGAGTTCTCACAGCGAGAAGTTTTCTAACGACCTATCGCGATCCTCTGGGCATGGTAGGGTCGCTTATAGAAGCTGTTGGGGTATGTCGAATCCAACTCTAGACAGTCCCAAGCTAACCAAATAGATGGGAATCATGTCTGGTTGGGTCTTCTTCCAACTAGCTAGAGATCAATCCGGTATAAGAAGTCGGGAAGGTGCATTGTACAACACATCTGCTTTGCAGGGCTATCTTATCCTAATGTTCGAGACCTATCGCTTAACTATAGATATTCAGGTTTTTGACCGCGAAAACAACGAAAACGTCGTTGATGTCCTTCCATTCTTGCTGAGTCGACGAATTGCGAGATTTTTCATGGAAGATTTACCTGTGCCACTGATATTTTCAATAATCACGTACTGGATGAGTGGTCTCAGAGCTGACACCTCAGCTTTTTTCATTTATTTCTCTATAGTGTTGCTAAGTATGTTTTATCTTAATCTAATATCTATGAAAACTCTTTTCAGATTCGTACTGACTCGCAATCTTAGGTCAATATATCGCCGTCACTTTCGCGATGACTTGTGTAGCTGCATCCAGAAACTTCGCCCAAGCATCACTAATCGCTAACATGGGCTACACGGTTCAGAGCATGGCCTGCGGTTTCTTCATCCAAAGCAATGCTATGCCAGTCTATGTACGGTGGCTCAAATGGACCGCATACGTTTTTTATGCTTTCGGGGCTCTTTGTGCAAACGAGTTCGTTGGAAGTTTCTACGACTGTCCATATGAAGGTGGAGAGTCTAATCCGCTTTGCACAAATTATACAGGAGCTTATATAATGGTAAGCATAGCATTCCTGCTGTTCTTGTGGTTCATCAAGGGCTAGCCGAAGTATGTGAACAATTTCACGAGTATAACTAGCTTGCGTTGTTCTAGATCTTGTGGTACGTCCAACTGCTTAAAGAAGTAGTGCGACTTGGAACCAGATTCATTGCTAGAGGTAGTTTTGACGTATCACAATGTTCAACACAATCAAGCTAGATTATGCTTCTGTCATCTGTTAGCAAACCCGGCCCGCCCATTTTGCTAGAGTTCTCATCCGCCATCTCTCAGAACTCAATCAAACAGCACCTTAGATAACTCCTAAAATAATTTCTCGGCTCAACCAATTGCAATAGAGAACTAACGTCATCACCATAGAAGTCTCTTGGATTCCCTGAGAAATGGATTGTTATACCAATTTGTGCCATGGTAGGATTTGTGATCATGTTTTATGGGCTTGCCGCAGTTGGTTTGAAATATATAAAAGTGGAAATGGGCATCGCTCGCCAAAGGAACCATGAGACGGATCTGTCAGCTGGGAAGGAGAAAATGACAGCCAGATCTGCTACCGAAGTAAGAACTGTGGATGTTAGACTGGACAACTTCGCGCTCGATCTGGAGAAAAGGACACTATTCGGTCGAAAAGTGCCCACCAAGACTATCTTACATCCAGTCACAGCATCCTTTCAAGCCGGAGTCTTGAATGTCATCATGGGGCCTTCTGGAAGTGGTAAAACGTCTTTGCTTAATGCAATGGCCCTACGGTTACGAAACACAGCTGGCACCCGATATCGCTCGTTTGGTGATATGACATTTAACGGGGCAGTGCCTTCTGATCTGGTCATTCGCTCCGTATGCTCGTATGTCTGCCAGGATGATGATGCCCTTTTATCCTCCCTTACAGTTCGCGAAACGTTGAGGTTCTCTGCACGGCTTCGACTTCCAGTTCATATGACAAATGATCAAAAAAACCAGCGTGCCGAAGAGGTCATGCTCAAGTTGGGGCTTAAAGACTGTGCTGATAATTTGATTGGATCTGACTCGATCAAAGGAATCTCAGGAGGTGAAAAGCGACGTGTGTCTATCGCCGTACAAATTTTAACAGACCCCCGACTATTGCTTCTTGATGAACCTACTAGTGGCCTCGACGCATTTACAGCCGCGTCGATTATGGAAGTTCTTCAAGGACTGGCACAAGAAGGCCGAACCTTGATTCTGACCATCCATCAGTCGCGATCCGACCTCTTCCAGCAGTTCGGCAATGTTCTTCTTCTCGCTCGCGGAGGGTCTCCAGTCTACTCGGGAAGCGCTACAGGAATGCTACCTCACTTCGAGGGCCTTGGTTATCCTTGTCCAACCACAACTAACCCGGCAGACTTTGCTCTAGATCTCATCACTATTGACCTCCAACACTCCGATCGTGAGGAAGTTACCAGGTCGAAGGTACGAGATCTCATAAATTCCTGGTCAAGCGGTGATTACAGTGGAGCCATGGATCCAACTGAGATATCAACCCCGGCTCAGCTAGGATCACTTGTTCGCAAGCCTTCGTCGTTTTCGACTGCATATCCAATACTCGTTCACCGAGCGTACCTAAATTTTCGACGACAGCCTCCACTTTTAATCGCAAGAATTATGCAAGTCGGCGGACTGGCTATAATCCTAACACTCTTCTTCGCTCCTTTGAAAAATGACTACTTCGCCGTACAGAATCGTTTGGGATTTATCCAAGAATTTTGTGCATTCTACTTTGTGGGAATGCTGCAAAATGTTGCTGTTTATCCCAATGAGAAGGATGTGTTTTACCGTGAAAATGATGATGGAACCTATGGTGTTGAAGCCTTCCTTGCTCAGTATCTCACACTTGAGGTCCCGTTCGAGATTATAACATGCTTCCTCTTTGCGATTCTGGTGGATCTTGGAGCTGGGCTGCCTAGGACAACCCAAATGTTCTTTGTGTGCTTCTTCAACTGCTTCTGCATCGTATCCTGTGGAGAGAGTTTAGGCATCATGGTAAAGTTCTTCCCCTTCTCTTGAGTTAATATTTACTAACTATGTGCCAAAGTTCAACACACTATTCGACCACACCGGCTTCGCAGTTAATCTGACTTCGGTCTTCCTTTCCGTAGCAACTTTCATGGCTGGGGTTCTCAGCATCAACATGCCAGCATTTCTCAAAGGAGTCAACTACCTCTCTCCCCTTCGTTATTCTCTTCGTAACCTCGCTCCCTATTCATTACGGGACATCGTGTTTACCTGCACCGATGCGCAGACGCTCCCCGATGGGACATGTCCTATTACTAATGGAATGGAAGTGTTGAAGCTGTATGACTTAGATGATAATCCGGCCCTCAATATCATGGCGCTAGGTGTTTGTACACTGGTATATCGTTTGCTGGCCTATGCGATGCTGAAGGCGATGCGGAGGCATTGGAGCGATAGTAAGGGTGGTGCTGGGGTAGGAAGGAAGTGGACAGCGAAGAAGGAGAAGAGAAGCAGTACGTGAGGGTATCTGAAGGCTACCTTTTGACTTGTATTTATTGAAGGAAACTCCGTTGCATTAGTAGTTTTAGGAGGTCTCTTACAGTCGTTGACAGCATTTAGCGTTGCATACATATGATAGACCATACGGTGTATATAACAAGTTACAGTTTGGACATCTCGGATATCAGCAATTTTTTCACCTAACAGCATCAGCAACAAATCAATCTGTGGTGTCACCAGTATTTCCAAGGACCTAGCTATTTATAGGTATATCAAGAATTCCTTATGAGTTGGGTTGGTGAAGGTCGCGTGAGAGCCGATTGATTAGCTATTAGGTAAGTTTCTCGCGTATGCAAGTGGTATAAGGTATAAACCTTTGCAGCTTCACCATTTGATAATTATAGCGGCATAACACCTTCAAGTTCAGATTTGAGATCTGCCTCTTGAGCCTCCTATATTGCTAAGTGGTGCATATGGTTCATACTGCCTGTCTGTGGTGTGCCATTCAAAGGCAAAGCAAGCCAAGATCCCTAATCATCAGATCTCCTCCAACATCTCATCGAAATGGGCGTTCTTACGAGCGTATTTCACTAAGTTCCCGAAATATCGTGCCTGTCAAGCTCTCCAAGAGTACTGTTCTGATCACAGACGCAAACACATGCCTTAGGTTACATCTGGATGGCATTGTGTATACAAGATGACGGACGGAAGTACTTTGCGAATATACGAACCAAGAGTAATGTGCATACAGCTATGGACTAGCATAGACTGTATGCCCGGCAGCCTGGGGACTGGGAGACAATACTGACCAAGTGGAATGAGATATTGAGGACTAAATCTGGGGAGAAGATAAAGCCGTAGACGGAGCTGCTGAGGCAGAGTTTAGGGCCATTGGAATCGTATTAATTTATATTGGTATTGGCCCGTTTGGCCTGTATTTGGATCCATTTGGGCTACTAATGCTTTGAGCCTGAAGAATAGAATGAAAAAGAGACGATGGGATTAATAAGGAGGGCCTGCTGACGTAAAACATAGAGAGAAATCGAACGACGCTGTCGCAAGCAGCTCCAGCCATACCAAACTCCAGACAATCGGACGCATCGATACCAGTTCATCCTTCAAGTATATTATGCCACTCTGGAATCTCTTTAATGAGACTCCACATGTACTTCTCCAATTTGACCGCACACTTATTGTATGCCGTTGTTTCGTCATTATATCTCCGACAGTTGCTAAACATTAATTTGAGATCGTCAATAAGGTCTTTGGGAGTAAGATACTGATCCTGGCGCAGTTTTTCCTCAGCCATTGACAGATCCATTGGTGATGTAATGAAAATGTAATAATCGGGAACCTCGTCTCTGTTTACGGGATTGAGGAAGGGCCATGCTTGTTTGTGGTTCTGAATTTGACCAAGAAGGCGTCGAAGTTGGTTGAAATGAGGTCCGTGGCGTGGTTCCCGTGCTAATGTATCCATATCTGGAGACCAGCCAGTTTCTCGAATGGCAGGGATAGAGAGAGGATCGATTGAAGTAATAACACCATTGGTCCATTGCGTAGGTGGTTGATGGACAATATGGTTTTTGCTCATGGCACGAATTTTGGCTAGTACAGTTTCCTTCTGCTTAAGAATCATTCGTCCAGCTTCAAGATAACGTATTCGGGGAAGCATAGAGCATAGCATAATTGTCCCCCCTTCGTAGTCCTTGATATACCCCATCCAAATAGACTTGTCGAGGGTGATCTCTTTGGTAAAGCCTTGTTTTTGAAAGTACCCGATAGCATAATTATCAGCGTAAGTTAGAAAGTGTATCACTGGAGAAGTAGCTTTTACATAATCTTTCAAATGAGCCATAAGATGTGCTCCGTAACCTTTCACCTGTTGTTCAGCAGATACTGCGCAAAACACGATTTCAGCAAATTTTCGGTCTCGGAATTCTCGGAATGATATTCCGCCAATAACCTCTAAAGGCATTTTGACAATGGCAATGGATAAATGAGTGCGATCATAAACGAGACGAGCAATATAATCCTTGGGCATTTTCGGAAGTTGCTTTTGAAACAGGCATTTGAGACCCGTAAGAATAATTGAACTCTCTCTAGAGCCATCGTTATTAACAACTCTAAATTCGATCTCGCCATTTCTTTCTTCTATGACTGCAGGCTTTAACCTAGTTAGAATGTTTCCTAACATTTAAAGGGCCTACACTACCTTCTCAGGGAAGGGAATCCTCCGGGCCGCAGCTGGAGGTTCAACATTTGGTTCTATAGACCCATTATAAGAAATTTTGACTCTTTTGGTGGCAGAGGGGGTATTCGGTTCTTCGGGAACCTTGCGTTTCACGACCAGGAGATTGTGTTCGCGGTTGGCTGGAAATGATTGCAACTCCAATTTTTCCATTTGGTTTGAATGCCGACGAACCTAAGAGTTGTTCTATCGAATTCACGCCCAAAACTTAATATTTTGATAGCACCAAGACTTTGGATAACTCCAACTAGCGCAGATTAGCCTTGGGTTTTCTTAGCAGCATTTTCAAGGCGCCAGGACTTAATATACGCACGTGAGGAGTAGATCTGCTTGGGAGTACTTACTGATTTGATGCGTGCTATGTTCTCGCAGTTTTTCACTCGGATAATAGAACCGTTGAGTGCAGTTTGTTGGTGATTCAGAGGTTGAGTATGCCTCCTCGTAACGTACTTCTCAGCACGTCCGAATAGGATATATCGGTACTTCTTTGCGAATGATCGACTACTACAGCAAATTTTGAGATGCTCCGAAGCGTTATTGAGCGGTTGGAAGGATGTCACTTAAATAAAGTAAATGGTTGTTGCTCTAGGAAACGATTGGGGATGGCCTATGACATCTACTTTATTTGCCTGAGGAATCTGTCGAAGCGAGTGTTGGAATTTTACCACCTACCAATAGGGCTTTGTGATAAATTCGGATACAGTCAGATAATCAGATGCGTTTTCTCTATCTATTTTGTTTCTCTAGACCAAATTCTTAGGCCAGCGAAGACAGATTTCTTCAACAGTACGAGGTGCTGGGTACGAACTGGTTATGCCTGCCTGGGGTAATTCATCTGAGCTGAGAAGAAAACGCACATGGCCAACGTCAACTAATCGACTGACGATGGGTACTGCAACGTGCTGGACCGAAGAAAGACTTCTTATCTTCCTTCGCAAAAAGTACGCAGGTACTGCTCTGCTAATATACTGTAATAACTACATCGTCTCCGTACGTCATCTCCAGCTATAAAGACCATGAAGTATATTTCACCAACAAATAAGGTATCTACGACGTGTTCATTTGGATTCGCCAAGGTACTTGACCAAAGACTACAAAAGTACGACGGATTTAAAGCGTTCGGGGACTTCACTTGACCATTAACAGCAGAGAACGACTTTGGCGGATCTGCTATACCAGACACAAGGCCAAAGAATCTGCCGAGATAGGGGCTATCAGGCCGCCGAAACCTATATTAATACACCTTTACGCTTACACACATAATCGCTATTTAGGGCGCTATTCGGACGATCTAAAATTCCGAGGAACCGCTGAATAAGAGGGATAGCCAGCTCCGGGGATAAAGGTGAAAGGCATAGAAGGGCGTTATATATAGAATAAGGACTATAGTAGGAAACCCGCGGTTTCGAACCATGGCTCAGGTCATAGGGTACGGTTTGCGATTCGGAATGTATTAGAGAAAGGTGCCCGTAGGCTATATGCGTGATTGAAGCACGAACCTCTATAGAGTGGGAAATAGCCCTTTAAGAGGGGCTAGCAGCACAAAGACACAATAGAAGGTATATTATCTTCTAACGTAGAAACGGAACAATCGAGGGAAAATAAGGCTACTAGGGATTTCTGAGGAAATCGGGCTACCTTTTGAAGCTTTACAAATAGTGCTGAACTACTTCAATTTGTATAAAGGCAAGCCAGCATAGCGCTTTTGGCAGCTAAAATTTCTATGGAATCCAACTTCGTACTTTCGATCTACGGCAATATTTACCCTTATCTTCTTCTTCGCACGCGAACCATCAATCCTCTATCTGGGAGCAAACCGCCCTGCTTCTTCAAACCTGGTATCGGCGCACCATTCTTTTTCAACTCGTCTGGCAAGACCTCAATTTCTAGCCTCAAAAGTAGCGCCGCAATACCACCCAGAATCTCGTTAATCGCAAAATGACGACCAGGACATAGAGTGGTTCCACCTCCGAATGGACGGAGACTTAGCATCCTTGCTCTTTCTCCCCGTTCCTTTTCTTTCTCACAGGATTTTTCTTGAACTGGGATATTTTCCTGCTCAATTTCGCTTTTTGAGGTTCTCTTGATGTCATCCGAGTAGTTAGTTTCTGCTTCTTGATTTTCAGAGACAACGTGGCTTTCCGTGGCAGAACCGTCATCAGCAAGAAATCTCTCGGGCCAGAAATTCTCAGGTCTCGATTCTTCTATCCCTGGAATATACCAAGTCTTGAAGTCCATTTGGAGAGTTCGTGAATGAACCATTGCCATGTTTCCTTTCTTCAAGCGAAATTCGCCAAGATTTACATCTTCTCTTACAACACGTGGAGAAGGCGATGCTGTGGCCCATCGGAGCGCTTCCTGAAACACAGATTTTAACTTTGGTGATGTGATCACTTTGCGCATATCAAATGATGTGAGGCCTGTTCTTGCCGCTGAGATTTCGAGAAGTAGCGAGGTCTGAAGAGCCGGACGCTGAAGGATTTGGGCCATAACTTGCATGGCTATAGGGATAGCGTTTGCATTGAGCCCCCAGATGAACACCATCTGGTTTCCAGCTCTCGCCTTATCACTGATTCCACTCTCTTTTAGATATGTAGCACGTTTGCGGACAAATCTTAGTCCCCAATATGGATCCCAGTCGGGGTCTTCACCGAATAGTTTGTTTGTTTCTGATTTCCTAGCTTCTCGTTCCCATTGCGCACACTTTTCCCACCCTTCATCCCTCAAAGCCCACGCCAGGGGTAGCAAAAAACGAGGCAACTTCGTAAAGAGTGACTGGAAATGCTCGTCGAATAACCACAGCCATTTCTCGATTTCTGGCCAAATTGTGTATATGTTGCTACCAAATAAAGCTGTGATACTTGCATGAGCCCAAGTTGTCTTCACATAGGCGAGAATATCCAAAGTTTGCCATTCATAGCTTGTTAGAACATTGATTGGGAACTTAGAATCGATATCAGCGCATAGGGTTTGGATGAAAAGATCAGTTAAACTGTCCAATGGCTTTCCAGTCAAGTATTGGGGGGTCATTTTATGGAGGTCATGGATAATACGACGCCCATCATCGCCAAGATTGGTTATTGGCTTTGCAGTCTGAGCTCCCATAGATATGATTCGAAGATCTTCTTTTGTAGCACCAAGTATACCAAAAGACATGAGGAAGTAAGGGTCAAATATGAAGACTTGGGAATGACGATAAATTTGACTGGCGAGAGCTGAGTCAAATATAAGATATAAGTGCTGCCCAGCCACCTGAACTGTTACTGCTTTGCTTGAAGAGTGTAGTGTCCTAGAGGCTGGTCAGCAGTGTTCGTGGAGTAAGGAAGTCAGTGCTGATAATTGACTTTCTGGGCATAACCAGCGATGTTGTTTCAGACATCGTGGAACATTGTAAATTCAAGCTATATGATATAACGTATCGTCTGATAAAGCTAGCAAGACTGTGTAGCTACTCAGTCACAAATTCTTGCCAGGTATGTTCTCACCTCACCCATGCCACGAAGGCGTTGATATCGTTCATGAATGTCATTCCATGACACAGCCACGGAATGGTATACGAAACCAGAGGCGGCTCTCCGTTTCTCAGATTTACGTGCGTAGTGATCCACCATTTAATAGTAATAACTAGGCATAATAGAAGGATCAGGAACCACGGAAACCTCCATCCAGGTTGTTCTCCAAGTTCTGGCCATGTCGTCGAGTTCATGGTTGCGATGTTCCATGCGTGTCAAGGACCCTACTTCACAAAATGGGGAGGTTCCTCAAAGTAAAGAGTTGGTTGCTGTATTCAATGTAGTCTAAGGAGGAGGAGAGGTTTCTCGTGATGCAATATACTGTAGTGCGTAAAGTCACCTCCGAGCTCATATACCGTATATCCAAGGTTATTTGCAATTCAGGGCACTGTTCTTGATTTTAAGACCGATTTCAGTCATTGTCATTTAAACTTCCCACGAGTAAAACCTATTCATATATGGACTTCCCGATATACTCTAGCGCTTTAGTCCGGAACCATGATGTATAGACTTTGTGAATCAGAGCTGAATGAGCTCATTGTGCTTTGTTTTCCACCAGTCTTAGTACTTATCGTGTTAGGCAATGCCTTGCATTCAAGTCGAGCCAGATTTTACTCGAACCTATTTCCAAGAATATTAATATGCAAGCTGAGATCGGTACGAATCGATTTGCTATCACAGATATTTGTTGATGAAGATTAAGGAAGTAATCGTACCGCAGCGCCAGATTTGTCGCAAAAGCTGGTGAGCTATATTAACCAATATATAATTACTTCTCCATATTAAGGGTCTCAGTTCGAACCCCTCTAAAGCCTTAATGAAAACCTATTGAGTTGTGCTGGGTGTATGGAAAGTAAGTGAAGTAAGTGGAGTTGGTGAGCCATCAATGTCCAAGGCGGCAAGCACGAAGGAGTGCTCACACAAGTATCAAGTCTCAGTCATGTGGTCATACCATCTACTAAAACTCTTTTTGAGTTCAGAGCTTGCAAGATCGAGACTGGCGAGACTGGGTTGTGATTGCTCTCTGTGAATGACATATTGTCATGTGGAGAATTTCCAACACATTGCCGGGAATTGGTTTTATCTAAAAACCACCAGCTGAACTCAAAAATGAGAATGACAGAGAATATTCTGCTAAACAACGGTGAAGACCTCTGAGTCGGCTCAGGTTATTATTAGCTTAAATCAGTTGGAGCTCACAGAGCCTAAGACGCCAATCTTTTGGAACAAGAACCCGAGAGAGAGAGAGAGAGCGAATCATTATCAAAGTAAGATTACTCAGGGTATCAGGGTACCTCTTGAGCGGGAATCAGTTTTCAACTCGGTATGCTTGTCAATTAATGTTTTGTGAGCTTGAAGAAGTTCCTGTACTTTGGAGCTGTAGTTCTCGCTAAAGCTATCCATATATTTATAAAACCACCCTCGGAGAGTGACTTCGAGAAAGTATCAACGTCACTCATTGAAACATCACTGTAACTTTTCTATTTTCCACTTCTTCTGCACTTCTTTACAGTTTCTAATTTTCATGCGATGTCCACAACTACTCTGCGACTTCCCCGCACCCTTCTTCAGAGCTCGCGAACTCAACAATTCCAAACCCAGTTCATACCGAATCGGCCAGCATCAACAGTAACCCAGAAGAAAAAACAACCCCAGACATCTAAACCTACATTGAAGGCCATACCCAGGACTCCCCAGAAAAAGCAGCAACATAACGCACCACTATCTTCTAGGATTCAACCGGCCCCTAATGCGGTGACGAAACCCCTCCCTGCCCAATCCAAATCAGTCACTCAATCCACGACTTCCCCTCCTTCAATAAAGGTCTCTGCAGATACAGATATTATCAATGGTCCCTCAACCACGCGGCCTCCCATTCTAGAAACCCCCGAGCGTGCCCCGAACCAGCCATTCTTCTTCAAGTATGCCCTCGCCCTTGGAAAGTCCTATGTCGCGTTCTACAAAACTGGAGTCAAAGCCATCCTCACAAATTACAAAGACACCCGACCCATCCAAACTCGCCTCAACCAGGCATACAAAGGCGATTTGCAAAAGGCCGTGAAGGAAGGGGGTTTAAATAGACGGGAGTTCCAGCTTTTGACGAGGAATTGGCATGATATAAAGCGCGTACCGGCGTTCGGGCTAGTGTTGTTGGTATGCGGAGAATTCACGCCGTTTGTCGTGTTGGCGCTGAGCAATGTGGTGCCCTGGACCTGTCGGATCCCGAAGCAGATCGATGCGGAGAGAAGAAAATTAGAGCAAAGAAGGTGGTGTTCGAGCCTGAACCTCAAATTTGGGCCAGCGGGTCCTCCAAAACACCTTGCTGAATTTGGACGGATGGAGTTGCTGCATATAGATTGGAGCTTGGGTTTGAGTAGTAGTGTATGGGATTGGATTTTCCCGGGGAAATTACCTGGATTGCCTACTTCGATCGTTAGAAGACGGGTTCAAGATCGTGTAAAGTATCTAGCGATGGACGACGCGTTGATTGTGAGAGCTGGAGGAGTACGCGGTATGAATGAAGAGGAAACTCGTATGGCCTGTGTTGAGCGTGGGATTGATGTTTTCACGACATCTTCTACCACAGAAGTCAAACCGGAACGGGTGAAAAGAGAAGTAGAGAGCCTGAAGAAAGAACTGGAAGAGTGGTTAGCAAAGAAGCGCAACGGAAGTTCCGTTGAGTCAATACTGCTCATTAATGATTCATGAAAAGTATACCCTAGTGTCTACTCTATCAAAGAATAGATAGTAGGGCTGTTACAGTAAATTTGGGGGCAACCTTCCCCTCCTTCTAGATGTACACATTTTATGTAAAACTTCAACTGGCTTTTTGTCTTTAAAAAAAGGAAATAGGGGTGGATGGCAATACGTCTCAAAATGCATTGAGGTTAGAGAAAATTCCACTTATTAAAGAATTCTAGATAGAAACCTAAAAATGAAGAGTCTCAAAACACCAGAATGTTACTTATTATATGAGCGAAACTGCATCATCCTAGCATAGTTGTTTCTACGTACAGTACTATATATACAATGAAGCTCAGCAACTTCCACATGTAACCTTTTATTTATACAGTGCATAAGTAAGTAAAAATCTTTAGGTTATTATATAATAGACCTCTCCTATGTCTTACTTGCGAGCTCGCACAAAAGCTAGCTTTTCAAACCACTTTTTGCAAAGTGTATTGAGGAATAGTAAAATAAATACTGTTGAGCCTTTATTTTATGAAAGCGCGTCAATCTGTGTACCCAGTGAACAAATCTTTAGTCTGCCATTTGCTTTCTAGCAATGCAACTCCACAAGTGATCTGAGTTGGCACATAATTGAACAAGTACCTGAAATTGTTTTAGAGGCAATAGCTTCCCGTTTAAGTTCAAAGAGATACACGATAGTTAATTTTTAAAAAGGAAGTATATACAATCCTCTCAAGTAAAACGCCAAATTTTGATATACCCCCCCGGTATCATACCCCTAGCGCCATGCAAATTGAAATTGCAATGCCATATAATGCCTGCCACATATCCGTGTACTCCTACAGAAACGCCCGTCCAAAATATATTTCTTGGTCATTCATTCATTCACTCATTGTCTGTATTTAGCAAGTTGTGCCATGATATTCTGCACCTGATAAACTTGCTCCTGGCCTTGTTGCGATGGTTGGGCGATGACATGACCATTATACTGAGGAACATTGGGAGGTGGGGCATATGTGGCAGGAACAGGTGCGGCTTGGTATTGCTGCGACTGTTTCTGCAGTCCTCCCAAGATACTAGCCAGATCAATTGATGCATTGGCAGCTACTGCTGGAGCAGTCGGTTGTTGAGGCTGAGCAGTCAAGGAGCTAAGCAACTTTTGCAATGCATCATTGTCAAGCTGGTTCACAAGACTACTGATATCAGGGGCCGCAATGTTGGTGGGAGTTGACTGGTATTGTGCGGGCTCCGATCGGTAAGGCTGTGAATGTTGATAAGTTTGAGGGTAGTTTTGCGCAGCGGGTGGTTGATAAGCTTGAGGGGGTGGATATTGAAGATGAGATGGTACTCCGCCGTATGCATTTGACAGTTGTGCAGTTTTGACATCTTCAGAACGCTTTTTAGCGAGAATAACAAGCTCTGCGACGACATGTGGATCAAGATCCTCATACTCGTTAAATGATACTTCCTCTCCGTCGGCTTTGCGCTCAAAGATCTTGACCGACATCTTGCTCTTAGATTGCGAGTCCATGCCGAGCTTCGAAACTGCATGCACGCCATCCAGAATCTGTCTTCGAATTAAATAATCCTCTGGCAGGCGATGATTGTACATCATGACATCAGTCTTGAGACCGCGAGCACGCAACTCAGTTTCAATCCAAGATATGAAATCTCGATCCAGTGTACAGGTGAGATAAATCTGGATATCTGGTACATCACTAGGGTCTCGGCGACGAATGGGGTCATCATCTCGTTTTGATTCGACTGAATGCCATTCGTTTCTTCTTGGGCTTGGACTCCGGTTGCGATATCCATTAATTTGGTCACGGAATGGAGATCGAGAACGGCTACGTTGTCTATCTCGCCCGTCGTAAAAGTCTCCTCCACGGCCACGAGAACTATAGCTGTCGCGTCCCCTGAGGTGACCTCTGGCTGGGGATGGTGATCTACGATTTAAACGCGAATCACCTAATGGACGACCATATTCATCTCGCATAAGGGCATCACGCCCACGCTTTCCATTACGATTTGAAATGCCCCCTCCGAGGTTATCTGGTGATCCAGACCTACGAGGTGCAACTGTCTTACTTTTGGTCTTATTGGCTTTGGAAACCTGGAGTTCTGTAAAAGTCTTATTAGCAAGCTGGAAGCTACCGGTAAGGATAGAGACAGATACTTACGCATAGGGTTTCCTCTGACCACTGTCCCTTGTTCTTCCCTCACAGCTCTTAAACATGACTCGCCATCATGAAACTGGACAAACCCATAAGCTGGTTTTACTGCAATCTGGGCAATCCGGCCATGATGGTGGAAAACATGGAAGATATCTCGCTTTGTAACACTTCCACCGTTGAGGTTGCCTGTTCATTGATGTTAGAAACTCAACATGCCATAAGAACAGACATCAATCTCACCTATGAACAAACGAGAACCGGCAGGAAAGCTATCCCATGATTGGTCCGCAATAAACTTTCTCTCCTCTTCAAGAAATGCATCATACTTTTGTTGAATAGTGACAGGCCATTTTGAATCACTTGGATTATTAGATGAAACTGCAGATGAAGGACGTTCATGTTCATGATAAGTTCCATAAAATTCGCCGCCAGAAGAGAAGCCAGAGTTCACCGTGCCATGCAGACCAAAGCCATTGACTCCAGGTGGTGGTGGATATGGTACAGCTGCATACGATGGTGGCTCGCCTTTTGAGAT
>Ga0247734_1001849_pt1 | contig 15157 bp, 15 predicted proteins | sample UWRJL103311B2_FD_180933 | JGI IMG/M metagenome (GOLD analysis project Ga0247734, IMG submission 180933) | Plant litter microbial communities from Arlington Agricultural Research Station in Wisconsin, United States - UWRJ-L103-311B-2 | ecosystem: Environmental > Terrestrial > Plant litter >... | reverse complement strand
AAATCGACATTTGGTCCGCCGGTGTCATCCTCCTGACCATCCTGTCGAAGCGGTTCCCATTTTTTAACTCGGCCGACGATGTGGAAGCCATGGTTGAGATATCTACTATCTTTGGCACCAGGAGGATGAAGGCGTGTGCATATCTCCACGGGACTGCATTCGAAACCAACATCCCCACAATTGGGAATGCTGGTTTCAGCCTCGAGAAAATCATCCTTTGGTCGACATGCCGAAATGGCGAGGGGGAGGCTCAACAGCCATTGACGGATGAAGAGAAATTGGCTGTCAATTTCCTTGAGCGGTGCTTGGAGCTGGACCCAAACAAGCGGATCAGCGCTCAAGAGGCGCTGCAGCATAAGTTCTTGAGGGACGACAGCGACTATACGGAAGATGATGAACTGGGACTGGTGGGTTATTGATTGTAATTTTTACGGAGGAGATCCAACTACATATGGCGTATTTTCGGTGCTGGCGTATTGAGACCTAGAGGGCGTTTCATTGTACATAATTAGCATTGCTGTGTCGCATTTGGAGGACCTGTAAGTTCAAAGATACCATTATAGCACAATACCCAGTATTGCAGTACATAGTTTGAATTCAGATGTTTTAATAAAGCACTTGTTCAGAAACATTTCATTCGCATGTGCTTCTACTTTGCCAGTCTTCAAATTTATTTGTCGAAAAATTCGTCTCTTTGCAGAATTCTTAAATTGAGGAAAAGTCATGGTATCACTCAATCGCACTAAGCCGGGCACAGGACTACACATCATCACAATTCAAAATTCCACATCTGCACTCAGAACACTTTGTGTGATTTAGCCTTTTCATTCAGGCTACTATTGCCATAGTAGCGCCCCATGCCATTGTATAGATAGCCACGGATGTCAAAAAACCATTCCACACTCCCAAATTTCCCCTTTGTGCGAATTTTCGAGAGAATAAAAAATCATGAACACCGCGCTTATGCAACCAACTCAACGACACCTCCGGCTTCGGTGATCTTCCGCTCTGCCTCCTTGCTGACCCATCGTGCGCGCACTACCAAGGGGACTGCTGGGAGTCTGCCCTTACCGAGAACTTTGCTGTAACCGAGGGGGAGGAGATCGAGGACTGGGATGGTGGTTTTCTTTGAGTCGGTGGAGAGGTATTCCTCACGCTTCTCAGCGGGGACGAGGGACCAAAGCTATAATGATGCATTAGTTGCTTGCCTTCACTCAACGCTCCCGCAACAATCCCCATGCCCAGTGCCTTCTACTCCATTCGACACATCCGACCTGGGCTGCTGCACCGCGGGGTTGATAGAACGTACCTTATCGAGATTGATGACAGGCTTCCAGAAGTGGTTGCCCTGCTTGTGGAAATACCGCATACCAACCTTTCCGAAGTAACCTGGATGGTACTTATCCATGTTGGTTCGGTGATGATGTTGTCCACCTGCCAAACCACGTCCACCGGGATGCTTTCTGTGCTTTCCTACACGACCGTAACCGGCGGAGACGTGTCCGCGGCTGTACAAAATGTTAGCACATCTTTCTGCTTCACCCCAATCGCAAATTCCTCGTTCGCGGGTCCAGCTCATCAACAAGCTCAATTTGTGCGGCGCGTTGCATCTCTATTGAGACGGCAATCACGCGGTGAGAACGGCGGGCTCTGGGTATAACGTACTGCTTGCGGGTTTTGCTCAAATGGGTCGGCATCTTGTCGTTTGGTGAAGTGCCTTTGAATGGTCGTTAAATTCTCACAAGATTTTGGAGGTGAGGGTTCTGAGTGTGTGTCGCTTAGCCATTAGCGTGCCAAGTGCAGACCCGCTTTAAAATTATCGTATGTTGACGATCCACGTGAGCTTTGGAACCAAATCTTTTGAAGTAATGGGAACAAAGGCTTGGGTTTCACTTTGACTATGGTATACAGAGCAAGTTTATATAAACGGTGAGAATCTAGTTTTCCTCTAAATTGAACAAGAACTACTTTTTTCTTTTTCCTGTCACGTGATTACGAAACCGAGATTCCTTGTGACGCAAATACGCGATTTTATAGTTGCAGAGTCATTTAAAGAGTATCTTAGTATTGATATTTTCGCAATGTTAGATCTCAATTGGGTATGCATGCGAATGTTGTAAACGTCAGCACAAAAGCTTTGTTCTGAAATTCGTGAACTTTGGCTATATTCGCCCCACAGCAGCTCACAGAAACCAAGCTCTACAGTAGTGGCAGATTTTATAACCTGATCTATGATTATGCTAATATGCTAGACCACCTCGTGTTTTACACTTAGGCCAGCGATACCGATACCTCGCAAATTTAGAAGGCAATCAAAAGTAAGACATAACAACGGTTATATCCCCTTCTTGCCCCTAAAGAACCCACCGAGTGTCCCCATCAATAGGCCAAAGCTCTTCTCTCCTGCATCAGGAATCAAGCCCTCTTGAATCCAGCCTGGCAGCTTCCCTCGAATCCGTTCATTTCCGAACCTCTTGTCAATCATTAAAATCGCCGCGTAGTCATTTCGATGTCTGATCGCTCTCCCAACACTCTGGTTCACAGCTCTCATGCATGCATTCTCGTAGAACTCTCTTCCAGCTTCCTTTGCTAGCCGCCCCATTGCTTCCTTACTGATAGCACCAGATGATGACTCGAGTCGAGCAAGAGTAGATGACTCGATATATTCGATCTTGGCTTTCCATTCCGCACTGTTGATGTTTGGGAAAGGTAAGCCGACGATGATAACGCAGCGGCCGAGACGGTCCGAAAAGTTTATTCCTTCGGACATCTTTCCACCGACAACACTGCGCAACAAGCCTCCCTTCCCTGCATCGATTGCTTTTGCATACTCAGCCAGTACCTCCTCAACCCCCGCTTCCTTCCTCTCACGGAACAGCATCTTTTTCCCCTCAAGCCGTCTGTATATACTAGTCCCATCCTTTTCTATCGACCATCTTGTGACGACAGTTTCCAGAAACAGATAGCTGGGAAAGAAGACCACAACACCGTCTGGGACAATGGTGCAGATGTTTAGCACTGCTCGACCGAGCTCATCGAGCATCTCACCGTTCCCGCGATTCTTATAAGTGAACTCGAATTCGCCTTTGCCAGGACCAGTGGATATATTCCAAGCTACTAGGTTGGACTTGGGGATGACATGTCCACAGGATAAAGTGGATATGGATGTTGGGGGTAGGTATGGGAAGAGAATGGATGTGTAATCTGCCATTGGCGACATGGTTCCTCCAGCAAGGATAACAGCACTGGATATTTGGTTAACGAGTCGGCTTCTAAATATGATTATTTGAATGACATACCGAGCCTCGGATACAATCTCCTCAAAATGGGTTGAGGGATCTAAAAGCAGAAATTTGAGGCATATGGTTTCAAGGTCTTTGGTTGATGGGTCCTTAGAAAAAAAGAGTCGACCTTCTTTCGATGGGTGAGTCAAAGCAGATAGAAGTGATGAAATTTGGTGAAGCACTGGGGCTGTGGAATCGGGTTTCGTTTGACTGATCTTGGAGTTGACCTGAGAAGGCAAAGCGGCAGCATGAACAGCGTAGCCCTCCACTTTGCGTGCCAGTTTGCTTTCTTGAAGATAACGAACCAATTTGAAAAGATTGATTTGATCAACTCCTTTCCCAGACAGGAGTTCTTTATCGTCAACAATTCCATCTGTTTTCTAAATTTCAAGAGGTTAGCTTACAGTTTTCCATACGAAAAAGGCGCAACCAACAGGAATTGCTAATCTCCCTTCCAAATACCCAGCAAGTGAATCGATTACTCTCACAACCTGAGCAATGTACACTCGATTCTTTCCCTTCAGTTTGTTCTTGAATTTCTGATAATACACACCGAGCTGTCCTCTTGCCCTCTTCAACTGTTTAAGACTGACTTCTACACTATGAATGCCAGCAATGGCATCCATCAGATTATGCGCCTCGTCTATAATAACTACATGTCCTTTTAAGCTTATCCCCAACGCCTCTCTTGCACTCTTTTGTAGAAGTAATGGATATGGTAAAGTCACTATCTCAGCAGGCTTAATGGCTGACCGCGACGCATAATAAGGACAAATGCCGAGTTCTTTGCCAAGAGATCCCATATCCTCAATGTCACGGATTGTTGCTAGAGCATGATCTCGAAAGTCATTGACCAATGATTGGTTCTCGTTGTTAGGAAGGAAGACACATTTGTGCTCTTGCGCAGTGCCGGATTTCTGGAGCTCAGCACAGCGCTCATTGATAGCTGTGACTGAGTTAAGCCTGTTGACCACAGGATTGATACATAGATTCTTTCGGGATCCTAAAGTGAGATGCTTCAGATCTTCGATATCCGTTTCGTCCTTTGCATTCTCGTCAAGAGGGATTGCTGGTGGAAACTTTACTCGTCGAAGCTCTCCAATGAATTGCGATAGTTGAGAGTGCGTACGAGAACAAAAGAATATCTACAAGACTAGGTTATACACCACTTCTCTTTGGACATGAGTGTCTTACCTTGGTTTCGTCGTCCATCTCCATGTCTTCGGCATCGGCCGGATTGTTCAGTCCAAACTTGTCCATCAGCTCCAATGTTGCTGCAGAGAACCCTTCACGTCCTACTCCATTCCGAGTCGACTTCTCCACATCGCTATCATAATCATCCAACAGATACTGCTCGTCATCACCGTCATTGCTGGCTGCTTGATTAGAACCCAGACGTCTTTTCTTGTAGCCCTGAGCGCCCTTAAGATACCTCTCACGTTGAGCTTTCTCCTTGGCGCGAACTTTGGCGAGCCGTTCTTCTAAGTCTTCTCGGTTACGCAGGAGCTCTCGTCGCCTTCTAGCTCTGGCTTGCTCTATAATCCAGTCCGGGTCATCGGGATCTGAAATATTATCAATATAAGACTAGTTGCTCTAAATCCATATACTTCGTACCATCTTGACCCCAATTGAGGCCCTCCTCGAATGCTTGTCCCTTGTGGTCACGTAGCCAAGTCAAAGATCCGCAAATGAGACTGAGAGATTTCCCCTACGTTCTTCATTTAGTTTCTCATTCTCCAACTGTCTATTAAGACTCTACTAGTGCTTGTAGTATCTCATCACGTGTTTATAGCAACGAGGAAAAATAAAGATTATACGAGGTATCTGTACGCGTACTTACTGTGCCTGTGGGACTTTCGAGAATGCCTACTTTGCCATCCTGCAGCACTTGATACACTGTGCTCATGAAAGTCTCCTGGATATCATAAGGAGTGTATGGATGGTGAAAATCCCTGGGCCGTGATACCAGATCCGGCACCTCCTTCTCCTGCCCATATGCATCCTGCTGCTGGCCAGGTGCCATACGAGCCATGGTACGCACTCCGTCCGCCGGTAGGGTCGCTCGTACTTTTGACGAAACAGCAAGTTTTGCAATCCCGGCGACGACTGGTCAAAGCTTAATTCGGAAAATTATGAGCGTGGCGTCAGGCTTTCTTTTGCCGCGTGTGGAGGAGGCGTCGATAGGGGTTGTCGTGAAGGACAGTCCGAAGTACATGCAGCAGTCCAGCAACCAAGTAACACAGCCTCACGCACTGGAGCCTTGCCTCTTGTTTTTATTGTTTGTTTCGTGCTCCGTACACTTCCTTAACCACACACTTTAACCACACCCCCGGAACAGAACCCGGAGAAGGCTTATTCTGCGGCGTTGAACTGCACAATGCACTGTTTGTTGATTAAATTTAATCTACGAAGTCGTTTGTCAGTGGATAGCAGCACAATAAGGTTATGGCATGCTTTTTTGTGTGGTACCTGGGGTTCATACAGTGACGTGTTTGCGGCAGGGATTGCTGGTTGTTGTTGTCATATTACTTCAAGCCATTGGCAAAAGAATTGTAGGAAGTGGATTCGTGCAAGGAAGGCCTTATTTCCTTTCCCTGGTTGGTGAGGTTACAAATTATCGAGAAGTCTGGTAAGCGTAGTATTGTACGGAGAAGTCTCGAAGCGTGGAGAGGACAAGCTGAGGGGTCATGGTGATGGCCACGGTCATGGTCATGGTCAAGGTCAAGAACAAACACAAAGTCATTGTTATTTTAAGAATGTAGGATTGAATCCCCCAGAAGTTCTGAGCTACTTCGAAAGGACTTACTGTACACTACCTCGACTACGGACAGCAGTAACTCATCCAATTGACTGGCACGTTGCGTGTTACTGTTAGCTAGCTAGTTATTGCATTGTATTCCGAACAGCCCGACGACAATTGTTATTTCGCCAGCTGCGCCTCAAAATGGTTGGAGACCTGATCCGTCCCCATCGTTAGACCCGTTTGGTCGTGCGTGGGTCGATGTTTGATGGTCGATGGGTCGTTAAACAGCACAATTATCATAACGTTATGGGTTATGGTATGGTATGGTATGGGATGGGATGGGATGGGTTGTTGTTTTGATATGTTGTGACTTGATATGATATTACATGATATTATTGCTGTAACTTACTGACCAACGTAAATCTCCAGGCCAACGTGGGATCCAGGGAGGACGACATCTATCCAGGGAAGCAATGTTCAAGTATATATGGAGGCGTGTGTGGCGGCTGATTCATTCCATTCCTCGGATTATCTGTGCTGCGTTGGTCACTTTCACCCATCTGCTTGCTGCTGCTGCTTCTGCATGCTTCTGCATGCTTTTTATGTCTTTCTTTTTTGATCGGTTGCCGTCGTAGTTGTCGTCGTCGTCGTCGTCAACTGTCGTGTTTATCTTCTGTTCCATCCTCGATTTCCTTTCTCTCCCTCCAGAATATTTATTTCGTATGCTGCAGGTTGATGTCAAGCTGCCTGGCCATTAACAATTAATATCGAGTACCATCCTGACCATCTCCTCCTCCGTCTTAGCCGAAAACCACGCAAAGGAAACATCGTCCCGGGTCACCCAGGTCGCCCAGCACAGCCCATGATGGCGCATCCATCCTATTATTATGATGATGACCGGGGGGTCGACACTGAATATCGTCGTTCACTGACGGCTCGCCTGTCACTTAAACCTGGTACGTTTGCCTTTCCGGCTTGGCTATGTATGAATGAATAGCCACGCATCGTTGAATGGATTCGTCGGTCTGATCATTGGCATCTGCATCTGCATCTTACTTTTATATTTTATTCTATTCGTTTTGTCTTTCCTAGGCTGTGAATATATATATATATATATATTTCATTCGCAAAAGAATATCTGCAACGGATCAACCCGCCCGAGACCCCCTCGGTTTAATTAAGTTCGAGTTGGCCCGCTGCATGACATTGTTTAGTTTGACAGGCGAGCGATCAGGAGGGCGAGTGCGAGCCCCTCTACCTCATCAAGATTCATGTTGGATGGGAATATAAGCTGACAACCTTCCTCCAGCCATACATCCCCATCCGTCTGAGCATCCACGTCAACTCCCATCCCTTCCGCAGCATAAGAGCGGGGGTTACTACCAGCAACAAGCTCAGCACCAAGGCGTAAACATGGCAAACGCGAACGACTGGAAGCCGCAGGCTACATTTATTCCAGGAGGGGATGACTATGCCATGCCTGAAGTTGTGTCTCCGGCACCACAAAGGTACGAGGATTTCCTGACCTAGATACATATTTTATAGCAGAATCAGAAACAGGAGAAGAACAAGAACAAGAACAAGACCTAACAATGAAACTCCGCCACAGAATAATGCCAGAAGTGCCTTCCAACATGCAAGATCAGCTCGCACATCTCGAACTAGAAGCTCGAGATTCTAAAGGGCACCGGATTAGCTCGCAATCTACTTCCTCGTCCATACCATCCCCCAATTACCAGCAGAGCTTCCACACCCGCGAATCGTCCCTGTCGAGCATAAACACTCTTCAAAAGCCTAGTGCACCCGGTTTCACCGCAAGTTATGAACATACAAATGCGGCGGCCTACCAAAATTTAAACAGGATGTCTCTTCAAAGATTTGGTGGAGGTCAAGATTCGCCGAAGTTCTCTCCATTCCCCAAACTCCGGGATGCCGGACCGAATGTACCACTCTCCGATGACGAAAAGGAGGAGGTGCTAGAAAGGGCGCGGCCGGTAGTTTTGAAAAGTACGGATCCAGAGATGCAATTGGCTTGGGCTCAAGATGCATTAACTTGGGTTGAAATCGCAGCTGCGCATAATAGTAGATTGCAGCAGACAGATGGCCATCAAACAAGATCTATGACACCGAAAATAGAACATCAGCTGAGAGAAGATGCGCTAAGTATTGTCGAGTTTCTGGCAGAGCAACATCACCCTAAAGCCGAGTTCATGAAAGGCATGTGGCTTGAATTTGGAAAGTTCGGACACAGGGTGGACAAGAAGGAGAGTTTTCAGTCATACAGAAGATCAGCAGAGAGAAACTTTCCCCGTGCGCAATATCGAATGGGTATGCAGTACGAAAGCTCAAATAATTCGTTCAAGGCCATCGAGCACTATAATAAGGGTGTAGCGATGAAAGACTCGGCTTCTAACTACAGACTGGGAATGATGACACTTATGGGACAACTTGATACGCAACAAGATTTTCAACGAGGTGTAGATCTCATACGATCCGCTGCAGACACTGCGGATGAAAATGCTCCCCAAGGGGCCTACGTCTACGGAATGCTTTTAGCTCGCGAGCTGCCAAACATTAATATTCCCGAGCAATATCTGCCGTACGACCTAAATGATGCCAAACTATACATAGAGAAAGCGGCATATCTAGGATTCTCAAAGGCGCAGCTGAAGATGGCCCAAGCCTATGAGTTATGCCAGCTTGGTTGCGAATTCGAACCCGCCTTGTCTCTCCATTATAATGCTCTTGCAGCGCGCCAAGGGGAAAGCGAGGCAGACATGGCAATAAGCAAATGGTTCCTATGTGGATATGAGAGCATTTTCGAGAAAAACGAAGAACTAGCTTTTACATACGCAAAACGTGCAGCAGCTACAAAGATGGCTACTGCTGAATTTGCAATGGGATATTTCTACGAAATCGGAATGTACGTACCCGTGGACTTGCGTGAATCAGAGATGTGGTATCAGAAAGCCGCTGAGCATGGAAATAAAGACGCACTTGGAAGAATCGATAGTATCAAGAAGAACCACACCTTTTCGAAGAAAGACCACGATCAGGTCGCAATTTCGCGCATAAAGTCTCAGTACGGCTCGCAGAGAGGTGCAAGACCTGATCGATTTAAACAGAAGGGAACTCCATTGCCTGTGATCCAAGACGAGAGCGTGGATGTGTCAGAACCACGAAACTCATATAATGCACCAGCACGGCCTCATAGCGCGAACCCACCTCCTCCACGGCCGGTTTCCGTAGCGCCGTATCCAGAAGATGATATGGCCTTTAATTCTCGGGGTGATCGAGCCTCGAGTGTGTCATCATTCTACGGTCAAGGCAACCTACGGCCGGGACCACAGGCAGATAGGCCGTCTTCTGCGTTTGGTATCAGACCTCTTACTCGCACTTCCGGTCCTAATGATCCATACAGTCTTAGTAGCCCAACAGAACATGTTAGGCCATCGAGCAGTCAAGGAAACAGGTTTGTTCCTAGCGGTCGCGGCCAGAATCTTCCAGAGAGAGAACGTGTTCCTCCGGCAGGTTGGGAGCCTCAACCAGCGCAAAACTATCGCCAACCTCAGCCCATTTCTAACCAAGCACCTACCCTCCCCCAAATTGAGCCAACCCGCCCACTAGGCCTCGGTCCAGGTTATCATGAACCGAACCGACTTCAGAAACCATTACCGCCTAACGCAAACAAGCCACAGCTACAATCTCAGAGTTTGACGGGTGGTCGCGGCTATAGGGGTCAAGCTCCTCTTCCTCAACTACGACACGACAATCCATCTACTCTACATAAAGACCCAGCAACATCCCAGTATCGAGGCAGTTCACTTCCAACTACGGGTCCTGTCATGAACCCCCAACAACAGCATACTTTCAGGCAGCCAATACCAGCACAAAGTCCTGTGTCCGTAGCATCGAGTCAAAGCAGACAGGGGCAGAGACCTCCACAGCATACCATGTCATCGCAGGGTCTACGACAAGATTCTCATGCACCGTTATCAGCGCATTCCGCGGGACCACCAACACCTCTGTCAGCGCACTCAGCGCACTCAGTAGGGTCCCCGGCACCCTCCTCAGCACATTCACTGGGGCCTTCTACCCCTAAGCCATCAGCAGGACCACCAAAGAAGCAGGGACCAGCGACATTCGAGGAAATGGGCATCCCAGCCAGCAAGGAAACGAACGAATGTGTAAGTTGCATGATCTACCATTAATGAATATTTCTAACCAGCGAACAGATTATGATGTAATGATAAAATGAATATGATTCTTGCATCCAGTCACCTTAGAGTGTATTTTGCGTTATAGAATGAGCATTTACAGAGAAGCATTGAGAAAGCAGGCTTGGGGATAAACCGCGGTTTGGCGTTCAGGGGTTTTCAGATAGTAAGACGAAAGACATGGCGTCCTTTTTACATTGTAATTCGTTTTGCAGACAGGAAATGATACCCCAAATTTGTTCTCATGCTTCGTTTTCTGACACTAGAAATTCTTGAAAATTCTATCCTCTACAGAGCCGTACTCTCATCTGGCGAAACAAGTTAGCTCCTGCTGTCACTCTTTCCATTTTGGAAGTGAGTAAAATCGAGTCTTGGCGCTGTCTTGTTTCGCCATCACACAACATGCTTTAGATACGTGCTTCACATCATCACATCATCGTAATCACTGGGGTTTCGACTGTCCTTCCAGCCTTTATCCCCCAAGTCAACTCACCCATTTCTTTTGCTCTTTGGGTCAAGTCTCCGGGATCACAATCCAGTCACCCACCACCCAGTTTCACAGCATAGCCTCTCTACGCTCCCCCCTCAAACCCTCTATCATCATCCCTTAATCCCCCAAAAAGTCCCCCCATATGGCGCGCGCACCGACTAAGCCTAAGGTAGAATCCGGCACCACAGCTCCCACCAGTATCGACCCGCTCAAGCCCAAGAGCGAGAAAGCTAAAGTCACCAAGGTTAAGAGCGAGAAGCCAGCTATCAAGAAAGAAGCGGTGGTCAAGAAAGAAGCGGTGGTCAAGAAAGACGTAGGTGGGAAGAAAGATGATGCAGCGAAATTAGAAAAGGTCAAGCCCGTTACGGGGGAGGAGGCGCAGAGGATAATACTAGAGTATTTGACGACGCAAAATAGACCGTATAGTGCGACGGAGATCCAGGCGAACTTGCATGGGAAGGTATGCATTTGCTCTTTCTTTTCAAGAGAGTTGAGTAAAGTGGTATTGGGTTAAGACCAGGGCATATATGGGTGGGATGGTCGTGTAAGCGCTGATAGAAAATCACAGGTTACGAAGACAGTGGCAGACAAGGTGATGAAGGAGATGGAGGCAAACAAGATGATTATGATGAAAGCCACCAATTCGGACACTACCAAGAAAGGCACTCAATTTGTGTTCTGGGCTATACAGGTATGTTGTTTCTGTTCCTCATACCAACTTTAAGTGTACCTTGAACTTACCCGGATACAATAGGACCCAGCCGATGCCGCAACCCCTGAAGAACTGGCAGCTATAGAAGAGATAATTGTGAGCCTCCGCGAAAACATGCCGGCTCTCAAATCCTCGTATAAAATTGTAAACGCCAAACTTACCACGCTCAAAGCAGCACCTACTACGATGGAGCTAGCCCGCTCGGTACAAATTCTCCAGGAAGGAATCATTGAGAAGACGGCGAAGCTAGAACAATATTTACAGGGAGGCGTGCAGGCAGTGTCGAAGGAGGAGGTGGCTACCATGGAGAAGGAGCTGGGATATTGGTCCAAGAAGGCAGCAGCTCGGAAACGGGCATTTGATGGTTTGATGGGCATATTGCTGGATGGGATGAGTAGGGAAGAGATCTATGAGAAAGCTGGGATTGAATTTTGATTTGCAAAACGGTTGCTCCTGGGAAAATGAAAGCATATAGACATAATTAAGTTTGGCATTTTCGAGCTTTCGCTAGAAGTTACGGAATGTGCACATTTTAGCAATTTGCCGGCGTAGATAGATAGAATGAGTTTAGCCATACGCTACTAGACATAAAAATACAGAAATCACAACCGTTCTATTGGCAACCTTGACTATTCAAGTTGCATGTCCTAGATACCACTATCCAAAAAGAAAGAAGAAGAAAAAAAGAGTTTAACCGAAACTCCCTCATGACGCAAAATAAGGGTGGAACACATCCTCAATCTACACCTTGAAACACCTCAGATCAATTCGATTCGATTCAATTCGATTCAATTCAATTCAAATTTTTCTTTTTTATATATATCCCCGTTCACGACAAAAACTGGTAAAAAAAAAAAAAAAAAAAAAAGATGAAAATGGGGCCAAAAGATATCTCTTTTTTTAGAAATTCCAGTGAATGAATTTCTTTGCAAAAAAGGGGGGTTTTTTTTGAAACTCTTTTCTGCCTAGTGCGATTAGGAATGGTGACGGTGAGTGTTTATTGTGATTTTTAATTTCTTTTTGCATCCATTGGATGGGTGTTGTGCTGAGGGACATATATATCTCTCTAAACTTTTTTTTCTTCTGGTGGAATGAGAGCGAGGAGAGAGAGAGATTGAGTGAGGAGAGAGAGAGAGAGAGTGAGGAAGGAATATGGGAAGAGGGAAATGGAAGGGAGAAATGGAAGGGAGAAATGGAAGGGAGAAATGCAGGCGTAACTATAACAATCATCAAGCTTCAAGTCTTTTTTGTGTTTTTGTGTTTTTGTGCGCGTTGGTATTTTTTATATATTGGGTTAGTTGCTTGGGTTAGTTACTTGAGAGAGATAAGCTATGGAGGAGAAACTTGGGTTTTGCTTCTTGGATTTATTAGTGTGGGTTTGTTTCGGTGGTTGCAATGTTTGTGTGTTTCTTCATTTTCTTCTCTCTTCTCTCTTCTCTCCCTCTCTCTATGGAGGGGGTGTTTTAATTTGGTTACGATATTTTTTTAATTTGATTGTATATCTTAAAAGAGAGGAGGAAGGAAGTGATGCCGGTGGTGTGGTATGGTATATTCATCCACAATTCATACATTGGGAAAGTTTCTAAGGTGTTGGTAAATATGGAACTGGTGGGTGGGTGGTGTGGTGTGATGATATGATGAGTTTACGGTTATGTTTTCTCAGTATATCTCTCTCAGTAAGTATATAGATAGGTAGTACATGATCCCCTGTGTGCTATTAAAATACAATATCCTTCCCCCTGGACGGCAAAGGAAACTGGTTGATTGAGCAGTTGGCGGGACATACGAATTCCAAATTCTGTATATTTATTTCCGTGCCATATTCTAGGCTTGCATATGAGACGCGTAGGTAATCTATCTGTCTCACTGTCTTCCATGAGATAGATGCAAACTAGGAGGAGATGTTGCGACGGGCACTGGCCATGACGTATGGCTTTACGTGTACATTTATTTGTACATGCATACTTAATAACAGGTAGCGGGTATATGTGTATGTGCGATGCGACATTTCGAAGCTCGAGCTCGACATATGATCCGTGAGTAGAGTAGGTAAGACATGGTCAGGTGGTCTTGTATTACAACTGCGCTCCACACCATCTTCCTCCTCCTCCTCCTTCTCCTGCTGCTGCTGCTGCTCTTGATGAGTCGTATCCCAAAATGAAGTATACTTACATACCCAGGTAGGTATCACAATTCATGGGATATGAGCTATGAGCTACGAGCTTAAATCTGAGTTCATACATATTACAAAGAAAGGCCCCCCTGACCACACGAGAATGTGGGGAAACCATGCCATGCCATGCCCCCGGGAAGAATGATGGGTGTGGTGGGCAAGGCGACACAAGATCTCAGATATGTGTTACGTTACGAGTTGAGGGAGTGAGAGTGAGTGTATGTCTTGTGATACCCTCCCCTCTCTCTCGCATGGTGAATATTTCCCGAAGGGTATGGTGTGCTACAAGATGGATAGGGCCAAAGGCCAAATACCAAAAATAGAGAGAATCCTCGTACCCGTATTTACAATTAATTACCTTACCTGCGATACAGCTTCTCCACATACATGGGAATTGGGGATGGTTTGGCTTACTTAGCCTGGGTTGCCAACCATTCCTACCTGCCCTGCCGCCAGTATCTTTTTACTGATGCTATTACCAATAACCAGAGAAACCAGATGAACCAGATGGAACCAACCAAGTAGTTTACCAACACATGCACTTTGCCCTCCTTCCCGGCGGGAGGAGCCAGCGGCAGTGGCAGCGAGGCGCGGTTCGTTTCGTGTCCTCCCTGTTGCTCCCTCCTTTCCACATGGGACATAGGGTTTTGAGCCTAATCCGGATGCGAGCAATAAGGGAGGGAAGGGGAGGGGGGTTTGGCGGGATGAGGCTCGGTGGGAGTTGGAAAAGGGAGAATGGAGACGGAGGAATGTGGTTTGTTGTATAATGGAGGTAGTGTACAGCGGACAGTGGACATATGAATGGAAAAGGGTATCGGGTATCGTGGCTGTGTGGTTTGTGGAAGTGGCTGAGTTTCGATATATTTTTGGGAAAAGGGGGGAGGTGAGGTGAGGTGCTTAGCGAGAAGAGAAGTGGAGAATTAGCCGATATCCAGCCATCCATCCATCCACTGACCATTCTATCCACTAACCATCCATCCCATCCACATCCCATCCCCATCACATTATTCATTACTTACTATCCAGTATTGTGGTGTTTCTTGGAGCAGCGTGGGGGACGTCCAGGGGGGCCATGCATCTGTGTGTGTGTGCATGATTTGCACATGGGAAACGACACTACACACTACCACCACCACCTTACGCAACTTGCTGAGGGGGGTGTGCACTGGGTTCGTCATCTGATACATGATCTCCTTGGGAATCGAGACATGGTGATCACAAATGGGAGGCATTTGACTCATGGAACGGCCCTTTCCGATGGAACAGCTTGTACTCGAAGGTACGCTATTGTACAGTACTCTATAGCTAGCATAGGTCTTTTATAACCGCCTGGGAGAGAGTGAAATGGGGGAATCGAGTTTCCAGGTTGCCCTTCAACGGGAATGAGGAGATATATATATATCTATTACCTACACATGCATATACATACCTGTATCTAAACCCTCCTCCAAGGGGTTTCATGAAAAGCGAGCGACTTCATTCGAAATTCCCTTCTTCAGTGACAGTGAGATGAGATGGACTAAAAATAGGACGATTAC
>Ga0247734_1001848_pt1 | contig 15164 bp, 13 predicted proteins | sample UWRJL103311B2_FD_180933 | JGI IMG/M metagenome (GOLD analysis project Ga0247734, IMG submission 180933) | Plant litter microbial communities from Arlington Agricultural Research Station in Wisconsin, United States - UWRJ-L103-311B-2 | ecosystem: Environmental > Terrestrial > Plant litter >... | reverse complement strand
CTGCACATTGGTTAGCCTCAAAAACAGAAGTGGGCAGCGAGGGAGCTTACCCATAAAGTTCTCGGTCAATCTGTAAAAACTCTTTCATTGACTCTTTGGTACCACGCTCCTGGAGATAAGTCAAGTAGTAGTTACTAAGATCTTTCTTAGTCTCCAAGGCCATTCGGCTCTTTTCAATAAGCTGTGTGTATATCTCCTTGATAGTGGCATAGTGCTCTGCTTCGTTGTCTGCGTTCGTTGGCTGAGCCAACTCGAACTCGAAATATTTTGCCCAGAAGTGACGGCTTTGCAGATACCATTGCAGGTTCTTTTGGAAGACTTGCCGAGCTTCATCCACAGATCCTCGAACTTTCCACAGTAGAATGGCCCATTCAACGACTAATGCAGCTTTGGAGAATATATCCACGGAAGTAGAGTCTATCTGGGCTTTATATACTTCGATTGCTGCGTCAAGGCCAATCTGACGACGCTCGAGGTTTGCCCATGAAATGATGGTCTCGACATGGCCAGGCAAACGGTCCAGAATGGCTTGGTGTATGTCACGAGCAACATCAACACGTTCAGACATTTCTTCGAAATAGGCATACTGTAACCGGATACCAGGGCGGCTGATTGGAACATAGAGTCCAGATGCACGTTGATAAATATTTCGAACCTCTTCCTGTTTGCCTTCCTGGCCAGACATCCATCGTGCATATCGGAACCAGAACTCATCGTAGAACGCGCAGGTAACAAGGCATCTCTCGTATAAGAAGACTGATCTTGAGTAATCACCCTCTGCTTCTTCAAAGTCCAAATATTTTCTCCAATTGGCCAATTGCGCATGGTCAAGCTCGGTGACATGGAAGTATGGACGTTTAACCTCGGACTCGTAAGTCCATCGCTTGGTGGTTTCCGTTTGTGTGCGCGTAAAGACCTCGAGATGGAAACTATCGATTTTGGCACGTACTTCTCGCTCTATTTCTAGTTCGCCCTTGGGTCCAGCTTGAAATGTTGCATTATCAGCCTCAACTTCGGCGCGGAACTGGGCAAGAGTCTCTGCAGGCACAAGCTCTGTCAAGGGGCGGGAATGCGCCATCTGGCGGAAGCGTTCAAAGTAGCGCGCATACTGATGCATTGGTATCTTAATAACCCTACCAAGTATAGTGAAGATCTTGTCTTGTGCTTCTGTGCGTTCTTCGAACTCGAGGTATTTGTCCCAGAAGGGATGGGCAAGGAAGTCAAGTCCAACATAGGCAGCACCGCGTTCGAACAACCTATCGATAACGCGTTAGCTGAGTTTGAGAGGGGAGGAGGATGGATATGATGTGTGGCGGAGAGCAAATACAAGATGGGGAATTGTGCTTAAACTAGTAATCCTTAATCCCAACAGAGTCGTACATATGTGCAGAGTGAAGGTGCAAGAGCGAATGTGTAGAGCAAAAAGGAGAAATCCTGATCAACTGAGTGAGAAGGCATCCAAACAGAGAGACTTAGTTGGCAGTTCTCACCGTCTGCAAGCCAGTGTTTCTCTATTGTAGCCTTGCGATAATTGCGACATGCATCCGCTGAAGATGCTTATGTTATGGGAAGGAAAGCATCCGGTATACTTACTCTCTGATCACGTCAGGATCATGACTTGTTTCCACCTTAAAGGAACAGTAATCTGTCCATAAATCCACCGAAGTTGTGATGCTGGCAATACCTCTCTCGAAGACCTAATCTTATTAGCCCAGCCTCTCCAATAAAATAAGAATCATCCGCACCATCTCTGCAGCCTCAGTGCCGGCAATCGCAAATTCTAAGTCTGCATATTTCTTCCAATACCCAAAGAGTAGAGGGAATTTGGCAAGAAAGCGATCGTAGGCGTCTCGAGCTGTTGCGATCGCCTGCGGACTGGAATTGCGATTTATTTGGCCACCCTCGATGGATTCGGATGCGCGAACTAATTTCTCCCAATTTTCGAAGTTATCGGTATTCTCAAGCTACATTTTGGTTAGCACACACAGAAATGGTGATCCAAGACAGGTTTCTAAGACTTACAACCTCCGCATTCAGCTTTTTGATCTCCGCCAGCTCCTCCGATTCGTAATTGAAATCGCTCATGACGGACGCCGTATATATTACTAAATGATGTGTATCTTTAATTGATGGAGTTCCCGGAAGATGGAATAGTCCAGATCTGGATTTTGGATAAGAGATAAAAGTTCAAGCTGTGTTTGAAGTCTAGTCCAAGGGCGAGAAGCTGAACTTCGGAAGAGGCTCAATGTTAGCGTCAGCCGGAAAGAAGCTAGACCTAAAACATCTTAGCACACCTTGGCTGGTCGTCTTTCCTTGGTGGGGGCTAGCGACGTATGAACGAAGAAGTAGAAGTAGAGTAGTTACGTGAGTTAGTTGTGTGGCATGAGTGGGTTTCTTTTCATTCTGAGTGATATTCATCAGACAGCAGTAACATGAAAGCTTCCCTAGTTGATAGAATTCTCTTTGAGTGGCTCTTACTGAGCTAGCAGATTTCTTGCTCAATCTGACAAGCTAGCATTGTGGCATTCGTCTGCACAGTTACAGTATTCTTGTGCTTGGATCTAACCGTTGACTTTTTCTATACCTTTTCATACCTTCGTGGTTAGTATCGCCTCACCTATAGCTGTTGTGTTTTTTGGTGAATGACTGTGAGGATTTTGGGGAGAACGTCTCGGCAATGTCTCTTTTTGAATTCAACTCATATAGGCTCATATGTCTGCGAGGTGAATTGCTTGGTGAAGAAGTAGTCTTTGATCTGATACAACGTCTCTAGTCACTCCAGGTCTGATTGTTGCATATGGAAAGCCAACTGGTACGATACACATGCGATGGGACTACCATTAATACTTTCCGGAGTCTACGTCTTGCTATAAGACTTGAAGCTGGAGACGTTCTGGGGAAGAATTGGCGGGATTTCAAAGCAGCAGCATAGTATCGTAAAATCATTGAAATGCGTTATTTTAAGTCGGATCGTGTCGATCTCTAAGATTTGCAGTAGGTATGAGTTGTACGAAGCAGCTCATCGTCTTGTCTCAGCCAAGTTGCTCAATTTACTTTTGCCATTAGTAGTTGAAGGCTAATTCCGAACTTTCTAAAGCAAGCTATGATAATCCCAAGTCTAAGCCTACTACTAATTCATCGTTAACGCGTAGCCTTTTCAATGTCTCAAAAATTGATGGTTTGTGTCAATCAGTGGGCTTAGTTGGGGTTTTGATGCAACGATAAACGAGGCATATGCGTTTAATAACGTCATGCTTGTGAGCCACAACATCAGCATTGGAATGCCGCATTAAATGGAGATAATCGACGAAAAGACAACGCTACGGTATGGCAGAAGTAGGAAGGTAGGTAAGATGCGGTCTCTTTGCCTTGTGCTTTGGTGCAGGGCAAAACCCCTCATCTCATCTCATCTCATCTCATCTCGATCCATTCATTCATTCATTCATTCACCCACCACCACTATATAGTACAGTAGTAAGTAACCCTCTTATACTCGACCATATATATGAAAGTATGTAACTACACTAAACCCCCAACTGGAGATTCGGCAGCGTTGCCGTCCCCCGTCTTCTAGAACGAATAAACCTTCCAAGATCTTCCGAGATCGTCACTGGCTGCAGACCAAACAAGTCACTGGTGTCAGCATGTTGAGGGGGGAGGGGTGGGCAAGGCATCGAGGCATTCCTTACTGTACACGAGGGGAAAATGGTGGCAAGCTCGCAAGGTTTGGTGGGATTATCCTGTTAGGTGATATACCACACCCGTAGTCGGCCACTCCGTCGCCGCTGTTACTGTAACTGCCATTTTATTATTATATTATATTATATCGTTCGAACTTCAGCTTCAGCAATCTTTTATTATACCAAGCAACCCAGCATTCAATAGCGGGAAACCTCAAGCGCTCCAGCGGTTAAGATTGCTCGCAGATGGTTCAGAATTCCATTTTCATTCAGCCCAAGAAGTCGATCGTAATACCAAATGCCGTTCACTAATTGATAGTGTATATTTTCCAAGCATTGCCCAGCTTTCGCCGAGCCCAAATGACGGCTGAATAGTCCCCGCTGTTGCGCGAGCAAAACGACGAGCACTTACACTACTTACCAGGCCCGGACCAGGACTACTGTGCAGTACACTAAAACTTGGTCCTCGCCTCGACCTCACTCACATCTTAGGAACTCGATTTTCCTCTCTTCTCATAACACAGCACCAATACAACCCAACCCGGCCCCAACCTCTCATATGTGATCACGATATCTATTTTATCACCTCACGGTGTCCTGCCCACAAGGCCATTCGCTCCGTCCGGTATACTCGCCGTGACTCCCACACAGCATCACTCCACTCTACTCGACATCCATCCGCCTTCGATACCTCGACAGCTCTCCCCACCACTAGAGATCCTTTCCCCGGATCCAATCCTACAGCCACGGTGTGGTGATTCCTTAATCTGACTACGAGATTGATATACACGTATATCCATACATTTTGGGATCCGCTGCACTCGGCATATACATACATATACATACATCGGTGTCCCCCACCACGAAAATCCTATACCAGCCCACCACCCGATCCTCCATTCCCTCCTCCTAATCCAACAACACCTCCAAAATGCCCACCGATACCATATCCCGCTCACCTACCTCCAACGGCCGGCCCGCCGGCTCGCGGGCTCCTGGCTCAATCCTCCTGTCGCACAAGAATCTAGACACAGCATTAACGCGAGCGGGCGCAAAGCCCAAAGCCCCCCAACGAATCTCTACCTGGCGCGATGAAGTCTGCGCTGAAATATCCAAGTCTGCTCTGCCACCAGCCGGGCCCGAAACGCCCGCAAACGTCCCTCCGAAACGCGTTTCCCGCTTCTTCAAAAAGTTAACCAAGCCGTTTGCGCGTACCAACTCGAGTTCGGATGAGAGTGGCGAGGAAGGCCACGGGGAAGAAGTCTTCAATACACATATGTATGATGGGGTACCAGAGGGCGGAATGTATGCGGGAGGACAATATATCGCCGGTAGTGTGGGCAGTAGTATGAATTTCGGAAGCGAGGATAGTAGGTTTGCGCCGCCACCAGCGCTTTCGGGATTTGGATTCGATCGTGTGGAACAGAGAGAAGCAAGATTGGATCGTGCGAATGATCTTTATAACAAGTTAAATAAGCAGAGGGCCAAAGAAGACCCAACGCAGGTTGCTTAGATTTGGGGAGTTCACTTTGTTTTCATACACATGGAGTGTTGGGTATATTGGTCAGAGGTCCGTAACTCTTACGAAGAATCTATGGACAGTAGATTTATGAGCTGTGATTTGAGGTGTGGGCTTGGAATAATTTGACTTGGATTGGAGTGGCTGGCCTAGTAATTTCACGGGAAGCAATGTAAAGGTCACATTAAGGAGTTTTAGTGTGGAGTGATTTCATGGGCCAAACTACTAGAGGTAGCTATTGGCATACAGACAACGCAAGCAGGATGTAAGAAATCTGAGGGATATCTAAACCAGAAAGCATGCCCCCCCAGAGTGCACTACGGGTGTACATTGCAAATAGAGAGACTAAGAGTACCCTTTTGACCAAAGTGAATCTCCCTAATACGCTTATGTTATGCCGTTGAGGCTCTGTGAAAAGTAATGCATTCCATAATATCAAAGACGCCTGCTTCCGAAGGCTTTGAAGGCCACGTCTGCAAAACACGCCCCCGACGCGCAAAAGGATCGCAAGGAAAGAAAACATTCGCAACCAGAAGGAAAAACATGATCATCAGGTTTCGCAGGATGGTGTATTCGCAATACGCAAAATCGCTTTCGATTCTGCTTTTCATATCAACTCCCATCCCCCAGCCCATGCTGCGATAACCCCACCGACAAAACCGGGTATACCGGCCGTATCCAGTAAGATCAAAGAAGCATATGAAAATGAGACGAAGAGATTCCAGTACTATGAGAGATCTAAGATTCGGTGGTAGGCGCGGCATCGGTCTTGGGTTCCTCAGGCTTTGTCTCGGGCTCGGCAACCTTCTCGGCCTCCTTTGGTGCATCGGCGGGTGCAGCCTCAGCGTCGGCGCTATCTGAAGAGGTCCAGAGGGTGAGGTTATCACGGAGCAATTGCATGATAAGGGTGCTATCACGGTATGACTCCTCAGACAATGAGTCGAGCTCAGCAATGGCATCATCGAAAGCTTGCTTGGCAAGATGGCATGCACGATCTGGTGAGTTCAAGATCTCGTAGTAGAATACGGAGAAGTTCAGGGCCAAACCAAGGCGGATGGGGTGCGTTGGGGTAAGCTCGGTCTGTGCAACATCGGTAGCATTCTGGATATGGTGTCAGCAACTACGTTCCTCAAGTCTGTAGGATGCACAAATATTTACCTTGTAAGCCTCATGAGCAGCAGTGGCCGCAACCTTGCGCTTCTCACCGGAAGCAAACTCGGCCAAGTAGCGGTGGTAATCACCCTTCCTGTAGTAGGAACCTTTGTCAGTATAGTAGAAATTTTGGTGCAAGATAGAGTATATGTGCCATCGACGATAAGACTTACATCTTGTGGTAGAAAACCTTGGACTCTCCAGACTCAGCCTTTGGGATTAAGGACTCATCGAGGACATCGAGGACATCTTGGCAGACCTTCTCAAGCTCGGTCTCAATCTTTTGGCGGTAGTCACGGATAGTCGAAACGTGTTTGTCGGTGCCCTTAGACTCCTCCTTTTGCTCGATCGATGAGATGATACGCCAGGAAGCACGTCTAGTTCCGACCACGTTCTTGTAGGCAACAGATAAAAGATTTCGCTCGTCAACGGTGAGTTCTCCGCCCAACTGTTCAAACCTTCCGTTAGTATTAAAGAGTCGCGCATTTGAGGCAAACGCTATGGCGCATTGCGTACCTTAGCAACCTCCTTCATGTATGTGACCATCTCGTCATATCGCTCAGCCTGCTCGCAGAGCCTCGCGAGGAAGGTCTTGCTTTGTGGAAGTCAGTATTGAACAGCGGAAGGACGCGCAGCGCATGGGATTGGGTCGAGTGTTACCTTTCACGCTGCAGTAGAAAAGAATAGTTAGCAAAATACTCAGATTAAAAGACTTAGAGGTGAAATGACTCCCCAAACGCGGTCGATAAGCGCAACGGGTGGTAGGAGGGGAAGTGTGAATCCAGGCAGGAGAGCGAGGAGGATAGAAAGGCAAAGGGGTGTTGACTTACTTCGGATGTCATATTTGAGGTTTTAGGAAGAGTATGTGGGGTTGGGTGAGGAGGGTAATTTCAAGATGCTTGTATGATTTTGGTGTTGAAGTTGGAAGGTGGTTGTTGATGCTTTTGATGATGAAGTGAACCGCCTGGCGATTTAACGTTGGCCCGTAATTTGACTGGGAGTGGAGACCAGACTATGGAGGGGGAGCGTGCAGCAAACGGAATCAACAACCTTTAACAATGCAGCAACAGCGAACGGGTGAATGCGACAAGAGAATCCTACGTATATACTCGCTCTGATCGTATTTAGAATACATGCCACGAGAACTCCTTCCTTCCTTCATCTGTGACTATTCAGCCCCCATCGCTCTGGTCTACAGGATCACGTGTCACTGGGAACGGCCATCAAGCAAGGCAGGCAGGGTAAGGCAAGGCAGGAATGGTTTCGAGGAAGCGAATGTACGTTGTTTTAAGCGGAGTGCTAGTCTACTGAATTCACCAAAATCATGCAGTGTTGCCATCTTTTGCTTCGATATCGAGTAGCATTTCTATGGTGCGTTTAGCAAGGAGATCGAACTTTCACAAATACAGCCCCCAAGATGTTCTGCTACATTTGCCTCTCCAATGAAGTCAGTATCGTATAGTCAATCTAGTCAACCTACCGTGCCTCCGGATGCAGATCGATATTACTGTACAGTACGCAGAACAGAGTAGAGCAGAGCAGAGCAAACGATCGAGTTGGTCAATTTGCCTGCAAGCGCTAAATAAGCAAAGGAGCGGTCCGCCTTGTGTCACAAGGATATCGCCATGTGCTGGCATCACATCACAGCCAAATACCGGTCATGCGACGGGGACCAATCAGTTTGTAAAGGCTGGAATAGGATATTTGGCACGTCTCCGATTGCTCACCGATTTCCATTGTGGGCCAAGTCAACGGTCTCAACAACTCATCGAGTCCCAATCCAGTGACGTTCTGCAAATTGCAGAGTTGCGAGTTGGCACCACCTTATCGAATGATGAACCGGTCTTGGACTGGAAGCGGAGACGACGATAAGTGAAGTAAATAATGCTGCATAGAGTGTATAGTCAAGTATGTTTGTTACTGGGGCTGGGGTACAGGAAAGGTACAGTACAGTTGCTCGCAGTACGTCGAATCCGATATATATATCACCACCAAAGCGACGGGCTATCCTCAGCCCTCTCATGGGCCCCTCCGTAAACAAAGGAGCGATTTGAGCTATCTGTTGGGATAGAGAAACACGCGGTTCGACGACGGGAAAGCAAGCCTGACAACCAATATCGAGTTACTCGGACAGTACTTGCGCTTAAACAGTGTGGCATCTATCAGGCCACGAAGAGATGTCTCACGGTCTTCCTTGATAATAGCCCTCACCATGGTTACAACGTGGTAGTCCGAGTCGACCGACAATACGGTACAGTCTAGCACGGGTATTGGGTTGTGGAGCTCTGTAAGGTGTCTAGGATCGTGAGACGCCCATCGCACATGAAAGCGCGGAGAAGGGAGGACTTAGAATCCGAAAACCGAGAAGCATAGATGTTTTACAGTAGAAATGAGCGAATAGGTATTGTTAGTGTTTGACGCTATCAAGCCTGTTTGGCGCCTCCCATTGTGATAACCGCAGGGTGCCTTAAAGTTACCAGCCTCACCAGTCTAGTCTTCCATGTCGACAACCGTTGAACGTTATATCTCCGATGACTAATGCACCCTGAGGGATTGTAACAGTACCGGTGGATATGATGTGTTTGATCCTTTCGAGAGATGCTTGGAAGCGGCATCAATTGATCTTTCATATGGGTCTTGGGCTATGGGTTGGTTGGTTGTGCTGGGCCTAACAATGTCCGGAGAGACGGCGCACAGTACGGAGTACGTTGCGGCTCTGATGCATGCTAACGGTGGCGTCATTTGGTAAGTTTATCAAGCCTTACTGCAAAGCCAATCTGGTTGGGAGAAAAGATGTAGGGGAGGTCCATTGCATACATAGTAGGTAGTAATATTATACACTACACTAGACGGGAGAGGAAAGCGAGATGGCTTGATATCTCTATGTATGCTGTCCTGTTCTTTCGCCGCTCCATTATTCAGATGCCACCCACAGCAATTCACCTGAGGAGGGGCAGAGCCTCGCTTGGTCATTGTGGAGCGAAATTCTAGCACTCTTCCCAGGTCTGCAGCGAATCAAAGAACAGCTCAAGAAGACACCTTTACATTTTATTTATCAGAGCTATATACACTAGCATGACCTGCGTCCCTTTCTAAGCAGATTCGTCAGAAGAGTTTCCTTCCCTTTTACAGTAGATTTCATAAACACACAGTCCCTTCTGCCTCTGCCTCTTCACTACTGCCAGTCGCCTAGCCTAGTTGGCTGATGTGTTGCGAATTCTCGAGATAGTCAAAAGTCGTTCTCGACAACCAAAACCCAAAATCCAAACCCCAACCCCCACTTCAAGAAAATGGAGAATGCATACGCCCAAGATACCGCGCAGGTATTGAAATTCTTCTCTGTCTCTGAAACCCAAGGGCTTTCGCAAAGTCAAGTAGTCGAATCTAGAGAGAAGCATGGCCGGAATGGTAGGGATTATCTTTGCGACTCTTCAACCTAGGAATGAACTAACAGTGTCATAGCAATTGCAGAAGAGCCCCCAACTCCCATCTGGGAGCTCATTCTTGAGCAGTTCAAGGACCAGCTTGTCCTGATTCTTTTAGGATCGGCCGCCATTTCCTTTGTTTTGGCCTTATTCGAAGAAGGTGGTGGATGGACTGCCTTTGTTGATCCTGCAGTCGTATGTACATACTTCCTACAAATTTGGTTATTCCCGCTAATGTCTCGTAGATCCTCACCATCCTGATTCTCAACGCAGTCGTCGGTGTTTCGCAAGAAAGTAGCGCGGAGAAAGCCATTGCTGCTCTCCAGGAATACTCAGCAAATGAAGCCAAGGTTGTTCGCGATGGCCACGTTACCCGGATTCGGGCAGAGGAATTGGTTCCAGGAGACATAATCTCGATTGCTGTGGGAGACAGGATTCCTGCGGATTGCAGACTTCTCGCAATTCAAAGTAACAGCTTTGCGGTTGATCAGGCTATTCTTACTGGAGAGAGTGAGAGTGTTGGAAAGGATACGAATGCCGTTAAGGATTTGCAAGCTGTGAAGCAAGATCAAATCAACACGCTTTTCTCTGGAACAACTGTCGTGACTGGACATGCAACGGCTATCGTGGTCCTCACTGGCTCTTCAACAGCCATTGGAGATATTCACGAGAGCATCACAGCCCAAATTTCAGAACCTACACCTTTGAAACAAAAATTGAACGACTTTGGTGATAGCTTGGCGAAAGTAATTTCTGTCATCTGCATTGTGGTTTGGCTTATCAATATTCCTCACTTTAATGATCCTAGCCATGGAAGCTGGACCAAGGGAGCAATTTATTACCTAAAGATTGCAGTTTCACTCGGAGTTGCAGCTATCCCAGAAGGTTTAGCCGTCGTTATCACAACATGCCTAGCCCTTGGAACACGGAAAATGGCCGCCAAAAACGCTGTCGTACGAAGCTTACCATCCGTAGAAACACTTGGTAGCTGCAGTGTAATTTGCTCCGACAAGACCGGCACATTGACCACAAACCAAATGAGCGTTAACAAGGTTGTCTACCTCAATGAGTCTGGTACTGACTTGGAGGAGCTTGACGTTGAAGGAACCACATTTGCTCCCCAAGGAAACATCAGGTTCAACAGCTCTGTTGTGTTTGATATCGCAAAGACTTCGAGCACGGTTTTCCAACTCGCGGAAGTAGCAGCCCTTTGCAATGACGCACAACTGGCTTTCGACTCCAAAACAGGCGCCTACTCAAACGTTGGTGAGCCCACAGAAGGTGCTTTACGCGTTTTGGTTGAGAAGATTGGTACGCAGGACTCTGCTGCTAACCAGGCTAGAGCCAGTACCGCTGCCCAGGACAAACTCCATTTAGCTAGCTCTTGGTACGAGAAGAGAACTCCTCGACTTGCGACCTATGAATTCTCTAGAGATAGAAAGAGTATGTCCGTTCTTGTTGGAGACAACAACCACCAGAGGCTACTTGTCAAAGGAGCTCCAGAAGCCATTATCGAACGCTGTACTCAAACTTTACTTGGTGCAAATGGCAAGAAAGTACCAATGTCCAAGAAGTTTACCGATCTTCTCCTGAAAGAGGTGGTTGAGTACGGAAACAGAGGCCTTCGTGTTATTGCTCTAGCTAGCATTGAAGATGTAGGCTCGAACCCTCTTCTGAAGAGAGCTAAGACGACAGCGGAGTACTCTCAACTCGAACAAAAGCTTACTTTCCTTGGTCTCGTTGGCATGCTTGATCCTCCTCGTCCTGAGGTTGCTGGTTCTATTCTAAAGTGCAGGGAGGCCGGTATCAGGGTTATTGTCATCACTGGTGACAACCGTAACACTGCTGAGACAATTTGTCGTCAAATCGGAGTTTTCGGTGAGAACGAAGACCTTACCGGTAAGAGCTATACTGGACGCGAATTTGACCAGCTTAGCGAAAGCGAACAGTTAGCTGCCGCTAAGAGAGCATCGTTGTTCTCTCGAGTTGAGCCTAGTCACAAGTCAAAGCTTGTTGATCTCCTACAGTCCGCTGGAGAGGTTGTTGCCATGACTGGTGATGGTGTCAATGATGCGCCAGCTTTGAAGAAAGCTGATATCGGTGTTGCCATGGGATCTGGAACAGATGTAGCAAAACTTGCTTCTGATATGGTTCTCGCCGATGACAATTTCGCTACTATCGAAACTGCTATTGAAGAAGGTCGCTCTATCTACAACAACACCCAACAATTTATTCGCTATCTGATTTCATCCAATATTGGAGAGGTTGTCTCGATCTTCCTCACAGCAGCCGCTGGTATGCCAGAGGCTCTCATTCCAGTCCAACTTCTTTGGGTTAACCTGGTCACCGATGGCCTCCCCGCCACAGCTCTTTCCTTCAACCCTGCTGATCACGATATCATGAAACGGCAACCAAGAAAGCGTGATGAGAAACTCATTAGTGGATGGCTGTTTTTCCGCTACATGGTAATCGGTATTTACGTCGGTCTGGCAACTGTCGGAGGATACGCCTGGTACTTTATGTACAATTCCCAAGGTCCTCAGATCACCTTCTCGCAACTCTCGAACTTCCACAAATGCTCGGCTCAATTCCCAGAGATTGGCTGTGAAATCTTCACCAACAACACCGCTAAGGCCGCTTCGACGGTTTCCTTGTCCATCCTAGTGGTCATCGAGATGCTCAACGCCATGAATGCTCTATCGTCAAGTGAATCACTTTTGACTCTCCCTCTCTGGAAAAATCCAATGTTGATCTACGCTATCGCCTTATCAATGGCCCTTCACTTTGCCCTCCTCTACACTCCAATCCTGCAGACTCTGTTCTCGATCCTTCCAATGAACTGGCACGAGTGGAAAGCGGTGTTGATTATCAGTGCACCAGTTATGTAAGTTCATCCTACAAAAAATTTAGATCTTCACCCTGCTAATTTGTCCACAGTCTGATTGATGAAGTTCTCAAATTTGTCGAGAGAGCGCTATTCATTCAGAAGACAGCTTTCAATGAACCAAGAGCGAAAACAGAGTAGACTAGTAGGAAAAGGATGCAAAATTGGACAGATGTACATTACTACTAGAATAGATACTAGAATATATAGATGCACAAGAAAAAGCACTTAAGTTTCAAACTCAAAGTCTATGATGTGTTAACAATCGTAGTGGATGTGATCTAACACAAGACGAAGTGATCTGAACTCGTAAGCAGATTCGACAAGAAGCCTCCTAGTAGACCTCCAAAAGAAACCACTCCTTATGCATTCCCTGCCCATTCAAGAAGATCCCGATTCAAGCTCAGTGTATGTGCCAAAGGCGCAGCCTGTCCAATTCCCAATACTTCCGAAATCACACTGAGCCTTCCCACAATCCAGTCCCTCATTACACTCGAAACCAAACCAGTACATGCTGCAATATACAGCGGCCAGATCAGCATATTACCGGTAATCGCTTTAGGAGGCAGCACATTTACACCATTTGTAGGATTGGGAGACGAAAGAAAAAAGGGCACAGTAGCGCATATGTCATGCGAAAGCTGCAAGACGGTGCTCCGGGTGCGAGTTTGTTGCTCCCACAAAAAGGAAGGCACGAGTGTAGCCGAATCTTCGAATACTTTTATTTTGTAATTGATTTGGGTGAGTAAGAGCTCGTTGACGAGGATTCGTACGCAGCGGTAGTTGTTCCATACAGCCGCAACACCCATACTGGAGTAGATGTGGTAACTGTCCGAGAAAACCTCAGTGGATCGTTCTTGTATTCGGACTGTCATGTATTCAAAGATTGCAGGACATGCGTCCAACCAGGATTGGTATTCGATGTCGAGGGCCTCAAGTGAGGCGATGGTATTTTCGTTGTTGGAATAGTCGTGGAAAGAGCTTAAGGAGGCTCGAATGTTAGCAAACTTTATGTTGAGCTGTGAGAGAGCTGTGTAGAAAATTTCTTCCGTGGATTCATCTTCCGACGAGGCAGAGATTGACCACTCATCCATTGTTGATGGAACCGGGACTTGTCTCTGGATACAGCTTGTTATCTTCCATTGTCGGTTAGTGTATTACATTTACTTATAGCATCAGGTATAGACTTACGACTAGTCTCCGCAGATGAATAAATAGTTGACGCCCAATGGGGGTTTGAAGGCGTTCCTTTCCTCTCAAGTAGAGAATCTGAAGGGCGCCATTAATATGCTCTGTCCATGATTTCATTGAAGCTGGTCTACAACATGTATTTGTCTAATTATATATCAGCATGATATTCACTTGGAATATATTTGATAATCAAAAAAGGGGAAAGAAAGACGAACCTCATACAAACTCAGTGCTAGGACTGCTACAAATGTTTGATCTGATTTTAATTCGTTGTTATCACTAAGATGCAAATTGATCAACCGTACTGCGGAGCTGTATTTTTTATGTGCAGACAACATGATGTCAGGGGCTCTCCATAGAGTCGAAAGTCCAGCCAGTCCAAGTGCTACGAGGATTTCAGACAAAGCAGTGCCAACTCGTTCACTGTTGTATATGTCTCGAATATACTGGAAGCTCCCGTAACGGGGTTCGTCGTCTGTTAGAATATAGTTTGAAAAGAAGAAGCAAATGGCCTGATCTTCTAAAGTAGTACCCGCTCCAAGTGGAAGTGAAATGCTGGCCATTGTCTGAGAAAACGCATGGATTTGGGAAGAGGGTGCGCATCTGCTTTTCATGACGGGTTTAGTTTTAAGAAGAGACTTAGAAATACTTGATGAGCATTTGGTGCCGGTCTTTTTTTGTCTGTCTTGATGCTTCTTCTGGACATTTAGAGATTCGTCTCGAAATATTGAGTCTGCACAGTGCTTGATCAGCAGTCGACTTGTCTCAATCGTGGGAAGTCAACGCACCTGAGGGATCTATATAACCCCCACATAGTCGGCTTGCTCTCGTGCATTGAGAGCATGATGGTAATAGGGCATCGCACTTTGAGTTTGTTAGACAATGCGGCAAAATTCTGACATCCCAAACTCACTCTCGTTCGTCGTGTTCTACATTCCAAGCATGCTTTGCTAGGTTTGCCATAGTATACCATGGTGACGAAAGCTTACACCTGCAGGATGGTTCTAGGGGTTTTTTTTCTCAAAGGAGCACTCCTTTCGCAGCTGTCGACAAGTGCGCGATCAACTTACTCATTAAGCACTGCTTCCTCGCGGTGCTTTTGAGTAACATCTTGGCTTTGCTCCGGGGGATCTACACCATAAAGCTTACTCTTCACCTACAATAGGCCTGCAGTAGCAAGGTGGATATGCGAAGGGTTGAGAGCACGTTGATTCGTGGTCTCGGGGGTTCCGGCAACGTCGTCGTCAGTCACTCACCGGGGCTAAGCAAAACGCGGCGGTCGCTAACCAAGCAACCAAGCAGTTCGGGAATCA
>Ga0247734_1001847_pt1 | contig 15180 bp, 17 predicted proteins | sample UWRJL103311B2_FD_180933 | JGI IMG/M metagenome (GOLD analysis project Ga0247734, IMG submission 180933) | Plant litter microbial communities from Arlington Agricultural Research Station in Wisconsin, United States - UWRJ-L103-311B-2 | ecosystem: Environmental > Terrestrial > Plant litter >... | reverse complement strand
GGCTGAGCTGTGGCTGGATCAGGCTAGTCTAGTCTTTTCTAGGACTAAGCCTATCCCTTCTCGGTGCGCATCTACCTCCAAGCTTCAAGGAATCTTGCGCAACTACAACTCCTCAAATTTCAGACAGTCTGACACATTTAAAAATTCCACAGATAAAGAAGAGTGCCCAAGCACATACAGACCCGACACTATGAACAGGCCAGGTAAGAGTGCCAAGGGTCTTTACACCAGAGTTCCCCCACCATATGAGACTTGTTTCCTATGAGCTTGAAGGAGTAGCAGTGAGCACCGCTGACATTCATATCCTAGGAGTTGGTCCGCAATCATTGCGCGGTCTACCAAACGGGTTTCCTAGTCAACAGCAATTACCACAAAACAGAAGCGTGTCAAATCGGCTCCCGCAAGCTGGAAAGCTGGGTACGGAACTATGGCCAGTTGTACAAATAAGAGAACATGAGGCTGACGGTGATATGGATTTAGCAGGAAACAATTCGACGTGGGCATTTGGAGGAGCAGTGCCGGTAGAACTATCCAACTCTTTCTGAAGGGGACATCGCTGACTTCCGACCTAGATGGGAAGTGCAGGACTAAACTCTGCGCGTCAAAATTCCGGTCCGATGACAAGTTTCGCACAAACAATTGGTGGCGGATCTTCGCAACCAGCTACGCCTTTAGATCTTTCGTGAGTCCTTTTTCATTTAAAGTCATTCTTTCCTCCACATGCAACTTGGTTCTTGCCACTATGAAGAGGGATTCGAACAAGGAAACGACCATCCACCAATCGTAAATCCTTAAATCTGTCGATCATGAAGCAAAATAGAGAATACTCAGCATCGAAACAAATATAATTTGAAAGCATCATCAGCCAAATTAATCACCCAGCATGTATCATGGTCCCGGTCCTAGATATTACAATCCACCACGTACAGAACCTTTATATGATAACGACGGCAATGATAACAAAGACGAAGAACCCGAACCCAGGCCGAAACCACAACCCCCAAACTTTGCTTGCCCAAAGTCAGTAAATCACACGGCACCAAGACCCTTCTACTTAACGTGAAAATGACCAGGACTGAGCTTAAACGACTATCAAAATTCGGGATCCGCAGGACTTCCATTACACCATTAACCCTGATTACTCTTGTAACTAACACGTTATCACAGTGAATTCCCATCTCTTTCTGGTAATCAGCCGGCAGCAAGTCAATCTGCCTGGGCTGTGTCAAGCTCTCGGAATAGAGAGAATGTTCCCCCAACTACGAACCTCCGTGCTCAACCTATTCAACAACAACAGGATGACATGTTCGGTGCCTCAGCGCAACTCCAAGGCAACCAGAGCAGTTTCCGATATGGTAGTCAAAATGCCGTCGGTCAATCTGCGCAGGCTACCACTACCGAAGAGTTCCCCCCTCTCCGCAATGGCAACGGAGACATCGGTGGAGACCGGCCTGCGAGCTTGGTTCAGAGTGTCGGTTTCGGAGCACCTTCAAGTAGTATGAATTTTGGCACCGCCAACACCTCTCAGCCAAGTCGTGCAAACGGACTTTTGAGCGCAGTGTCTGGAAGTAGTAGGGTGGCAGGAGGCAGCCGTGTTGCTTCATCTAATAACCTCTCTGGTAAGTAAATCAGACCTTTGAACAGGATTGTTAGCTGACGATATTTGTAGCTGTCAGGTCACCCGTTGAAGCAACCAATAGACCTGGTCTAGGCGCTTCAGAACCCGAACCAGTAAGTCATGGTGTATTTTTCTACGGGCCAAACAAAATCTGATTCCTCATTAGGCTTTCTCCGCTCAACTCAATTCGTCACGTGAAGAAATTGCAACGCAAGCCGCAGGGTTAGCAAGCAACAACGATGCACAAACAGAGACCTCTGCCCCCCGCTCACAAACTGCTGATTCCGGACTTGGATCCTCTAATGCTGAGGAGACCGAAGCAGAGTTTTTTGATCCATTAGCCGGTATGAGTGAGCTCGACAGATGGGGGCTCAAAGGTTTCACTACCTTGATGTCAAATTATCCAAGCTACGCACACCTTGTCTGCGGTCGTGACCTTTCAAATATGGGTTTTGATCTCAACTCATCCGAGTAAGTCTCCTACTGAGTAATCTAACACGCGTTCTGACTAGAACTTAGACCATTCTCTACCATGCAATACTCACTGTTCGATAACGAGCCTGCCAGACCTGCAGTTCCAAAATATGAATTGCCGGACTGTTATACTGTTCACAATATTGCCCCTTTGGGTACTAAGATTAACAACCTTAATGACGAGGCCCTGATGATGATGTTTTACAGCAATCCAGGTGATCTTCATCAAGCAATGGCGGCGCAAGAATTGTAAGTTATACCTCTTACCACAGCAAGTATAATACTTACTAATAACAACCCCAGGCACGGTCGTAATTGGCGTTATCACAAGAAGTTACAGCTTTGGCTGACTAAAGACGAAGGAATGGTCCCCCATAATCTTGGCAATGGTTCCGAACGGGGTTACTACATCTTCTTTGATATCAATCTCTGGGAGCGCCAACGGGTAAGTGATGACACGGAGTCCATGACACGCTCAATATATACCTGTCAAGCTGACTTTAATAGCGAGAATTCACCCTGATTTATGAGGATCTTGAGAGTCTACCCAATGGACCACACCCGCTTCCATAAATTCTTAACATACTTCCACTTCGTGGACAGAGCGTTATTAGGCAAAGTAACTTAGCGCTGGTGCTTTGAAGTATTTGCTTGCCCTGGAAGCCAGGGTTGAATTGCTTTGCTTGTATCGATAAAACGGCGTTTCACCTTGCATACTAGGAGTACATAGGTCGGTCAAGGGAGTGTAGGTCCTTTTGATGGCGTTATGGCAGCCTGTTAGGTTTTAAGGCATCGATATCGGAATTATAATTCTGTGTCCATAAGTGAGACTTTTCCAGTGATGAATTTCCTGCCTCTGTTTGGTGATTGAGCGTTGAACTTGCATAATGACATAATTTGTAAAGGTCTGCTGTATATCAGACCTCTAGATAGGTCTGCGACCTTCAAAAGATTTTAGATAACCGGAGACAGTGGATTACAACTCATTTACATTACCAATCCTGACTAGTTTTAACCAACTAGCTGACAACCTGATACAATCATAACAAAAAGCACTTTCAGGGACAGGATTCAGTTTAGAAATTAAAAATCCCTGTTGAAGTCACATAACATTACGACCCAAATCAGAAGCAGGTCGACGTTCTTAGAATGTGGTAGAAATAATGGACAAATATCATGTTTCTTCTGAATCGGACTTGCGGAGCACAGCGGGGTGGATCCACAAGGCTGGCTCGTTCCCCTTGCCTACGTACCTACGTAACATATTACTTTATCTTACAGCTTCCGACCATCGCAAACACACTTCATAGTCTGATCCAAACCTCATGAAATTTGGAGCCCAACTTTCACAAGATTGCAATCGCAGTTAGGTCGCTTGTACCTCGCCACATCGCACTGAGGGCCATCCTCCAAACCGAATATCGAAGCGCGCTCCTGACGCAACTCAACCCACCAGAACCTCAAAAATGTCTACCCAAGACCAAACAATAGGCGTCCCCCAACTCGTCATCATACTCATGCTTAGCGGTCTCGCCATCCGCTACCTCTTTTTCAATCCGTCATCATCCAACAGCGGCACATCTGCTTCAAGGGCAGCCAACAATCTGCGAGCAAGAGAAGCAGATGTCGATCACATACTACAGATGTGGCCGCAAGCTGATCGGCGGAGTATCATGTGGGATTTGCAGAGAAATGGGGGCAATTTGGCGGCAACGACAGAGAGGATGTTGAGCGGGAGGGGTTTGGAAACGGTATGTTCTTCATTTCCTGTTGATATGAGCGCAGGGGGGTCGGATGTCATCGGAGATGAATATCTTTGAATTGCACATGTTCTAATGAGTGAGACAGCCTCCGCAGAGTTTCCAACCTCCCCTTCCTGTGCCAGCTAGTTCTGCAGCTCCTACAGCGTCATCAAACACCGGGACAGTGCAAACGCCGGATCTTATTACGAGATATAATTTAAAATCTAAAATTGCGGAGGATGCTGCTGCTGAAGAGGAGAGGGTTGAGGAGGTAAAGAAAAAGGGACAAGCTTGGAGCCAGAACAAGGCAGAGAGACAGGCATTGTTGCAGAGGAGGAGAGAGGAGATGATTCTAAAGGCCAGGAGACAGATGGAGAGTAGGGTTGCAAAGGAGATCTAGGAAGAAAACGAAGGGATGATGATTTGATTTACATGATTAGATAGGGGAATGATACCAGGGATGCTAGGCTTTGTGTGGATAGCTGGGTAGTAATGGATGAGTGTCAATATTGAAGGCCGGTAATAGTCAGATTACAAGATACGACTTGTCTCGGCTCTACTAAACGATGTGATATGTCCAACTCGGGTTTAGAGATCGAGAGACTATTACCTCCTGTAAGCAGTTGGAATATATCAAATTTCCTTCCTACGTTAAAACCTTCTAGCTCGCAAATGAGTTCTGATATTCTCTAGTGGACAGAGTTGTATTGCTGGAGATTCTCTAGGCATTGCATGTATATAGTTTGCGAATCAAAACTGTTCCTAAGTATAATAGGACATAAAAAATATATGAAGATCTCGATATTTAGAGAGACAAAAAATTCAGTACAGTTTCTACAATGTTGGTTACATCTACTCTCGTAGAGGTGATGGATTGCAGTGGATTGCCCCATATCAAAAAAGTATCCTAGCGAAAAAGCATTGTGTAGTTCTATTTCTTCATTTAAGATATGCATCATATTTCCCACCTTTTACTGCGGTGTAGTGTAGCCGAGCTATCTTGATTTGAACAATCTAAAGTGAAATAATAACTGAAAGACAATGATTGGAACACGCTATCTGGTTTATAATGAGTTTATTTTCTAATCAATAATAGCTCTTTCTGATCAACAGAAGCTCTACCCTCCTCTACTTATTAAGCTAGAGTCTCTTAATCTTGCTAAGGCACTATTGTCTACTCAAGCTCTTGACCGCCCTGAGCGGTTTCCTCCATGTTGTAACTGTATCGGATGTTCTCCCAAATGGGTATCAAATCCTCAAACAAGATGCTTGTATCCTGCTGCCAAGCCGTTCATACACCTAGTTGCTTCTGACCCAAAGGCAAAGTGTCAGTACCAAGACTGCACGATTGTCTTCGGTAACTAGAGTTTCCATTTTCATATTGATGCATTCCGACCACTTATCGGGCGTCGCGCCAATTTATCATATCACGATGATATTGACCAGCTTTTCCATGCCTTGGAAATAGCAGTGAATATTTGCTATTCAGCTCTTGCTTATGGTCGCATAAACAGTCCTTGGGCTGTCCCTACAAGGTTAATATAAACCTCATTCTAACTCTGCGCGATACCGCTCCTGGCTAGCCTTAACTCCATCCTTTCGATTGTTGATAGGCAACTCAATATACAGCTCATCCCCACGTGGCTGCGAAAAGTTGATTTGGTTTGATGCGCTACGCTGATGCTGGTGCTGCATTTGGGGACTAACTTTTTGTGGGTATTGTGAAGGACTGCAGGATCTGCTTGAAGGCCGAGATAGCTGTTGTTGCTGGATAGACGGGCTTTGTCTATGGGTTTGTTCTCCATACTGCTGCTGCTTCTGTGATGCGAACTGTGATACCGCTGAGTTGCGGCTTTGATTCAAAGCTTGCCATGATACTCGACCATTTACACTTCCGTTTGAGGTTTGGTATGAATCTCGACCATTCTGACTATATGTGGAATTGTGGCCGGACATAACAGAATTTCTTCCACTGAGAGGTTGTGGATATAGCGAGGGGTGATCGCCAAATTTTGGATCATGTGAAATGGTAGTATCTGAACGCCCCATACCTTGGAAAGAGGAGTTGTTCGGACTATCCACTGGCGTTTCGGGGTATTCGCTGGGTGAATATGCTGTTGTTGCCTGAGAGCCAGAAAACTGACTTATGCGAGTATCCAGTTTGGTAGCCAGTTTCAAGTTGACGATTGAAGCATTTAGAATTGATGCCTTAACTAGCAATCGATCAACGAGACTTGCATGGGCCTTTTTCGTGGTCTTTTTGACAAAGCCGGTCATCATCACATTGCACTTCATATCCACGTCCTCCCGAAGATACAGTCCATGAAGAGGTGCTCCTATTCCTAGCTCCACCGGCGCTATAGGTTCTCCAGGTAATGAACCGCCGAGTGTCCATTTCCCCTTGATGTCCAGACCCATCGGCGCATAGCAGTGAGTTTGCACACCCCATTCAAGATCATGAAAACAGGCATTATAAGACACCTTTCCTGATATCATACCTCCTGGTAGATAATTGATGCGGTCCGTGATCTGATACCATAGGCAGTGGAATTCTTCGGGAGTCGCATTAGATGGAGGTTGGATAGGATGGCGTTCTTCCACGAGAGGATTAAGATCTATCATTTCCGTGTGGCTTCTAAGAGTTTCCATAACCGTCTCTCTGGTGATTCCTACGCCAAAAGGTTAGTAAATCATTGAATGGACAAAGGCTGCAGGTTCTTTAGAGAGTTGGCATACCAGGCGGGAGAGGTGTAATGGTGGTATATACGCTTCTTTTCGACATGTTGGTAACTTTGTTAGTTGGCTGAAAGGATTAAGAGAAAGTTTCCGGAACAAAAATGAAGGAAGCACGTTTAATGAGATTTCGGTGTATATATTGAGTAAATACAATTGAGCAGGCTAGGGTAGGTAGCTAATATGTATGTGACGAACAGTATGCTTGGCATACCTTTCTAACACAAAGACCCCTCTAACCCTAACACACTCCTGACAGCCAAGGCGGGTCCAAGAGAAGGCTATACGACTCTGGCTTCGTCGAATCTGCCACCTGAGGCTATTCTAAGTTACAACATCACGACATAGCCTACGACAGCGGAGATTTTGGAGGTGCTAGCCTTTGCTGACGTGGAAACCAAAATAAATAGCTGGATCAACTGGGCCCGAGGCGACGAAGCGAACAAATCAGCCTCCACGAAGCAAATGCGGATAGCCCGCAGGCCGAGGGTTGGTGGCTGTGTTGCGGCGTATAGCGTCTATGCTTAGGTATGGCGTCTATTTGTACAGTTCGGTGCAAAGGTCATCTTGTCATCTTTCTCGGCCGCGGTTGATGCTGACTCAAACCTCTAATAAAATGTAGTTTATACGTCCCATTTGACAGTTCAGATTCACGCTTGCTCTGATTGAAATCTCCCTAAAACGGAAAAGCAATTATGGGTGGCTATTGTCGACAAGATGCGATGGTCGGTGATGAACAACACATGAAACAGTAAAACATGAACCTCACAGTACGCGGGCGGCGAAGGGGGTTGCACGGCAGAAAGCGATACAAACATCATACACTTTAAATGTACATCACATAGAAGAATCACCTCAACAGCCAACAAGAACCAACACTACGACGAATTAAGGAGAGGTATTCTGCACACAACCGCGATTCTGTCCTTCTGTTCCTGTAAGCCCCGTCTTCACAAGTTCCCGATTTTGTTACACCAACGCTTTTACACTTCGTGCCCCCTCCCTAAGGGGGTCTTGGATAGCCTCGATGTGCTGCAGCGGCGAAAATACTCATAGTTGGGTATTACATGTACTGGCCAAGTCTATAACCAGCTGTTTAGATCGGGTGGAGGCCATTCCGGAGCCTTTTCGTTACCTGATCTTGAACAAGCCTCCATCACTCTGAGAATCTAGCCCAAACCCTGCATTCAATCTACTTAAATGTTTCAATCGTATAAAATTATTTGAGTTGTTTGGTTTGCCTTTATTAGAGCTACTTTCCATATTTGAAGATGCGTGAAGGCCTCGTTAATTTGGCTTGAGGACCAAACTACTTCAACTTCATATGCTATTCTCTTCGTGTCTCTAGCTTCAACTTACTCAATTTCTCCATCGTGGCGTATTTGTGTCAAGGGTATATCAATCTAGAAGTTACGGTTGCTTGACCTTAAAAGCCATAGCATAGTTCTTTCCTCGAGTCCAGACCATGAAATTTATGCACTCATCATGATAGGGATAGCAAGCTAAAGTCTTACGGCCCAACAGATATAAATCACAAGTACATCCGCTCCAAAATGGAAGTAACATGCCAATGCGGCCACATCAACTTTAAAACCTCCCTCCCTGCCCCGCTCGCCCTCTATATCTGCCACTGCCTTGAGTGCCGTCTACAATCCTCCTCCGCCTTCGGCGCCTCTGCAATCTTCCCGCGGCCTGATCTCCCTACCTCCATGTTCTCCCAGCTCGGCACCTTCACACGCCCAGCCAAAGCGGGCTTGATGACTTGTTATTTCTGTAAGGGATGTGGCTCGAGGATTTGGCATGAGCGAGAGGGGGTGGAGATGGCTAGTATCAAGGGCGGATTAGTAAAGGGGCTAGATTGGGATACGGCAGTGCATCTTTGGACGAAGAGGGCGGTGGTACCTATCCCGGAGGGGGTAGTAAGCTGGGAAGAGGAGCCTCTTGAAAGCGATGCGTAAATAAGAGAAGGTAAGGTTAAATCTTCGAGGATTACGAAGGTCTTAAATAGGTCTCCGAGCGGAAGGTCGGGTCTGATCAATCTCAATTTATGTTGGGTCTTATAGCTTTGGCTGAATATTAAACAGCATCTTTCCTAATTTTTCCCCCATGGCATTTCAGAAATTCTGAAAGGTTGTTGCAGCGAACAAATTAGATCTCTTAACTCACTTTTCACCTGATAGCGAACGAAGCGAACGCTGCTCTAAATTGAATAGCTCTAGTATTGAGTTTCCAGTAATATCAGACCTACTTCACCCTCTCATTTTTTATGTTTATCTCACTATGTCTATTTATTTCTTCATACGGAAACCAAATTCCGGAGTCGAAGGGGGAATGAGATCGGCGTTTTCGGTTTTCTTGAAGGAAATCGTTATTATATTATTCTGTCTAGATTTCCTACATCTATTAACACACGTACCTCACGTGGCTTGGGTCCTTACAATTGGGCAATGAGGGTCGAAGATAAAGCGTAGAAGTAAAGCTCAATATTTACACAGCCCACAATTAAGAACGAGGGAGTTGATCTTGAGACGGGGGAGATATCTCTGACTATTCGGAACTACCGATTACTTTGGTATTGTGGAGCAGTAACATGTGATCTGTCAAGCATATTACTTTCTCTTTTGACGGGGAATGCGGGTTGATACACGCCAGCTCCGGCGGATTTAATGATCTTTAACTGATGATCTTTCCCAAACTCATGGAGGTTTATGATTTGCACATTGTTACCTTTGCAAAGAGGCGAGATCCCAGTGAAAATCGCAGTCGGAACTTACATAAGACACTTGTGGAATCCCCGCATACTTCAGTGCTCTTGCGTGATATGTTCTATATGGGCAGAGAATAGCCCTCGCTCCACTCGCTCTCGGAGGTGTCCTTTGCAGATCCCACTGTGCCCCAGCTGGGCTAAAGGAGCCGGTGAAAGTCTGCCTTCAAATCCTGAATTAATTTGTAACTGTCGAAGAGTAATGGAATAATACTTCTTGCCGACTTTGACTTGGGTTTCCTAAGCGAGGCTCGCTTTCTCGTATCGTAAGGGAAGGTACTTATTGTTTTGCTACCGACATTATTTGAGGAGCTGTTGTGTGTCAAAGTCTTCATCACATCCGTATGGCACATTTCAATTGTATATATCTGAAACCCGAAACGATTTGCGCTCTCGGTATTGTATGACGATCAAGATGGAGACTAAGCTCCGGTAGAAAAACTAAAAGGGACTTCCCATAGGAAATTCCGGAGTTGAGGACTAGCTCGCTTTGCGTCAAAACAGTTTTGTAATTCCTCATCTTCCAACACCGAATACACCCGATCATAAATGAAAACCCTACGGAAGTTAAAAAATTATTTCTCCAATGAAGGCCAGAGTCGCAAACAATGCATCTCACTGCTCGTCTTCAACTATCGCAATTACTCGCGTGCATCTTTTGACCAGGTTACGCATTACACAGATCCATAAAAGATATGATTAGATCTCCTCCTTCAATCAAAGCCGACTCGGGAGGGAGATCAAGTCAAGTGTGATATGTGGGAAGGGTGCTGACTAGGTACGTACCAGTTCTGGTGATACAGAGGAGCTACATTGTACATGCAAATGCGGAGTCACACCAGTTTGCCAAATTTACAGCCTGCTTCCTTGAAATTGCTTTCGCCTTACCCCAACCGCTAAGTAAAGTAAACGGTTCAGGAGAACTTTTTCATTTTTTGACCAGCTTGATTTGCTATTGAAATGGCGAGATTGTAAGACCTTACCGGATACCACATCTGTTGTCCGGGAAAACTATTAACCATCTTCCCAGCCCCAGTGGGATTTTCTTCTTGAATTATATTAGTGACGCCAAAGGTGCGAGTGGAGCAAGCAGCTAGACAGAATGCGAAGGGCATGTACAGTAGCGAGAGTCGGAAGTACTCCGTACAGTATCTGTTGTACGTAAGAGAGTCCCGTCTGGCTGGGAATAGTCAAGAGAGCCAAGGAGCAAGAGCAATCGACAAGGACCACATGGCTGCCGAGAATGCCCGAGATAATCTGTAGGGGAAGGACGACGTGCAGTAGTTAAGCATATCAGAGTCGGTTAGTACTGTACATATGTATGATGTACGGTAGTGTACCAGGTGATGGGATGGGACGGAACTAGCCATAATCTTATCAGATCCGCTGTTGTCGTCTGAACTCGCCATGGATCATCGGTTCGAGAAGGGATGGATGGGGTGGATGATGCCATGGCTGGCAAGACGAAAAGTACAAGTATCCTAGTTAGGCAGGGTTAGTAGGGCAAAGCGCCATTTGTTGAAGCCACGATTTTGCGCGACCAACATCGGATAGGTAATGTAATTGATATTTGTCTGCTAAGTACATTATGAAGCTGCGTCCCTCCAATTTCAGCATACGCATATGGACGTGATAGCAAACCTGCCAATATATATTTCCCGTACTCATTTGGGTCTGAAGTAAGAGAGTCGGCCAGTCAGTCAGTCAGCTATCTCTCTCTGTGTGGACAGTTTACGGCTTTACGGCGACTACGACGACTCTGCTACCATCATCATCATCCAATATTTCCACTCAACTACTGTACCACTACTGTAACCTTACAGCACCGAACCATGCCATGAGGTAAATCGGAAAGTTTAGCTGCATCCAGACCAGTTGCTGGGAGAAGGAAGCTTTCGGCGGTTGGCTGAACGCTTACAGGAAACCCACTCCAAGCTCCTGAACGTGCCCCACCGGCCCACCCATCGGGGGGCACGTAACGCCTCCACCTCCTAGCCCACCAATCAGAGGTCTGTCAGCGATCAGATAAAATTTGCAGGACTGCTCGAGATCAGAAAGATCGAAAAGATAAAAAAGTCTGCGTGCTTGGCAGCCCCACCTTCTCGCGAGTGGCCAGTCAGCAGCGCTACTTCGATCTGATAGTGCTGACGACGCCAGGGCCTCTTCAGCCACTAACGCTTTTCGCTCGGGTGCCGCTCACAGCCCCACCTCTTCCGCGGGAGCATGATTCGATTTGGGAGGATCAAAGATTCATCACCACATTATTGTTTATTAATTTTATTACTGTATTATTACATTGCCGACACTAACAGTAGAGAGGAAAAGTAAAGAGGAGCTGGGAAGAGAGGGGACTTGGATGCCCTGGCTGTAGAATAGAATATGTTGGCCTCTTTACGGTGGAAACAGACGACTATATGGCTCGTTCACATGAGATCATTTCGTATTGTATGTGCTTCGCTTCCTGGCCATCCATCGATCTACATAGTACATACTGCACTGGACCATGCCGATACTTAGAACACGTCCCTTACCCTGGGAAACCTATACCGATGTCGCACCGGTGGGAACAAGTAATACTTACTTACTGTCCAGGATAGTACTGTAAAGCGTCGCGGACTTGTCCGGGCGGCCCACCAGATACTTCCAAGAGATCCAATATGCAAAGTATACTATCCGCCCTTCTTAATAATAGTTCCATAATCCCAGAATCCAAAATCCAAAATCCAAAAGTCCAAGTATCCACTAGCCACTAGCCATAGCCAACCCAAGCAGCAGCATGATCCACCTGTCTACTGCAGGCGGGCCTCTTGTCCCCATGCCTCGCATCCTCCTGCTGCACTCCACCCTGCAGCTACAATTTAACAAAAGCTCACCATCCCCCACCACTCTTTCCCCTCTACTGCTTGCTGCTGCTGCTATTCTTTCCCTCCCCATCACTGAGCACCCCATCCCTTCGTCAGCACCTTCAAGAACTACAGTGAATCTCCATCATCATGAACCGGTCTCCTATCCAGGCCGATCTGGTCGTGGCCGACAACGAATATCCTATTGAGAAGGTTTCCGACAAGGAGACTGGAATGGTCGTTGGTGACGGGCTATCCGATAAGGATAGCGACCGCAAAGTTGAAACGGACTTCCAACATGGTGTCCAGGCTGTTGAGGCGACTACGATCATCTGGAGCAGGCGGGATCTGATCATTGCATACGTGCTGTAGGTCAATGCCAGATCAATGGCCAGAGAACCAACCCTTTCGAGCACTTGCTGATTCTGCTTTAGCATCTGGATCATCTACTTTATCGATGCCTGGCAACAAACTACCACCGGTTCTTTGACTCCATACGTCACGAGCAATTTCTCCCTGCACTCGTTGACTGCTACCACCAGCGTCATGTCCAGTATTATTGGTGGTGTTCTCAAGCTACCTCTGGCCAAAGTCTTGGATATCTGGGGCCGTCCTCAAGGCTTCCTCCTCACCGTGATCTTCTTGGAGGTTGGTCTGATTATGATGGCCGCCTGCCAGAATGTGGAGACTTATGCTGCTGCACAAGTCTTCTACTGGGTCGGGTATGTGGAACAGATTTTTCGAAAGTCCAAATCAGCGCTAACGCAATAATCTAGATACAACGGTATGAGTTTGGCTCTCAGTGTTTTCATTGCAGATACTTCTCAGCTCAAGAACAGAGCTTTCGCATTTGCCTTCGTTTCCTCACCTTATATTATAACGGTATGGATGGGCGGTCCAACCGTCGAGGCCTTTTTGAACGGTCCTGGTTTCCGATGGGGTTTTGGTGTCTTTGCCATCGTCACCCCGATCATTACTCTTCCGCTATTCGCCCTCTTCACTCTCAACTACCGAAAGGCAAAGAAAGCTGGGTTGATGCCCGTCGTTGACAGTGGTCGTACGTTCATGCAGTCCGCTAAATACTACTTCATCCAGTTCGACGTGATCGGAATCTTCCTCATCTCTGCTGGTCTAGCACTCTTCCTCCTCCCATTCAGTCTCTATTCCTTCCAAGCTCAGGGATGGAAATCGCCTATGATACTTAGCATGCTCGTCATAGGGTTCGTCGTTTGCATCGCTTTCGTCCTGTATGAGAAATACCTCGCACCAGTAACCTTTGTCCCATTTGGTCTACTGCTAGACCGAACCGTAATGGGTGCCTGTATTCTGGCTGCCGTGCTTTTCGTGGAGTTTTACATCTGGAACAGCTACTTCTACTCTTTCCTCATTGTGGTCAACAACCTCACCATCACCGAGGCAACCTATGTCGCCAACGTCTATAGCATCGGTTCTTGCTTCTTTTCTCTGTTGGTCGGAGTATTCATCCGCTGGACTGGCCGCTTCAAGGGTCTTGCCCTTTACTTCGGTGTTCCTTTGACCATCCTCGGGTGCGGCTGCATGATTGCCTTCCGTAACGCAGATGCGAAGATTGGATATATTGTTATGTGCCAGATCTTCATCGCTTTCTCCGGTGGAACCCTTGTCATCTGTGAGCAAATTGCCGTCATGGCTGCCACCTCCCATCAATACATCGCTGTCGTTCTCGCCATTGAGGGCATGTTTTCCAGTATTGGTGGTGGCATAGGGTCTTCCATCGCAGCCGCGATCTGGACCGGCGTCTTCCCCGTCAAACTCGCTGAATATTTGCCTGCTGACGCCCAGGCCAACCTTACTATGATTTACGGAAGCATCGAGGTTCAGAGCTCCTATGCCGTTGGATCTGATACCAGGAACGCAATTAACCATGCGTATGCCGATGCGCAGAAGCTAATGCTGATCGCATCCACGGCTGTTCTGGCATTGGCGATTGTGTCGGTCGCGGTTTGGAGGGATATCAGGGTCAAGGACTTCAAGCAGGTCAAGGGTATGGTGTTTTAAAAGTATGGTATTTTAAATTAAAAGTTAATAATTCCGGGCTTGAAAACCCAACTTGTGGGGGGCGGAAGGTGTCTGAGAAAGTACATATCACATGGAAGGAGCTTAAAATAAAAATAAAGCTAGTTTAGATGAAAAGTTGCCATATCATAGCTATTATGGCATTCTGTATATAATAATGCCCACAGGCAACCCAAATAACGGGATTGCTCATACATCATTCTTCTTTAACTATATCCTGTGATTCTTAGATATAATTTCTGTCTGTTAATGTATAGGTAGTAGCTTAGGTACCCATCTCATACCAGATGGCTCGGTTAAGCCCCTGAATCACAAACAACTCTCCAAACCACAAGATTTATTTTGCCTTTCTTCAATCATTACAAGTCAACAGCACCATCTTCATCAAAGGTTTCAAGAGGTTCATTACCCTTTTTATTTGAGGTACACGAGTCGTCGTAACATCCCCTCCAAACTCCAGTAACTCCCAAAAAGAACCCCCACCAAACTCTCCCAATCCAACATCTCAAAGCGTACCTCCTTTATACACATCTCTTTTTTCTTCCCCATCAATTCTCTCTCACCCTAGCTCTCTCTTCCTCGTTTTTTTCTTCTATTTCCCTTCCCCATCTTCACGACCATTTACTATCCCCCTCACAAGCCCCGCATCGCACATGTCTACACACCAAACACACTTCGATTCCCGAACCATAAGATATCTATCTCACACATAGGTATATATGTCAGCAAACTACGCCCTTCCCAAAAATAAAAAGAAGAAGACAGGTGTGTATGATATCAATGAAACTGTGGGAAGTGTATATATGCAGAGAAAGAGGTTTAGATGGATATATAAGTTAGATGAATATATGCATACCTCAACGGTGCCTACAGCCCGAGAGATGTGATGAACCCTATAGAAACACTTCCACGTGCTGGTGACAGAGTTGCTGGGGGTGATAGTTGGTTTAG
>Ga0247734_1001846_pt1 | contig 15183 bp, 19 predicted proteins | sample UWRJL103311B2_FD_180933 | JGI IMG/M metagenome (GOLD analysis project Ga0247734, IMG submission 180933) | Plant litter microbial communities from Arlington Agricultural Research Station in Wisconsin, United States - UWRJ-L103-311B-2 | ecosystem: Environmental > Terrestrial > Plant litter >... | reverse complement strand
ATAAGAACAACAACCAGAACTGGGCTCGTTGGCTGGCAAAAGGGTGGGCGAAGACGTAGGTTGGCGAGGAGGGAAGAGTTGTGGCAGCTGATGCGCTCTGCCTTAGATCAACCAGATTCAGCCAATCACGTATTAGAGAACTCTCGAACTTTACTCAAAACTATTCACTTGGAAAAAACGACGCTCGTCGCTTAGCGTGCCAAACGACGCTAGCAATCCGCATCACTGCGAAGGTCCCTGCCAGGTATAATAATAAGGACCCCGCCGCCTCTCCCTCGTTCCCGATTTTCGACCCTTCCCTCTTTCTCCCAACCAACACTTTTCTCCACGACAACAACAACCAACCATAATTCACCTGTCACTTTTCATAAGTTCATCCAGAACTTGAATATCTCATCCATCATCTCCAATACTTCAGATCAATCCCGTCATCATGCCACCAAAGGCCGCACAACCCAAGGTCGCTAAGACCACCAAGGTCGACCACAGCAGCTATCAGGGTAAGGGAGCTTGTCCATCCCCCACCACAACGTCGCGTAGCGGTTGTGAGCATGGTTTCTGGGTCGCCTCGACCGGGCGCAGATCATGGTAGCTTTGGATTTTGAACAAAGAGCTCGACTGACGCGTGGTGCAGATATGATCAGCGATGCCATCATCAACTTGAAAGACGTATGTTTTACCTATCCTCTATTCACAAATAACCATTACTGACACGTCTCTTTCAGCGCAAAGGATCCAGGTACATTTCTCCCCGACGAGACGCGTGCTTATGTTTACTACCGTCCGTATCTAACATCGCGTAGCCGTGCTGTCCTCAAGAAATATGTCGCTGCCAACAACAAGAATGTCGCTGAGGGAAAGATGTTCGACTCATTGTTCAACCGAGCTCTCAAGGCCGGTGTTGACAAGGGAGTCTTCGAGCAACCAAAGGGTATGTTTCAGGCTCTATGCTTCGGCATCATTGATGCATACTAACTCTTCATAGGCGCATCCGGTGGAACCAGACTCGCAAAGAAGGTCCCAAAAGCAGCTGCCCCAAAGACCGAGGCCAAGGAGAAGAAGCCTGCCGTGAAGAAGGCCACAACCACAAAGAAGGTCGCTGCCCCTAAGCCAAAGACCGCTGTCACCAAGAAAGCCGCAACCACCAAGAAGCCTGCAGCTCCTAAGAAGGCCACCGCAGTGAAGGCAAAGGCTGCCCCCAAGGCTAAGGCTGCTCCCAAAGCAAAGAAAGCTGCTGCGCCAAAATCCGTAAGTTCCCTTTCCTTCAAGTCGTCACCTTGTCTAATCATTTTCCAGGCACCTGCCGTTGTCGAGAAGCCATCAGTATTGAACAAGACCAAGTCCGGACGTGTCACCAAGACCACCGGTGGTGCTAAGGCCCCTAAGAAGGCGGCACCAAAGAAGGCAACCACAACAAAGAAAGCCACGCCCAAGAAGGCATAAGCCTCTTGAGGTCGTCAATCTTTCTTTTTTGGGATGTCTATACTTGGGCGTTGTGGTAGGGAATCTTGCGATTGGGCCGGTCTGAATGCGTGTTTTTGCTATCATGGATCTTGATGTTACTTGTCTGGATCACACGATTATTTTGCTTTATTACTATCATCAATGGAATGAACTGGGTGGTGGAAACGGATATTCAGGTTCTCACGATGTATCAAAGTCTTTCCGGTCTTTGTACACAATGGAGAAAATGGGATTATTGTTTGCTAGAGGGTCCTGGCAGGACTGGGGTTGCTACAAACTGGGTAGCTGTATTTATACCAGATTAAATGAATGACTTAAAAAGATATCCATATTTCTTCTTTCTTTCTATTCTCTCCCAACTTGAGAAGTGAAGTTGATCATTCAGCTCATTGCCCACCCTGAGAAGATGGGCGAACTGGCGCTCGAGGATGCCGATGATTCTGTTCCCGCAATGGAGGGTGGTGGTCTGTGACGCGTCTTGCAGGGGTTGCTTTGTTTTGATTTCAACATCGTCGGGTATCTTCATAGCCGAACTCCCGAATGCTTCGCTTCACCCGCCAGTCAGTTCGGCTCCCTCGGGCTCCGTAGCTCAGGAGAGAGCCATCCGGACCGGATGACACGGATGTGACGGGATGTGACGATATAATTGTGAAATGGGAGTTTTAAGAACAGCTAGTTCAGATATTCCGAGTGTTTCAAACCATGACAAATGCCATTGAAACCAAAATATAGAGAACGCATAAACTACTTAGTAGGACCTGATTAGTAGTACTAGCTTGTAGCTTGTAGCTTGTAGCACTACTAATACCATATCCGGTGTTCTTGATAAGAGACTTTGGCTCTGCACCAGGTATACAATACAATACAATACAATACAATGCAACAGCAGGTAAATGACGTACGACCAACCAATCAATTTGGAGCTCATAATGAAATGAAATATACTCCGTATATGGCAAAGACGGCATCGATAAATTTGCCTGGTAGGCGAGGTAGGAGGTAGGAGGTAGGAGGTAGGGTCGTCGCTCTTATTAAATTAAATTTGCTAACGGGAAAGGGAATAATTTGTGTAGAGATGGAAATGAGAGAGAGGCAGAGAGGCATGGTGGACCATACAGCGCATTATTCTCTGGGATTGTTATGCGCTGACAAACTCTAGTTGGACCGTAGTGGATGATGGATGATGGATGGATGGTGGATGGTTGACACTGCCCTCTTCGCTGGCAATAATGCGTAAATGCGACATCAACAACAACAACCACAACAATCGCATCAATCGCATCCTCCTGTCCTGTATATATACTATACTGTGCTGTGCTGTGCTGTACTGTTCTATTGTAATAATAGACACCTCAGTAAGCATAGCAAGCCCACGCACATGCACTACGCAGGCACAGGCACAGGCGCAGGCGTAAGGGGTCAAGGGGCGTCGTCGTGGTCGTCGTCGTCGTCGCTCCACCACCACCATCATCATCATCTTCTTCTCCTTCAGATTAATCAATCAATTAATTAATCATTCACTCACTCAATCAATCATTCCACTTTGTGCCGTACTGTCCGTCGGCAAAACGTTAATCCGGCACCGTTTTGTTTTGTTTTGTTCTGCTCTGCTCTGCTCTGCCATGTGCGAATACCCACCAGCTTGGGGCCGGGGGAACCGATTGATTGATTGATACATCGATACATTGATACATTGATACATCGATACATACATTCATTCATTCATTCATGCTCACATGTCTTTGTACTGTAGCGCTCTCTCTACCTCATGTAGATTTAATCCATCCCCCTATCCATCCATCCGTCTATCTATCTCTCCATCTATCTCTCTAAACCATAATGTGCTGGATCCTCTGCTGCTCTGAATAAAGAATTCTCCAACTCTCTCCCAATTAATATTAAATCCCTCCCGTACTGCAGCTTCGCCTCGCTTGGTATCCTGTTGCCGGTGTGGTGTTCCCTCCCCCCCGGTATTAATAGAACTTGGGGCTTTGGGACCCGGTAAAGCTGAGTGCAATTGCGCTATGAACAAACTCGAACCTCAACCTCACCTAATAAACACCATTCCCTATGTCCCTTATCACTACTCCTACAAAACGACATGAACAACGATCCCGTTGATTAATCCCTCCTCCTCGACTCACCAAAGGGCACAAAAGTCTCCGAAAGATACGGATTGCCAAGCTGCTACCTCCTGTCGCTGATCCTATCTCTTTTCGACCCGGTAACATCATCCTCTCTCCTCCACGAGCTGGAACTTGATCCAGGTGGTGATACCTCCCAGACGACTCACGAATGCCACACTTTGACGAGATGCCTTCCTTCCTGCCGGATGACACAGGCCACATGTCATCGACGAACCGCCCGTTCGACCTCCCCAGTCATGTCCGTCACTCCCACGAAAAGGTAAATGGGAACGGCAGAACGTCCTCCCACACATCAATTAGGGGTGCTCAGGGCGAAGAGCCCGAATCACATGCGGACGCGAGAAACGGAGGGAAGCATACAAATGGGGATATGGTTCAGGATACAAGCCTCAGTTCAATGCCAAACGGACGGACGAGTGCGAGCAGCTGGGATCATCGGTCATCTCGGAACGGCAGCACGTTATCAGTAAATGGCAATTCAAATGGGGGAATTGAGAATGGAAGAAAGAGTCCTGGCCCACAGAACGGCTTCCCAAGATACTCGAATGGCGATAGAGCTTCGGTTGCCTCGTCAAGTATAGCTCAGCATCATCCAAACGAAACTTCACAAGCTCCAGCCACAAACGGAAACGGAAATGGAAATGGAAACGGTGACAGCGACCTATCGAGGAGAAACTTCGTACCGCCGCCACTAGCAACAAATCCTCAAAGCACAGGGCCATTAACGTATACATCTTCCTTGACACCCGGAAGTCCTGTCCAGAACGAATCTGCTACTCCCACCCGGGCCCCGAAATCACCGCACCGATTCTCATCCCCGCCTGCTTATCCCCCACCTCTAGCCCCTTCAGCCTCTACACACTCGCTCCCCCCAGGTTCTGCGGTTCTTCAGCATCGACATACCCTTCAGGTCCCGAAAGTAGGAGGAAGCCGAAATTCTCGAGATGGGGATGATGCCTTATATACCAGCGGTAGATTTTCACCAACTGGGATAGCAGCCGGTGTAAGACGAGGGTCATTGAGTCTCAATCGCCGGCATACTCAGTCAATACATTCGAATATGCCTCATGATGAGATACCTGCGGATGAGGACGCTATACGGTGGGCAGAGGCGGTCCGACAAAAGCGAGCGAGCAAGCGCAGACGAAAGGATGACGAAGACGACGATCGGGTCGTTGTTGGAACCAAGGTCGACCAGCATCATGTGAACTGGGTAACTGCATATAATATGTTGACAGGGATTCGGTTTACGGTCTCGAGGACGAATGCAAAGCTAGATAGGCCTTTAACCGAAGCTGATTTCGATGCCAGACATAAGTTCTCATTTGACATGTAAGTATGGTCAGATGTAAGGGGAAATGCTGGCTAACTGAATATAGAACTGGAAACGAACTGACTCCCTCCGCTAAGTATGATTTCAAGTTCAAGGACTACGCGCCATGGGTATTTCGACACCTGAGGGCAAAATTCAAGTTGGATCCTGCCGATTATCTAATGTCACTTACGAGCAAGTACATTTTGTCAGAGCTAGGATCTCCTGGAAAAAGTGGTAGTTTCTTCTATTTCTCGCGGGACTATAAATATATCATCAAGACGATCCATCATGCAGAGCACAAGTTTCTGAGGAAGATACTAAAGGAGTATTACTCCCACGTCGAACAAAATCCGAATACGCTATTGTCACAGTTCTATGGTCTTCACAGGGTCAAAATACCCTACGGGCGGAAAATTCATTTCGTCGTGATGAACAACCTTTTCCCACCACATCGGGATATTCACCAAACATTTGATCTCAAGGGTTCTACGGTTGGGCGAGATTACAAGGAAGAGGATTTGGAGTCGAACCCTCGTGCTACGCTCAAGGACCTGAACTGGTTAAGACGAAACCTCCATCTGGAATTTGGTCCCGAGAAGAAACGTCTATTCATTGAGCAGATGGAACGGGATGTTAAACTCCTACAGAAACTCAAGATTATGGACTATAGTATGCTCGTAGGAGTTCATGATCTCCAGAAAGGCAACCAGGAAAATCTTCGGGACAAAACACTCAAGGTTTTCCAACCCGGCGGAGATAGTACTGGTGTAGACGAGCTTCCTACCGGCGGTCCAGATACACGTGCAATGTTGATGCGTACACCCAGCAAGCTTGAAAATGCCCGGAAAGCCCGAGAACTACGGCAAATCATCAAGCAAGAAAAGCCAATACCGATGGGAGAGAGTAGTTCGCGGATGCCCGATCAAATGGAAGAAAATACCATCAAGCGTGACTTCACCTTCTATAGTGATGATGGAGGATTTCGAGCTACTCATGAGGATAATAGCCCTGGTGATGAAATTTTCTTTTTGTCTATTATTGATTGTCTGACGCATTATGGAACGGTAAAGAAGCTAGAGCACTTTTGGAGTAAGTCTCTCGATTTGTACCCAGATTCACCTTACTAATACCAAAACAGAGGGTTTAAGTAATGATAAGAAGCTGATTTCGCCCATTCGGCCGGAACCTTATGGCGATCGCTTCATTCGATTCATTGAGAGCGTTACCAAGAGCCGTGAAGAAGCCGCAAGAGAGGCTGAGGCTGCTCCACCGCGAACAAATTCCAATACATTATCAACTTACGATGGTTCGGGTTTTGACACGTCCAGAAGGAGATCGGGAAGTCAATCCATGCATCTGACAAATACAAACAACACAACACTCCAAAGGAATGAGAGGGAGGCCTTAAAATCCGAGAGACGAGGAGATGGAGAAGAAGCTGCAGAACCAAGGGTTCTTACTACTGCTCGAAGTCCTAGCGCGGATAGGAGTGGGGGTATGCAAGGCCAGATTCTTCCCGTGGTTGAAGAACTTGGAGAAGCGAGTAGCACGGGAGGAAGAAGCGGGAGAAGTGGGAAGAGTGTGGAAGTAGACCAGCGGCCGAGTACTCCCGCCAAGGACAACGAAAGGCCTCTGACGCCAGCAAAGGATCGCTCTCCAAATCTTAACAGTAATGGGTTGAGGAAGACGATCAGTCGCAACAGTCTAGAGAAGGATTTGCCTCCGTTGCCCAGAGTCGATAACCCGCAAAAGTTGGGTCGCTCCTAATCCACAAATGGCCACTATAAAATACACGAAGCACCGGCTCGGAGTAGAGCAACAGGATTTCAGCAAGGAAATAGAAAGAAAGTCGAGCGTCATGATACCAAACCCCTGCAGTTCTAGCGTTTTCCCTTACCAGATTCCCACAAGAGCGTTTCAAATCATTTTTCTTTTGTTTATCGTCATTCGCCACTTGCCATCAAAAACAACAACCGCTACGGCGGCTCTCCAATTTTCCCTTTAATCAGCTTTTCTGGAGGGTTGAATCCTTGTATTCACAGAGAAGGAAACGAATTTCTTAGATTTTGTAAATAGAATGGACGTTCTTACCACGTCGAGCTTGGCCTCTTGGTTCTCGGCGGGAAAGAATGAAAGAATGAGTGTGGATGAATTGAGGCCTATTTTGTAGGATTAGATATGAGGAGGGCCGTGAGGCATGTCAATGAAATTATTTGATGAAGAGGTTTGTGTTCTTCTTTTGCTGTTATGTGAATGCTCTTTACGAATATCACAGCATCTAACACAGCAGGATTGGTGGGCTCATGCTTGCAAACTTTACACTACAGAGACGTACATTACTAGTCTCAAATCTTGTGAAGCACCCGCAATGCAAAATGTTCCTAACCGTGGACACATTTTCCCATTTACACATGACTATACTTTCATGACATATCTAAGCTTACTAGAATAGAAGTCTCCTATTTTTGATTTTGTGCTACATACCAGTAAAGCTGGCTGAGGAGAATGCTTTGCTTTTTTCCATTCTCATTATATCTCAATGCTAGCTAGTTGTAGCTTCCACTTCCACGGTGTCAAGAGCGGTTATGCTTCCAGCGGTTCGGGATGCGCACCCTAAGAATGGAAGGCACGAATCCGTTTTGATCATCTCTCCTGCTCTTTCCCATTTATTCTTGACTAAACATTGACAACTCTCAAAATTCAGTGACTTCAACGACTTCAACAACTTCACCGAAATCAGCACAGCATCGCCTCATTATGGAGTGCCCGGCCCATAGTTGTGATAGCAATGACCCTCAAGTCGAGCGCAACAGCTCGGAAAAGTTCCGTACGCTTCGCAGGAGCGATAAACTTGTCTTGCAAACCAACCGGCGAGCAGATGGCAGCTGTAGCAGCACGGGTGGTGATCATGAATCGGATACCATTGTTCTGGCGCCGATTTCGCCTCTCAATGCTCGCCACCCACGGCTGGTATTGAAGCGCAAGATGATGTATGTAAGATGTCGTTTGCATTCTGGAGAGCTTTGGGTTGGTGGTGTGGTTGCTTACTGGAAGCAGTTGCTCGTCGAGCCCTAGCCAGGAAGGCAGCCGTGCTGAGATATCAACACCGACAATACCGAGTCCTTCGCAATCTAGCCCGGAGAGAAGCTATGCGGAAGTGCTGTTTTCAGGCCCAACTAGTCATGACTTGTTGATGGATATGCTAAATCCGAGCTTGAAAGAAGGTGATGGTAGTACTGCCAAGACCAAAGGTATATTTCCACGCGATTTAAAATGCTCGTGAGATGTATGGCTCGGCTGAAATTATACATCAGACTCGAAGTTGATTGATGCTGTTAGCGCTTCAGTTACCCAGGATACCTTAGTTGGAGGGGAGCAGGTTCCGGACATCGATCTCGCGATTGAGCATAATCACGGCCATAAGCAACCACTCGAATTTCTTATAACTCATTCACCACCAGCAAGGCCCACTGCATTCTTTCCCGACACACTTTTCTGTCACGAATCGGGAAAGTATCCTGAAAATACATTGGTTAGCACCTGGAGCCCAGATACTACTGCTGACAGCTTCGATATGTCTGTTCCCGTCGACGTCAATTATCCTCCTACGGATTCCGAGACTCTAAGAAGCAGAAAGGATCATGAACTGCTTTTAGGGGAGATACGGAGATCTTTGGAGGAGCATGGTGAACATCCAGATGTGTTCTCTTCTCAGTATACGACAACAGATGGCGGTAGCTCTAGCAGCGACATATCAGAATCCAGACCTTTCTCTACTCAAGTATCGGGTCCGGAACAAGTCGAAAAGATACGAGAAACTGCGAAACCTAATTTGGATCCATTGAATGGTGATGCAGTCTACCCTCCCACTGATGATGATGCTAGCGACGAGGACGAACTCACATCGGGAGGAGAAGAAGATATAATGGCTCAGTTTGGTAGCGGAAAGAAGATGGCTGGCTTTGTCAACGCGTTAGAGGAAGGAGCTGAAGGATCTCAAGAACCTAGAGACGAGAAGGCATGTTTTCCACTAATCACTATTCGATTGGCAAACATGCTTGTAGCGTCAACGCTAACATACACAACTATCTAGGCACAGCTGCTTGTGAATGAGGAAGAGATTTTTACAAACCAAGACGATCACATTGAAAACCATATGCGCCACCTGCAAAGTGCAATACGCAGAGCAGCGGGCTCTGGAAGTCTTAAAGAACTTGAGTTGGTGTCCCGTAAGTGCAGCAGCCATATAATTATCACATAAGTTCGGTACCAGGTTGTCATGGCACTGATATTGGTTAATTCGATGTTTTAGTATTATCCGAAATAAACCTTGATTCTCTCAAAGTCTGGAAGGCCCATTCGAAAGCCCTTGCGAAGAAATCAACCGCTGATAAGTTCGCTAACATTGGTGATAAACACCATGGAGATGGTGATGCCGATGAGGAGAGCGAAAATGAAGAGATGAATGAAAGTATGGATTATATTCCTCATACGGCTATTCTCCGCAAAGTTTCAGGACTTCAGAGAATCAATGATGAGATCCCGACCCTATCTAGTGATGAAGAAGTAGGAGGAGTTGCACCTCGATCCCATAGGTCCCCCATAGCAAAACGCCATACCCTTTCAAGGCAAGATAGCACCTATAAGCAAAGACGTTTTCTCATATATTTGAAGTCAAGGGGCAAATCTTTGATCTCTAGTCCGGAATCTCTCTCGCCCTTGGTCAAATCTGAGCTAGACATTCATAGAAAGATAGATAGCTTGGGGAAGTTATTGGATGATCGAATCTACCAGAAGGCAGAGTCTAATGCACATTACCAGCAGATATTAGAAGGCATGAGTAAGCAGCTTGAGGTATGTTACATACTGACACAATGATGCAGTTCGCAATATATACGTTAACGAACCCTAACTTCAATCTTTTAGAATCAAAGTAGTTCCATAATTACCTTGTGTCAATTCATGGAACAAATGCATACCAACATCAACAAGATCAAGGACGATAAGCTCGGAAAGGAAACCACGAGGACTGCGAATTTTGGAGACTTGCAGAAGGTCTTCAAGGGAGTTGCTGATCTTCAGACGAGTTTGGCCATCATCAAGGAAGTAATAGCATCCAATAACACCCGCAACAATGAGATGATTGCTTTAACTGAGATCAATTCCCAATTAATAGAGAACAACATCGCACTACAAAAGTCTTACACAGCGCTAAGTAAGTTGCTCCAAGTATCTCCTAAAAGCTATTTCGACTAAGTCGGGCAAGTTACAGACAACATGCTATCACAGAGTAATAACCAGGCTTTCATGAGAGGGGTCAATTTCCGAAGCCAGTTGCTTCATAGCAAAGAACTTGGGCCTCTCGACCAGCTATCGTATGATTCACTAAATACCAATGGAGGAGAGGTTTGTCCTAACTTGCTTCATATTTCCAGACTATGTAGTAACACATGCAGGTGCTATGGCCACAAGGAGACGAGCCAATGCTCCTTGGGAGAGGAAAATGCAAGTGCGGAGAACCCCTAGCAGAAGAATTTCCTGGAGCCACAATGGGTTGGTTTCGCTGGTTGATCCACGCTCTTTTCTACCTCGGAGCTTTCTACTACCTCACAGTTGTAGTGCCCTTCCATATAGGCCAGAAGTATCTCTATGTGTCAGTACAGTCGGTTTTTGGTGAAGCGTACGTGTGGACTTAAGAGAACATGGATATAGGCATGGCGGGGGTTTCGTTGATAGTGGTAACTATGGTTTTGTTGAAGATTAGCACTCGTCTTCAAGTTTCGTGAGTAAGGAGAATAATAGTATGTATTTCTAGAAGATGGCTACTTGGACTATTGTGATTTGTAATATCTCTGTATTGCTGTGTCTTGCTTGTGGTGTGCTTTAAGGTGAGTATGGGAACTAGAGTTTGGAATTTTATGATTGCTTCTTATCAAACTATTCATTACTAACTCTCCAAAGGAAGACAACTTCATAGACTTTTACAAGACGTTATTGTACAATGGTTTTTGAATGCAAGAGTCTTTGTTCTCTTCAGTGAACAGGAAATAATGTAGAGCAAGCTGATATCAAACTAAGTGAACTGCAAATTCACTCCCACGCCTGCACTAGTTCGTCTTATCTTATCACCACCTTCGCTTTAAATTCACCAGCACAACGTCAGCCTCGCGCTAAAGAGGTGGAGACTCCTTAGTTTATACTATTAAATGCATGAAGCGAGTTGCAACTTCGACGCTTGATCAACAACCACGAAACATCATTGGCTCGCTTCGGAACAACTCACCTTAGCAGAAAGATGGATTTCCCAATCCGGATGGGGCCCTCCAGCCCAGAGTATGGCGAGATGCTGCCCGCTACTCCTGACGCAAAGGTTAGCCTTGAGGAGTTCCAGATCTACCAAACCCTCGATCCGTCCAACTCTTCGCCCAAGAAACGCAGTCGCCGCCATCCACGCGTGACTTCACAGACCGTTGCTGAAGCTAAGCACGGTGATAGCCCTGCTCCAGAAGAGGAATTCGATAGTTCTTTGGCCCAAGAGGGCCAAGAGGTTACTGTTACTGTCCGCAAGTCGAATGAGGAATTGCTAGACACCGGTGTTGAAAATCAAGCAGTTGCGAGCGCTCGTGATATCTCTGGTGAGTCGACTCCTCTCGAGGATCTCTCACACTTTGAGGATCTCCAAGTTGCGGACACTCCCCTTCCAGAGCTCTCCTTTGCAGTCGTCGATTTTGGTTCGCTTTACGCAAGACCAGCTGTTAAATCGGATCCCTCACACGTTGAGGGTCTCGAATTTCCAGAGACTACCCTTCCAGAGCTCTCTTTCGCACTCGTCGATTTTGGTTTGCTTTACGCAAGACTAGCTGTTAGATCGGATCCCTCACACGTTGAGGGTCTCGAATTTACAGAGACTCCTATTTCAGAGTTTGCTTTCGCAGTCGTCGATTTTGGTTCGCTTTATGCAAGACTAGCTGTTAAATCGGATCCCTCACACGCTGAGGGTCTCGAATTTACAGAGACTCCTATCTCAGAGCTTTCTTTCGCACTCGTCGATTTTGGTTCGCTTTACGCAAGACTAGCTGTTAAATCGGATCCCTCACGCGCTGAGGATCTCGAAGTCACAGACACTCCTCTTCGATAGTTTGCTTTTGCAGTCGTCGATTCCCGGTTGCTTACGCAAGACTAGCTGTTGAATCGGATCAAGAAGACCACTTCGTCACACCCGAAAGCTCCCCTGACAAGATGAATCCCTTTCAGGAGCAAAGTAAGTCGAATCCCTAGTGTTTCCATGTCATTGGCAGCGAAATCTGTTTATCATTTCTGATTTCAATTACTAATTCATCTCCCTAGAACCATTAAGCTCTAATCGAATCCACGCTGCGATGTCTATGAGCAGCATATCTACGGTTCCAACACCTTCTACGTCTCACTCGCAGATTTTTGAGGATGCTCGACAAGGAAAGTTTCGTGCAAACCAACCATCTGATGGCGTTACAAAGCGCAATCCTTATGAGTTCGAAGATAGCGATAGCGAGGGTGAGCAGTTGATGGCTGCACCAAGTCACGGGTATGATTTTCAGTTCTGCTTTCAGGACCTTTCTCAAGCTGACAATATGTAGCCCTTTGGTCAAGGATTCCAATGTGAACCTGCATGACCGATTCCCTTCAGGCGTCAACCAAGGTCCAATAACCAAGGGCACGCTATCCAAGGCCTCTCTGGAGCAACTTGGAGATCGCAACCCACAATCTCTTGCAGATCGTCATGCTCAGCTCGAGAAGATGGAGAATGACCGGCTTGCTTTCCGCGGATATACGTCAGGATCTAGCTCAGCTAGCAGTGAGAATGGTGGCGTATCGATCGGTGTTCAACCAACTCCTATGCTACCAACATCGTCTACATATTCCACTGCAAAGGCAGGCAACAATAAGAGCTCACTAAAGGAGTTTCTCCAAGGCGAATCTTCATCCCCTACAGGCTATATCCCTTCAGCTCAGAGAGGTATGGAGAAGCCATCGGCAGGTTATGAAGCTTTTCTGGGAAATTCAGGAATGTTGAGGGCTAGTAACTCTGGATTGGCTCTCAAGCATCCGATCATGCCGATTGCTGAAAGTGCTGGCAAGAGCCCACCATACAACCCACCAGTTCTGCACCGCAATCAATCTTATGACTCCTATCCACATCTCGTAAAGCCCTCGGCCTCGGCGAGCTTTCCTCCCTATGGAGTTCAGTGCACCACACCTCAAGGTAATACTTCCAACAATAGCTTTCCGACACACTCGTACCCATCGCCAGCCTTCGAAGGCAGATCAATGAACTCAAACGATACTAGTACTGATACCGATGTCACTGCTGATTTACTCTCGAGTCCCATTAAAGAGATGCAAAAGAATCTTCGGGCTGCTGCTACCTCTAGCAGAATTCCTCGTCCATCTGAGATCTACCAAAGCCGCTCTGCTAACCCCGGAAAGCTCATTGAAATCCCTGATCACACTCCTAGTGCTATGAAGGAGCGAAGCAGTGGTTATACCTCGGACGTGGAAGATTTCGATCGTTCTTTCGGCTCCCTCGGATTACGCGAGGAAATACCAAAGGAATCTGGCCAGCTTTCTCACCAGGGAAAGACTGCGAATGATGCCATCCGTGAGCGAACTGAGAGCCTTAATCCTCGTTCTCAATATGGCTATCCCCCATTTTATGGAAATCACAAAAACGGAGAATCTAGTAGCGGTGGAGTGCGCTCCAAGAAGGAAGGATGCCGTGATCTAGCCACTGATGATGTTATTTCGCGCAGTCGCACTCCAGTCGACGACTCATTTGCCAGTAGTAATCTCCCAGTCGAAGATGGAGAACTATTCCGAAGCACCCCCAGCGGTTCTCAGGCCGAATGTGAACGCCATGCTGATTCTCGCGCATTAGCCGAGCCTGGAACTGAGGACAAATCAGAGGAGCTCAGAAAGTCAAGCTCGCGCTTTGGATTCGGTGTATTGCGTAACATTAAAGAAAAGCATGATGCAAAGAAGGCAAAGAAGGCCGAGGACAAAGGCAAAGGAAAGGAGAAGATGGAGCATGATCCTGTCGATGATCCTCTCGACATTGAGGTTCTTCCCCTCTCCAAGATGCTCGAGCAAGCTTTCGATAATCTAGCTGCTCTCAAGGCCATGCATGCTAAGGTTAATGAAGAAACTGCATGCTGTGGCGGTATTACCCGACCAGTCGATTTTGAGAAAATTGAGACTCGCATCAATGGTCTCCAGCTGTAAGTCTTTATCCACCTCAATTTCCCTCTCTTTATGAGGATAAATATTCATGTATGACGATCGAGCTGTTTGCTAACTCGTTGTGGTAGGTTCTATGATTTGTATCTCAAGGACTACGTTGAATCCGGCGAAGCAGCCGACGACCACCGAGAGGCTATGCGCGCCGCCCGCGACGCCGGCAGTGAAGACTATATGAATCCAGAAGTCTACGAAGAGCACTTTTTTACGATCAAGGGCCAGGCTTCGACTTTCCAGGCTTCGTTGCAAAAGCGTGTCAAGGATTTTGCTGTGGTTGCGAAGAACGCCAGCAAGAACCACAAGGCTGCCCACATTATGGCTGAGGCTGCATTCAAAGCTGGCAATGACAGCGGCAATGCCTCTGCCCACCCTACTGATTTGTAGGTCTCTCTGCTTATTGGTCTCGGCTTGGTATTGGTTTTGCTGGCTGCGAACTTTTGCAATTTGGCGATTGGGTGACATGATATTGGTTGCTGGACTTAAGTGATTGGCTGCACTATATTCATTCCCCTTTGGCCTGTCTTGTGGGATTTCCATGCCCCTACTTGTTGCATTACTCATCTCGGGGTGTTTTAGGGGACATTTTTGTTATCAGCTGGACTTCATTGATCGGCAAGATATCAAAGTCTCCTCTGCCATTTGGAAACTGACATCTTTCATTATGATGATGGATTCCTATCACTTCACTTGTACTCCCATTCTATTTCATTTTGCATCTCTTTTCATCACTAGCTTTCAGGTTGGGATCCCATGATATCCGCTGGACTTAATTGTCTGGCTGGATTTGGGAAGATCACCTGTCCTTGTATACGCTCTGATTCACGGAGGTTTATTAGCATTCGATTCTTTATTTCCCCCGTCAGCTCTCAGGTTCGGGAATCCAAAAACGTATCCGCTGGTCATAAGTGATTGGCGGGGTCTAGGATGACCATTTACCGAAAGCTGATTTAGGGGTTTGCGGAAGGAATGGCTCATTACAAACTT
>Ga0247734_1001845_pt1 | contig 15187 bp, 20 predicted proteins | sample UWRJL103311B2_FD_180933 | JGI IMG/M metagenome (GOLD analysis project Ga0247734, IMG submission 180933) | Plant litter microbial communities from Arlington Agricultural Research Station in Wisconsin, United States - UWRJ-L103-311B-2 | ecosystem: Environmental > Terrestrial > Plant litter >... | reverse complement strand
AGGGTGATGCAGCTAGCAAGGGAATCGTTCCCAAGGTGCATTTGGGGGCGACGCATGAGAAGGCATTGGCGGTGGTCGGGCTCGAGGAGTTGAGGGCGTTTGCGGTTGATGGGGAGGGGAGTTGAGAGGAGGGCTCGGTGGAATGCATTGGAATGTATTGGGATGGGATGGTGGTAGAGCATACTTATTGCTATGTTATATGTGTATTTTCTTTTTTAAACCGAGAGCGTTGGGATATTGTAGTGTAACCATCTTTAAAAAGAAATGTAGGTCTAAGGGTAATGGTCCATCAAAACACACAAAAGTATAATTCTCAGGACGTTCCATATCTATCTCTACTTTGCCAGTCACTGTGATCCAGAACCAGATCCAGAACCCCTAATCGTTTTCTAGTGCTGCGGTTGCAAAGTTCAAAAAGCAAATGTCTCACACATACCACCCCATCCCTCATATCCCCAACCAACCCAAATAGCAGCAGCTAGCCTAGCCCATAGTGAGTGAGATGAGTGCTCTTGTCCTCAGTCAGAGATGTGGATGTGGATGTGGATTCTTTTTTTTCTTTGGCTAGCTAGAGGTCATTGTGATAGAAAAGAAGACATATATTCGCATATTCATATATTCATATAACCACTTCTTACCACTTACCAAAGATACCAAAGATACCGAAGAAGAAGAAGAAGAAGAAAAGCATATACACTTTCAAACAAAAGGAATTCCTTGAATTCTCTCTCTCTCTCTCTCTCTCTCTCCAAAAAGCCCCCAAAAACCCCCATATTCTATCCTCTTTGAGAGAATGAGGAAAACCCTTATGTAGGTATGTATGTATATGCTGCGCTCTATATATATATAAGTCTATACCACATACCACATACCACAATGCATACACGCTCTTTTTCTCTTTTTCTCTTTTTCTCTTTTTCTTTTGTGTGTGTTTCTTTCCAAAGTCCAAACTTGTAGAAAGTAGCTGCTCATAGATATATACAGAGAGAGGGAGAAAGGGGGAGAGGGAGAGAGAGAGAAAGAAGATTGTGTTTCTCAGTAAGGAAACTCACACCCCTCCTCCACCCAATCAAGAACCAGACCAGGCCCGCTTGTGCTTGCAAGTTCCGGGAGTGGTGGTTTATTTTGGGGCTTTTGTCTGGCGTAGAGAGCAAAGCAGTTAATCGTTTTCTGGGGCCAGTTTCTCTGCTTATACTTCTCGCTTTTGGTAGTTTGGGAGGGATATATAGAGATCTGATAACGGCGATATGGGACTCTCTTTTTTTGGATTGGGGGTTAGGGAGATGAATGGAGGGCCGTTGAGAGATAGAAAGTTGGAAAAGTTTCCATGTAACGAGGTTGGAGCTTTGACTTTGGATCTAGTTGTGCTGGACTAGAGGATGTGAATGGAGATGTTTCTGGTCATCTTGGATTGTGCTATGCCGTTTATGATATTGGAGGATAACTCAGATTGTACTGTCTTACTGGTGATAAAACTTGTGACAGGGAAGAAAAAGGAACAAGTGGTACCTAACTTGTAGACGTGTAATCTGTCTGGTTTGGAAGACAAAAAAAAACCCTAGGGGTTCTTGCTACAGACATTCTGGTTACCAGCAGGACGTGATACAGGAAGCTGACATATGCCACATCGGTTATAGCCATATGGCTTGTGAGCCAGCGAAATGAGACGTGGGTGCTGTTGGAATGTTTAGATTCATCGATCAACTCGTTATCGTTTCATTTGCCCTCCCATAAAGTCCAGACCATAACAATATTCAGATTTTTTTTATCACACCACCAATCTCACTTTACTATCCGTACACTGCACATCCTGAAATGAAGAGCGCCAATAAACCGCGGGACCCAAAGCACAAGCTTATTGAGTCTTGAAAAGAAGAATCGCGCAATGGCCAAGGTAGAAGTATATAAAGTGTTTGGTTTCGTGGGTGACAAAGGAGCCGAAGTTGCGGCCAACGATACAATGCCAGGTCGGCCCTTTACGTTCATCAAACTGTTTTGAAGATTAGACGGTGGATTGGGTAGGGAAGGTATGAGCCGTACGGTTTTCTTGATGTGCTGTGCTATATCCTGGAGAAACATTAGCTACTTGCCTCTGATCGGGAAGGTCAGCAAGTTGGATACTTACTTTCTCGACACTGAATTTATTCATCGCCTCTTGTGCTAGAAGAAACTATTAGCCCCATTCTCGAACCCAGTTGTGATAGCCCCGCGGAATCCTTCGAACATACCAACATCAATAGCCTCCTGCTGCATATCATCCGTCTAGAATATAATCAGCCAATCTGCCGTGTAACCAAGCCTTGTTTAAACACAAGTGACGGCTATACTGACCATATCGGCGCTCTTGATCTGAGCTAATTGGACCAGTTAGCACATGTAAACAAGCTGCTCACAAGAGCAGTCGCGCAAAACAGGTCGCCCGAACTCAAGCACCAGGATGATACGTACCCTCCAGCTTCTCCTTTGCGCTGACTTGTTTATCAGACATATTGGCTTTGTACAAATCAAAGATCGCTTGTTTTGGTAGGAGGCAGTAGATTGTTTTGGGCTTGTATTTATCGTGGTTTTAGCAGTCTTGTGAAGCACTGGATATTTCCGGAGAAAATTTGGCAGTATTGTCCAAATTTCCTAGGCAACGCAGATAATAATTACACCAAGGAGTTTGGTGATATGTATTTGGTGAATGGATATAGCTTTGCTAGACTTTCGTCGCTAAAAGAAGTCGTTTATTGTTGTCGCGTTGCCCAGTTGCTAGTGCCAATTTAAGGTTATGGTGGGTCACAGTACTCCTTGGCAAAATTTCTGCTACAGCTTTTTTTCCTCCCCGAACAAATTCTAGTTACCACAACCACAAGATATGCTAGATTGATCCTGACCGCTTGTGACAATGGAGTCCTCACGGATATTCATCAAAGGTCTCCCCCCTACCATCACGGAGGACGAATTCAAGAAACATTTCAGTGCAAAACATGAAGTCACAGATGCCAAATTGATATCACACCGAAGAATTGGCTACATTGGGTACAAAACCCCAGAAGATGCCGCCAATGCAGTCAAATACTTCAACCGGTCATTCATACGAATGTCAAAGATTGGTGTGGAGATCGCGCGACCTGTACGTTCTTCGAACAAAATTTTACTTGAGCTAGCTAATGTTATCTAGATTTCCGATTCAACTCTCCCGGTTTCTAGGAAAACCCAGAGAGAACAGGAGCGGGAGAACGTCAAGGCAAGCCGTCAGCAACGAGTGGAAGCTGCTGCGGCGGCCCAGCTCAATGCTGGTCAAAAAAGAAAACGTAGTGAGGTGGATGAATCGGACGCAAAACTGAAGGAGTTTCTGGAAGTTATGCAACCAGCAGCAAAATCAAAAGCATGGGCAGCGCAAGCTGAAGATTCTGAGCCTCCAACAAAGATTCAAGCGATCGAGATACCAGATGGAGAAAGTGATGGGGAGTACGAGGCAATTCCCAAAAAGTTAAGGGCGAAGAGTCCACCAAAGCCGACTCTCCTACCTGAACCATCTCCTGTAGTAGTCTTAGCCGACAAACCTGCAGAAAACGAAGAACTTATAACAGATGCGAGCCGTCCAGGCCTTACGGATGATGAGTGGTTACGGAGTCGCACAGATCGACTGTTAGACCTAGTGGATCCTGACGATATTGCTCCTGCGCAAGAGGTTTTACCAAAGCCGATTGCTAACGTCGTGGAGCAACAGTTGATAAAAGAAACCAAGGAGTCTAATAAAGATGAACTCCCCGTCGCTGAAGAAGTGGGGATCGAGGAATTTGAGGAAGAACAGCCTGATCCAACTATTGAAGCAATTAAATCGAGTGGTCGATTATTCGTGCGTAACCTAGCATACACTGCCACGGAGCAGGAGCTTAGGGAACGTTTCGAACTATATGGGTCGCTTGAAGAGGTACGCATGCATTTCATCTGTATTTCTTTTGTCTCCGCTTTCATGATGAATATCCAGATAGGGACAGCTTATGCTTTTCAAGCATGTGATGTGAACTGGACGAGAATTTTAGTAGATGCTTCGTGTTTTCTGATAGCCTTTAACACTATTATATATATTTTCCGGAATTTGGTGGTATCAAATGCTAATGACATTTAGATACATCTACCCCTGGATCCTGCTGGGGCTAGCAAAGGCTTTGTGTTGGTGCAATACCAGGATCCGAATGATGCAGCGGAAGCCTTCCACAACTTAGATGGCGAGCCTTTCCAGGGTCGTCTGCTTCATATAGTTCCTGGCGCAGCAAAACGCGAGAATAAGCTAGACGAGTTTGCAATTGCAAAGCTTCCTCTGAAGAAGCAGAGGCAGATCAAGAAAAAAGCTGAAGCTTCTAGCTCAACCTTTAATTGGAACTCGCTCTTCATGAACCAAGATGCCGTAAACTCGACCGTTGCTGCACGTCTCGGGGTGTCGAAATACGAGTTGCTAGATCCTACGTCGGCCGATGCCGGCGTCAGACAGGCTATAGCAGAAACTTCCGTCATCCAGGAGGCAAAATCGTATTTTACCAAGAATGGCGTCGACCTTGATGCTTTCAAGAAGCGTGAGAGGGGGGACACAGCTATATTGGTGAAGAATTTCCCTTATGGGATGACCTTGGAAGAGCTGAGAAAGATGTTCGAAGAATTTGGGCAAGTGCTGCGTGTGCTGATGCCCCCAGCCGGCACAGTGGCTATAGTCGAAATGGCTCAGCCGGGTCACGCCAAAGCGGCTTTTGGAAGCCTAGCTTATAGGCGTATCAAGGATTCCATTCTATATCTTGAAAAGGGACCCAAAGATCTATTCACAGGCAACAGTACCGCCCTCGACTCAACATTGCCACTTGTCACCACCAAGGGAGGAAACTTGGCAGATCAGAAGTTGTCGGCATCTGATCTCTTGGAGAGTGACGTGGTAGAAGGCAGCACAACAACACTATTCGTTCGCAATCTCAACTTCACCACAACTAGCACACTTCTCACAGAGGTGTTTAAACCTTTGGATGGCTTCATGTCGGCTCGTGTAAATACTAAGACAGATCCCAAAAAGCCTGGCCAAGTTCTGAGTATGGGCTTCGGCTTCATCGAATTTAAGACCAAACCACAAGCTCAAGCTGCCCTCAAAGCTATGGACGGCCACGATCTTGAAGACCACAAACTTGTCATCAAAATCTCACACAAAGGCCTTGATGCTGCGGAGGAAAAGAAAAAAGAAGACAGGGTTAAAAAGATGGCTGGCAAGCGCACAAAGATCATCATCAAGAATCTACCATTCCAGGCAACGAAGCAGGATATACGAACTTTGTTTGGCTCATATGGCCAGCTTCGCTCGGTACGTGTTCCACAAAAGTTTGATCACACCACCCGTGGCTTTGCCTTTGCCGATTTTATCACGTCCCGTGAAGCGGAGAATGCACTAGAGGCTCTCAAAGATACACATCTCCTTGGGCGTCGCCTTGTCTTAGAATTTGCCGCCGCAGATGCTGTTGACGCGGAAGAAGAAATAGAGAAGATGCAAAAGAAGGTTGGCAACCAAGTCAACAAAGTCGCCATAGAAAATCTTACCGGACGAGGCCGCAAGAAATTCAATATTCAAGGCGAAGATGCCGACGAGTGAAAGGTATGTTGGAATATTTATCGACAAACATTACCTTAGGGAGATGGGAACCCCCTTGCTGCAAGTCAAGGAAGAGAAACCCCTGCCGGGGCACCTCCAGCTAATTGCTATGGAATTTCAGTATTGCTAAGTTACTGAAGTACCATATTCCCCGCAGTGTACCCCTTGTTAGTAAATACCAACAAAGGAGTTATCCACAATTCTGTTTCGGGTGTTCCTATGAATTTTGAAACATTATCATTGGCAAGTAACGTCTTCTCGCGTTTTCATTCTGCAACTTTCTCGCGTCTGAGATTTGGTAAGCGCACATGCTTGTGGCATTCCTTCTATGCACCTGTCACCTCCAGTTCCTTGCATCAGCCGTCGAGAGCCCGACCACTACCCTTCTTCAATGTATGTCTCCTGTGGCGCAGAAAAGACGTTGAAAAGATGTGCATGCAGTAGTTAAGTTAATTAATAGCATGCTTAAACAACCCTGCGTTTTGGATCCACTTAGTCAATCGAGGAGATGGTGGACGTCTTCCTTTATATTATTGTATCTGCTCCTTCATTCTCGAGGCAATTGTTGACATTCTCTTTGAAGAGTTCATACATATGTTGAACACCCACACTTTTACATAGCCATTCCTTCAAACATTTCTTACCACAATCCTTATCTTTTCAACCAACAGCCGTTCTTGACTGCTGTAACCTTATGTCCAGGTGACGAATTGCAAGTTCTTGAGCATTGCAAAACATTCTTAATCCAAATGTTAATCCCAATGGACCACAGAACCCCCGTCCTCCCATCTAATTTTCCATCTCCACAGCCTTCTTTAGAGAACCACAGCAGCTCGTCACGAATACTACAACCCCTATCCGACACAGCAGGAAACTCACAATATTCAGCACTGGCTTCCGAAAGCCAATACAATGATGCAAAGGCCGCGAATACACGGGCCATGCCCGGTTACATTATCCCAGTGGTACCTAACCAGCCGACTCTTCGACAACATCGAGCGGGTTCAAACTTGGAATCTCGCCGTCAAAGTGTTCGTAAACAACGCAATGAGAGATACGTTGGTAACCAAAACCCTATTTATGATTCTCCTCAATATCTTTCGTATCGACAACGGCAAACCAGGGAGGGATCCAATGACCTTGATCAGAAATGGCCGGATGTTCTTGAGGACGCTTTCCTTGATGGTGAGTAGTGATACTTTTAAAACTCTTAAATACTTATCCCTCATAGCGCTTCTCTCCCTTCCGCCAATGGGACGACGCAAATTTTCAATTCAAGGTAGACCACATGGGCGCAATGAGCTTATTGCTGAATATCTGTGGATTGCGTACTGTTGCAGTCTTGCACCTGATCAGCCTAGAGATGAAAATATGAAGCGCACCCGGAAACAAGTTTCGAGCCATATTCAGGTATTGAAAAGTTTTCTTAGAGACCATCCAGCAAGTAAGCTTTTCCTGCCCTGATCTTCAGCACCCAAACTTACTTTCAACAGGCTCTCGACTGTTCCCACCTAAACATCTACCAAAGAATGGATTTGAGGATTCATTCAAAGACGACCCATGCCTTAAGGCTATAGCTGAAGGCCGACTTCCTGGGAAACGATATGCTAATTACCAAATCGGCCGTGTCTCAGTCCGACCAGCATCTCTCTACCTTCTCATTACCAACTCACCAGACGATCAAGGAGCTATATCCCATAGGTACACTCGATTGGCTGCAGAAAAACCAGCAACAAACCTAGATTATATACCCAATTGGCGACAAAGATTCCCTCTACTGGAACAGTTATATAGTTCCAATGAGCTAAATTGTGACATCATTCATATGGATGCTACATTAGAGTTAATGGATGTACATGTGCCGAGTGGCTCATTTCTGACTGCAAAAACAGAAATTTCGATTCCTGGAAGAGAACTTGAAGGTTGCATCTGGAAAACCACCACAACTCTTAACCGACCAAATGAGCTCTATCGGGATCATGTAAAAGATCCGCCGGGCCTAATCCATGAGAACATCAATCAAGTTATATCCGTCACTGATGTCGAAACGCGAATAAAGCTTCCTTTTCCACCAAATTCATGGGCACACGTTTTTACAAGTCTTACGCAACTTCAGTCAAAATTTGATGAGCAGCGCTTGGATAATGGCTACGTTGAAAATAATGGTGGTGGAGCACGACCTGCACGAGAGTATCTGGAACAGATATCCATGTACCAGGAAGTCAAATCCTCTCGTGGCTCGGATCTTCCATACGTCCGCAGAGGCATCATCATTTGGACATTCCACAAAGCTAGACATGGAGAGACTGGTTTGACAAACTGGAGGTATCTTTCCACAACACCTCCACGAAGCTCATGTATGTCGCCTTCACCTCACGTCATCCATCACTACGCAGCAGACATGAATGAAAACTTCAATTCCTTCTTGGATAGCTCGACTCCGCTCCATCAGCTTGGGGTTTTAGATTCATTTGTACAAGGGTTTCCTGCCCATCCAAGTCATACAGGTCTTCAGTCACCTTTTGAATCATTTGGTTATTCATATAACCATGATTTGCCAACGGATGTGGGCTTTGAAAATCAAACAACGATGGATACCCCGTCCACATTGGAAAATGGAACCGCGAATTTAGAGAGCTTTTTGTCCAATGGGAGCATTCAGCTCGCGGACTTGGGTCAAAACTCCGCACCTTGGAATCTAAGCCATCCTGAATGCTTTACCGCTGATCATGCCTGGCCAAATTATGACGTGGTCCCGTCAAATGCACCACAGCTTGAATGGGAACAAGAGTCGGAAAGCCTTTGGCAGACAGCTTCCGATGTCAAAGAGGACACATGGAAACATGATTCTAGTAGGAAGACTGACTGGGGGAATCTTGAAGAACAGATGGAAAATTCAAATGAACATAAAGTCTGGGATGAAGGTGTTCAACACTCAGGAAAGCAACAGGACTGGAATGAGGATCCAGACATTAGCGATGAAAAAGAAGATGCATGGACTCCCACTCCCACTCAAGATTTAAGTGCGGAGCAGGATTGGGATGTAATGAACCATGAGAATGGTAATCATGACTGGTCCGGCACCAGTCTGTTACGTCAAACTGCAGAGCAGGACCACCACGAGCTGGCTGTCGGCGAACACCTTGCAACTTGGGCGAAAAGCGAGATTGAAGAAAGGGATATTGATCCTGGTTCAGCCATCAATGCTGCGAGTCCTGAATTCGATACCAAAGCTGTCGCTGAGATAGAGCAGGGCTGGGGAGTTAATGAAAGGGATTTTGGCTACCAGCACGTCGAACAGCTCAAGGAATAGTAATGGTAATTGGTGCATCTTAGTTTTTGTGCCATTTCTGATCCACATTATACTGCAGCCGGCAAATTAAGCACACTTAATATTCTATTGTATAATTTTACTGAATGTCAGCGAGAATCGATGTCAGGAATACTGAGTAATATCACCCTTTTTTCAATGTAAATGAGGGAGTGTTGGTTTTGAAGCTAGGGTAGCGCTTCGCCCTTTTTCAATTAATAGGTTAGTCCAGGGATATTAAGCAAAACTCCTGAATCTTGACTACCGTGCGCATGTCCAATACTTTCTTCACCTGCCTAGACAAACTCTTCCCCATTGGAAGAACTTTTCAAAAAGTCTGTTGCCAGCATTTAAGGTTTCATAAGCCCATGGAGTGTTTTTCTGGCAAAGCGTCCTTCAAATAGAAATAGCCTATTATTATTCATTCCCATAATTCCCTAATCCAAATGACGATGATTGAAAATTGAACTTGTGATACCCTGGAATTGATGGATCAAGCTTATGATCCCAATGACTTCTCAGAAGCTTAGATTAGGATATAATGAATTGTTATTAATCGATCATACCTACGAAAACTAATGTTCTCATGGATGTATCCAATGGTCACGTGATTATAATAAGCCTCGGTCTATTTTTGGTTGTACATCCTGGGTCCCCTGAATGCTGAGGGAAATTTAAGCTCCAAGTGCCTTGAGGGATTACACTGCTTCGACAATGTGCCCAACTTGAAAAGCAATCTCTACTTCTATTACTTACTGTCTTTTCTGTCCAGGACCTGACATTGCCTTTGCAAACTCAGGGCCTGCTTCTCTCGTCTTCGCACTACCTTCTCTTTCTACCAGAATCGCCCCTATGCCAGCACAATGAGTGTTTTCTCCTATATAAGGAGCATTTACGCTCTGGATACAATTGATACACGTTTTACAAACTCCTCTTCGACACCATACCAGACAGTAGTTGATGGGCGTGCCGATTCTGTAGTAGCAAACGCGAAACGAGACGACTCAATTCCAGGTACAGGTGGGAAGACAGACCACAGCGGACGGCCCGTCGCCCAACCCTCAAAATGGAACACTTTGGAATTCTACGTGTACTATCTTGTATTCATTATAATTGTTCCTCTAATGTTCAAAGTGGTGTATGATGTATCTAAACGTTAGTAAGCCTCCTATCTACAACAAACGAGTCTGACATCTGTAGCCTCGCACCCAAATTACCACAAGTTCGAGCGGTGGTTATCACCTGGTTGGGTACCAGGGCGTCGAATAGTAAGCTCTCTATTATATGCCTAGAAATCAAGACCTAACAGTCACAGGATATATCCGATGCTCAATATCGTACCTTTAGATTCAATGTGCCCTATCTTGCTATCCTTTTAATAGCTCATCCTCTGCTTCGAAAAACATACAACTTCTTAAGACCAGTCACAAGTCGAAATGGCTCCCCAAGGTTGAATGGAAAGTCTACATTTGTGTCAGTAGCAGATGGAGAGGCAAGACTGGAACAAAGGGCGACATTTGACTACATATTCGCATTTCTGTTCCTTGGGGCAATGCATGGCTTTTCAGCACTCAAAATCGTTATGATCCTCTATCTCAACTTCCAAGTTGCTACTAGACTTCCTCGAAAGTTCGTACCAGCGGCAACATGGATATTCAACATAGCAATACTTTTCGCAAATGAGCTGAGCGATGGGTATAAATATGCTGGAATGGCAGCATATCTTTCCCCAGTTGGAGCTGGGACCGGCTTTCTTAATGAACTGGGGATGTGGATGGATAGCTATGGAGGTATCATGAGAAGATGGGAAGTTCTCTTCAATATTACCGTACTACGTCTGATCAGCTTCAACTTGGACTACTACTTCAGTCTCGATACCAAAACCGGAAGCTCATTAGAGGTTTGTGACCCCATTACTCCCAACAAAATTATTTCTAACGAAGACAAGAAGAAACAGCTCGACCCTTCTAGTTTATCTGAACGTGATCGTGTCAAAACTCCTGCGTCACCCAAGGACTATTCTTTCCGCAATTATGTAGCATACGCGATATACGCCCCGCTCTACCTTACCGGTCCTATAATCACTTTTAATGACTATATTTCTCAACTCAAATACCCTCCAGCTTCCATCGAAACTGCCCGCACAATAAAATACGGTATCCGGTTTCTGCTCTGTCTTCTCACCATTGAGCTTGTACTACATTTCAATTACTGCATTGCCATTTCCAAAGGCAACCCGGTCTGGTCTGACTATACACCTGCACAACTTAGTCTTATGTCGTACTTTAACCTGCACATCTTATGGTTAAAGTTGCTTCTTCCATGGCGATTCTTCCGACTTTGGGCTTTGATTGATGGCATTGATCCTCCAGAGAACATGCTGAGGTGCTTGTCGAACAATCCATCCACAGTTGCTTTCTGGCGTGGTTGGCATAAGAGTTATAATAGGTGGCTTATCCGCTATATTTATGTTCCTCTTGGCGGCTCGTCTAGCAAGACCTGGACTTCTACAGTTCGAACGTGTTTAAACTATGCGCTTTGTTTCACATTTGTTGCTTTGTGGCACGATATTTCCCTCAACCTCCTTGTCTGGGGATGGTTGATTGTATTCTTTATGATGCCAGAAGTCATAGCTGGTCTGCTCTTCCCGAGACGGAAGTGGGAGAATAATCTTACTGCTTATAGGGTGTTATGTGGCATTGGTGTTGTTGGAAATCTTATGTTGATGATGATGGCGAACTTGGTTGGTTTTGCAGTTGGGATTGATGGATTAAAAAGCATTATCCAGGGTATCTTTAGGGACTGGTCAGGTAAGTCGAAAAAGTCTATAAAGCCACTAGCACACGCTGACATTCTTGCAGGTCTTATGTTCCTCGTCACAGCATGCTCTGCCCTCTTCGTTGGCATACAGGTTATGTTTGAAGTAAGGGAGGGTGAGATGCGAAAGGGCATCTTCTTGAAATGCTGAAGAAATAATAGAGTCATGTTTAGAAAATAAATATATGGGCTATGAAAAATCATGTAAAAACCAGAATTGTTTGGCGTCACAGCTGCCAGTATTTCTACTCTGCGTGAACTCGTTGCATGTCAAGGTCGTTTTTTCGATCCATTGTATGTTTCCAAATCTATGGCATATAATATACTTCTATTGAAAATTAGAGTCGCCAAAGTCTGCAGCAATAACACAACAAGCACAGCCTCAATATTATTTCTAAACATCTATCCGACCTCCTTTTCACTAATAGCCAGAGATCAGGGATTTAGGGGAGCTGCCGTTATCCTTTTGTATCACCCTGGCGTTATTAGCTGAGCTTGTTTTGGGTCCTCGGAATCAGGAATTCTCCGGGTGCCCAGAAGCTGTATAGCTTGAAGACAAGGTTAAAAATTTGTGGAATACGGAGGGGGGCTGGACCAAAAACAAAATAGGTGGGGTTTGGTGTGTACTCGGCTACAACTTCCCGATCTGGATCTTTAAAACTGGGGAGTATGTGGGAGGGATGGCTGGTGGATCAGCGTTATTAGTACCCTACTCTTGTCCTTTTCACTCTATATATAATAACTTCACAAAACCCTCTTGCTCCTATCCTGGTACTATTCGTAACTCTCTTCATCTTGTGAGAAAATATTTTCCTAGGACTTCAACTACCTGTCATAGTGAAAAATCATGAGACCTTCAGCACATCAAATTTGTCTTCCTTTCTTCAGCAACATATTACTTGCTTTCTCACATACTACAGAGGATTTAAATCAATATGGTGCTCAGCGTCCCTTGTTCAATGATGGAATCATAGATGTAACCACAGATAGCAAGTTTTTTGGCCTGAATACATTTGCAAATCTACCTTATGTCAACTGCTTGTCTCCAAGCACGGAAGGCAAGAGATATGATATTGCAATCCTGGGTGCACCATTTGATACAGTAAGTATATCCTACTTCATATCTCGAGCTCGACTGATGCAAAGTATAGAGCGTTACCGGTAGGCCAGGAGCTCGCTTTGGCCCAGCTGGCATTCGAAGAGGTTCGCAAAGAATGGATCCTAAAGATGCTTGGAATATCTACACAGGTAATCGAAACTATATGTATCTATGATCTAGCTAACCATGGATCTTCTGTAAAGGTGAAAATACTCTTATGTCTTGGGCAAAGATCGTAGACTGTGGAGATGTTAGAATGACGTACCTAGACAACACAGTGGCATTGAAACAGCTGGACAAAGCTCACGAGGTAAATAAACTGCTGCTGTCTCAGACTAATAAAGCTTGATACTCACCAAACAAGTAGATTGTTTCTGGAGAAACGCCAGCTACCTCCGATAAAGGAGCAGTACCTCGTATAGTCGTTCTCGGAGGTGACCATACAACTACTCTTTCGGCTCTAAGGTCAACGTATAAGCATTTTGGCGCGGTATCCGTGATTCACTTTGATTCTCACCTTGATACGTGGGATCCCAAAGTATTAGGAGGAGACCTCTCTTCATATGCGTAAGTACAAGATGATAATTAGCATTACCCACACTGATACACGTACAGTGGGTTGAACCACGGTACTTTCCTCCATATCGCTCACGAAGAAGTAAGCTTAAATCAATCCCAATTTAATTTTGATGATTTTAGTATCTTACAGGTTTAACAGGGTCTCATTCTCAACTCGTCAATCCATGCAGCTGTGAGAGCTCCTATGGCTCGAAAGAAAGGTGACCTGAGAAATGATAGACGATGTGGGTTCGAGATTATCAAAGCCAGAGATATAGACCGCTTAGGTGCTCAAGGAGTCATTGAATCATTGAAGAAACGGGTCGGCGACACAAAGGTGTACATAAGTGTTGATATTGATTCGCTAGACCCAGCTTTTGCCCCTGGTATGTCCACTTGCTTTTGTTAACTGAAACTCAAGCATATAATACTAACACTTCACGAAAACAGCAACTGGAACATCTGAGCCGGGTGGCTGGTCGACTCGTGAGCTATTAACAATTCTCGATGGCTTGAAAGGCCTCAAAGTTGTCGGAGCGGACGTGGTCGAGGTTGCGCCGATATATGACAATCCAGGGGAAACTACAGTTCTTGCGGCGGCTGAAGTAGTCCATTCACTCTTGACGCTTATGGTACAGGAGCCTATTTTTTAAAAATGAGACATGCATGTAGGGAATTGACTTCTTTAAACATATTTACTAGCCCTTGACAGCTAAGCCTGCAATTCGGGGTTGAAGACGTATAGGTTCTGCTGTGAAGTGGGAAATGGGAAGGCACCTTTACCTAACGTAGCAGATAAGCCCACGCTACCATGTTAACTTATTTCCACATATTTTACTGTGCATTCGCTAAGTTATTAGTGTCTTATTAACTAATCAAAATGAGCAACATCACATCATTTCACGAGGTTCCGTTAAAAGTATGCCCTGCTAAGCGTTGAGAATTGAATAAAATATATATTGATGTGGTTTTACTATACGACTCCCACTTCAACCTTTAGTAGCCTGGATAAAGAGTATTATGATGAACTTCATGATACAACAGACATAATAGGCAATTATATCTGGGTCCGATGATTTGATTGTGGACAGGAACTCCGGCACCTGCATAATCATACAATGTAAAGCACTCCATTTCACATACTGCTAAATCTAGGTTTAGTCCTAAATAACTTTGTAACATGTAGAGCCTGTTTGATAGATGTCTGCTCCAAACGAATGGTAATTCCGCTATCTATGATTCAGTCAATCTCTATCTATTATCTTCTCCTATGCACCCTTCCACTACGCAAAACCTTGTAATTGCCAACCGCTTCTTTACATATTTGAACAAATCTTCAAGCTTCAGCCTCAATAACCTTCTGTTTCTTGACACTTTTCCACCCCAGACCCCAACTAAACACAAACACCAAGACTCCTGTAGCCGTGACTAAATAAAATACATGGTTGACTGCCTCATTATAAGCCAAAACCACCCCTAGTAAATTTTCCTTTTTGACTACATCTCTGAAATGGGTAGCTCCAGCCTCGATCACCTCCCGTACATTGACTGACGGAGCGAATTTTGGTAGCGCAGTCTTGATGCCGGCTGAAAAGATGGTTTGGCCAAAAGTGATAAAGAGTGCACCGCCGAAGGTTTGGGCAACCATCATAATTGACATCCCTATGGACAAATGTGCCATGCTTATGTGGTTTTGGATTGCTACTACGGCCATTTGCATCCCACAGCCACGGCCTGTTCCCGCAATGATTTGATAGAAAATCCATTTGACAGGAGCACTCTCCGGGCG
>Ga0247734_1001843_pt1 | contig 15202 bp, 13 predicted proteins | sample UWRJL103311B2_FD_180933 | JGI IMG/M metagenome (GOLD analysis project Ga0247734, IMG submission 180933) | Plant litter microbial communities from Arlington Agricultural Research Station in Wisconsin, United States - UWRJ-L103-311B-2 | ecosystem: Environmental > Terrestrial > Plant litter >... | reverse complement strand
GTTGCTGCGCGTTTCATTATTCCAAGCGATAAGCAGGTTGTGATCAATCTTAGCCTCGAAGAACCAAATTTTTTAATTGATATTGCTGGGGAGCAGCAATGGGTCACAGAAGATGAGAAATGGGAAATTAGAAGGGTTTGTTGGCCCTACCCCCGAAAACTCATCTAATTGCGAGATAGAATGGCAAATTCTTTATGGATATTACCGAGACCCGTGATCTGGGAAGTATCAATAGACCTAATGCTCTCACAGTTAAAGCACCTATCTACCCCTCGGAAATGATCTACAAGGACACAATCATTCCACTTTTCAAAGATTTGAACAAAACCAATATCCAATCACATCTAGAATATTTCACCACCTTCCACAATAGATATTACAAATCTGCTTTTGGTGCTTATTCTTGTAGATGGCTGATCAATCTAATCAACGATACTCTCGTGGACACTGGGGCAGACAAATACGGTATCACTGTGAAGCCTTTTATACACCCTTGGGACCAATTCAGTATCATTGTCAGCATTCCCGGTAAAAGTGACTCTTTAGTTATCTTAGGAGCTCATCAAGACAGTGTCAACCACCTTGATCCTGTCTCTGGTCGAGCCCCAGGAGCTGATGATGATGGAAGCGGAACTATGACCACGTTAGAGACAATGCGCGTATTGCTCTCTTCCAAAGATATCCTCGAAGGTAAAGCAGAGAATACAATTGAGTTCCATTGGTACTCAGGGGAAGAAGCAGGCACGCTGGGAAGCCAGAGGATTTTCCAGGCATATGAAAAAGAAGGAAAAGACGTGAAGGCCATGTTGCAGACAGATAGTAAATTTCCCCGCTTGCGGATACCTGCTTTCGAATTTGTGTACAATTACTAATCTCAGAACCAGTGACCGGCTTCACTTATCGGACGCTCGAGGCCGGTCTCAAGCCCCAGTTTGGACTAATGATGGATATCAGTATGCTACGTTATATCGAAATATATTGAATGACTGCTCACAGCCATACAGTGGATGAGTCTCTGATGAATTTCACTAAAATTGTAATCGACGAGGTTAGTCCCGAACCAATCTATACTCCCTTTGGAACTATATGATGTGATATAACAATGTTTCTAGTACACGGATTTAGATTGGGTTGAAACTGGATGTGGTGCCACCTGTGGTTCTGATCACATGGTAAGTAGGAATTTCCTAATCTTAAAAATTGGAAGCTTTCTGTTCCGAAAGAGAAAAGAATCAAGAGAAAGGATGTCTGAGTTAATTCCGAGTTTTGCATAGTCTGCTATTCGAGCTGGTTATCCTGCGGTCTTTGTCATTGAATCTGATTTTAAGTATACTGATAATCACCTGCATGGTACTGATGACTTGATCAAGTTCTTGGATTTTGACCACATGGTTGATCATGCGAAGTACATCCTTGGCTTTGCATACGAATTAGCTTTTGCGAAGCTGTAACCGTCATGCGAATATATCCCGTTGTTTTTAGATTATTAGGGACAGAAGAAAAACAGGTTATTTTAGGACTGAATTTAGATATCAAAAGTTTATCTAGCTACCATCTTCAACTATCGTTTTTGAAACTTCTGATCATTTCAAGGACACAGACACAGTCTCATTCTTCTATACTTATTTTGTGGCCAATTCGGTTCTGCATCAATAAGCTGGATGCCGCCAAACGCTCGAAGCCAACTAGAGGGGAAAAGAATAAGGAAATCCCATAAAACCTCCAAATTATAGACTTGTGTCTAACCTTAAGATTTCCTAGACTAACTTACCCATCAGATAATTGTCAAGATATGCCGTCCCACCCCGGACGGGTGAATAGATCAATGTACCCGTTTGCTGATATCGGATAGAATTACACTCAAACCGATATTGATTATCCAGTATGTATGAAGGTGGAAAGTAACCAAACTCCCAGAAATCAGCCAGGCTGGCCAGGCGAGGTCGGCCAATTCGTCTGCCGTTCCTAATAACGCTAAATCCAACAACTCCAGAGTTCGCCAATAATCCACAGTCTTACCACCCAATCCCCAATCTATTCTATTTTTTAATACCCGTTTCTGTTCCTGTATCACTATAGTCATGAAGCTTTTTCAATTAGCACAATCCAATTTCCGGTTCCTAAAAAGATGCCTCACCGATGCGCTGAAGCCAACCCACTCCTCCACACCCCTCACGTAAGGATCCTCCTCATCCATGACCACTTCATGTCCCCAAACCATTATAGAATCCCAGTCTCCGACTTCTTCCATAACCTTAACTTCTATCTCCTTCTCTTCCTCCTCTCCATCATCTTCAGTAGGCAGCCGCGGCAGCACTCGCTCGGTTTTCGACATAACCACACCTTTATAACCTTTTGGCACCTTCACTTGTCTCGCATACAATTTCCTACCCCGAAAATACGCTGTTGTTTTGCTATCTGCCGGAAATTAGTATGATAACAGAGTATTGCTGGAGGCACGAACCTCGAGCTAACGGGTTCCAGTAACGTTTCGATGTGTCAACGGGGCCATTGTGGTTTATCCTACAAGGCAGAATGTTGGGAGTGCATTTTCCCTGATGGGATTTAGATTTTTGAACGGCGAGCATTTTGGTGGCAGTGAAAGCTGTTTGGGACGTTCAGTTTAAAGTGCTTTTCAAAGGTTGACGCGTTGGACGCGTTCAGCTTCCCCACACAACGCTAGATTCGGCTATTTCAGGGGTTGGTGCTAGGCAATACAATGCTAGCCCAAGGTAGCAAGAGTGAATTTTCAACGTCTATGTAGTTGTACAGGTACAATTAACAAGAGAACTCCTATATTCGAACAGCTTTTGGATATTCGCATTTGTTTCATTTCATGAGTCAATGTCCAAAGTTATGAACTCCAATTGTCTGATACATACGAGTACATTCGTACAGGTGAGTTTCCTCCATCTAATCCGTGACGCCTCATTGTCTGCGTGCTACACGTTCTCGTTACTTTCTACTTCTGCTTCATGCTTATTCATATAGATAGCAGTTGATCTGAGCGCGATTTCACATAAACCTGATACTGCGCCCCTTTTTTTCCATTGCTCTAAGGTGCTCCTTGCCTCCTTAACTTGCTCCAACTTCGGACTTAGCATGCACACAACGTGGAGTGGTAAGATCAACCGTAGGAAGGCATAACCGATGCCCAATTGTGTCATATGCTGACATATGTTTAGAATGCTACCACAATGAGCTTCTAGTTGCTCATAATACAGATCTGGTGTTTCGCCAAGCTGATGTAGAATGGAAAGAACTAACAGCCTCGCGGTAGAGTAAAAGCAAATGGGTCTCGAACCAATCGCACTCAGTGAAGCTCCCGGTGGAAATGATGGTGCGTGAAGAAAACCAGATTTAGGAGTTCCTAGGAGGTATTGTACTGAAATATCGATATGAGTAGCTGTATCGCGAACTCGGGATTCAGAACCGTCGATTGTGGAAGGTGGTGATGTAATATGACTTTGCTCTCTAGAAAAAGGCCTATCAAAGCCAGGCACCCCGTTGAAACTATCTCCTTGCCAACCTTGTGCTTGGGCTAGGTCATCGAGAACATCCCACATCAAATCAAGCTCTGATTTCAAACTTTGTGTTTGTTCTGAAATTGCCTCCCTCTCTATTCCCGACTCATATTGGCTGAGGAACGCCTTTGGATTGTTGACATTATCAATCTTATATAACTAGAAACAAACAACTTTAGTTCTGATTTCAGTGCTGAAATACTTTTAACTCACAAGTTCAGAACACACAGTTATGATGTTGATACAGAGCTCTAAAATTGTTTTTGGCCGCTCGCCAAACGGTATTGTCAGCCAGTCCGGCGTGCCCAATACAGAAGGAATTCGCATGATGATAGTTGGGTAAATCTAAAACAAGGGATGAGTACATGGAGATATGGTGGCTCAGATTACCTACAAGCTGAAATCGAATAACTTGAAACATTTCCAGGAAGATCCCACCGCTGCATTTTACTGGACCATATTTGGAAAGTAGGGCAGCAGCTCCCAATATATGCTGGGAGTAAGCAGTCTGAGACGTGCAACAGGTGATCTCACAAAACGACAACATGATCGGAGTGCACAATTCTTCAAAGGTTGGTATTCTCTTCCCAAGAGTTATTGCCTCCAGTTCCTTTCGCTGGCTGGACAATCCAGCACCATACCACTTATATCCTTCGATCAGGACGTCTTTGTTGGTAACCATACCTGCAGAGTGAACCATCGCAGCTGCTACAATGGCCTTTTTGATTGCTGCATGGCTTGAGGCTGCAAGTATTCGAGGAAGCTCACTCATCCAATTGTTAAATACTCTGCTGGAGGGATTCTTTGCAAAGAAAGTCACAAAACTTGCTAGCAATTGATGGTTGGTCACTTCTAAATTGCTAATTGAAGGTGGAAGCGTAAATCCAAGGGCAATAATAGTGTCCTGCTGGGCTGAATTACTATGAGAAAGCTCTTTCATCTTCGGTGTTGGAGTCGGTAAGCCTGTCCGCTTCTTCCCCTTAGTCCGTGGCGTTTCATCATCTCGAGAGGTGGTCCTTGGCTTGTCAGAGCTGTGGACTATATTTTCTGGAAGCTCTTGAACAACCCGTGGTGCAAAAGTAGATGTCGTCGCCAGGGTGGCCGAGTCCGTATTCACTATTTCCCTGTTAGTTGCCAGAAGAATGCAGAGACTTTATGAAGTCCTCGATCCTCCAGGTCACCAATCTCCGACTTTGAGACTTACTAAATATTGCTGTAGCAATCCCCGAGCAGGGTCTTCCACCCTTCAGGCACTGGCCACATTGTGGCGCTTTTTCATCGCACTGTAATGAATTCTCAGCTTCAAGTAGATGTGTCTATTGAAGAAGATGGACAACCTTGACTTTACGCTTGATGCAGGTGTTACAGCCTTTACTTCGTCTCGGTTTCGCCCCACGTTTAACAGCTGGTATTTCCATACCCAAGATGACATTCCGATGATTAAACGAAGTATTGTGATAGTAAGTAGGTAACCTTTTGCTGAGATATTAGGAAAGATGGTTTGAGGTAGCATGCCCCCATTATTAGATACTAATAAGCCGAATGCGCCGCAGGGTTACCTTCAACCATATCGACGGTCAGTGCCAAAACGTGATCTTGCCTTACAGTGCCTAGCCCCCGTTATTTATGGGACGTTGCACCAAGCTTACGGTTGCCCCATTCGAGAGCATCATGTATAGCCGCAATAGAGGAATGTATATATCGAAAGTCGTAATATATTTAAATCAATAAATTGAATATTTAAAATATAATCTTATTTTTGCAGTGTATGGTTACTACTATACTTAATGAACAGAAAAACCTTAGTCTTCAAGGTCACAATGCCAAGATTTACTGGTTATATACTATTGCTATTATTGATACTTACAAATCAGTTGATAATAATGGAAGTTTTTGATTATTCCAAAAGTTCATGTTACCAAACTCATGTTAATAAATGATAGACTAAATACTTAACAGTTAAGCTCTCTTTTTTATTAACAGGGGCGTTTTGTCAAAGAGGCACAACCAAGATTATCTATCTGACACTCGTTATTAATATAGCTGCAACATCCAGGCACAGAGGGGCAGTAGGGCAAGTTTATGTACTGTACAGAAGCAATGCATTTATGTGGCAAAGAATACTCGTACATCGCTCTCTAAATAGACGAAACCGTACATAGCAAGGGTAACTTGGCTTCCTGTCCAATCAGCATGTTGTAAAATTTGTAGCTGGGGCTACATTAGGATATATTAGAGGGCAGATTCAAAATCAAACAATATGGCCATTCTGTTGCTGTCTCTTCTTAAAAAATTTTTAGCCATTATTTCACGCATAAGGGGATCTTAGTGGTCACAATGACATAAAAACCTGGATATCCACTTACAATACCAGTAAATAAAACGGCACATATTACAGCTTGCGGTGCCTGCCGCTCCGGCTGCGCCGGGCGCCCAATATAGACAAACACCTCAGAACGACGGTAGTTGGTAGATTTGACATCGTCGCTTGATCTAAGATAGAGAAGTTTGTCAATTTACATCGCAGAGGATGAGGTAGGTTAAATAGAAAAAATGCGCAGCTATTAAGGTGCAAAGATGTGACCGATCAACCTAATATAGATCTCTCTAACCTTATCCTTTTTAAGTGTCCATTACCTCGGATCATTTACAAAAATCGCTTCATTTAATATATGGTACATTTAAAGTCTTCTCTGCAAGTAATTCTCTAGCCATGTATTGACCTCGGTGCTACTATTCCCACGAGAAGACTGAACCAAAAGTAGAAGGCTATGGTTATACACCTAGGAGCTATGACGTGACCCTGTCCTCTAGAAGTAAGTTGCATCCTGAAGCCACCAGAAGCCAAACGTCTCAGCTATAGTCTATCATCTCATGAAGATGTTCAGAAAGCGTATAAAACCTAAATTACTAATGCTATCGAATCAAAAGTTGATCCACCCACTTCCGGGATAGCAGATTTGCTTGTTGGGCAACAAACACATCATGGAATGCTTCACATAATGTATTTGGAGGGAACGTCCAATGAGCCACAAGCTTCAGAGGAAATATCAACACCTGATGTAAAACTACTTTCTTCGCTTGTAATATCTAGTGGTAGTACAGTATTATAACCGAGAATAAGTAGGAGGATGCCAAGAGAGCCAAGGGAGGCACTCAGACTTCCAGCTCGGCCGGCACGGCAGTACGTTATGAGCCACAATTACTTACTTACTGTATGCCCCGATAGCCGTGCCGTGGTGGCTTAAAAACTACCCGATGCATTGCAAGAAGACCGACCAATGCCAGTCCGGTATCAAGCATCCTTGTACATTACATACACACCATTTTAAGCTTTTGTGGTTTCCTGGGTATTCTCCCCTTACCCTGAAACCAAGTGGTAAAACGATCCGAGTGTTACGCAAGTGAAAAGCTGTTAGAAGCCGACGGGTTCGGCCGTCGAAAAAGAGAATGATTGATGTCATGACTTCTTCAATTTATTGCCAGCATAACTAATTAGTAGGCTAAAGCTTCTAGAATAGCATCTAGATGGAGAGAGCAGTCGCAATGCGGGGAGGAGTAATAGTTGTTTTAAAAAGTTGGTTATATGCAGATGCGCTATTGGTATCCTGCGGCTCTGCAGGCCAAACTAACGAGCTAACCAGCATAATAATGTGTTTATCTATAACAAAGAACCCCTCGTTGATTCTGCAACTAACCCTGTACATACTCTTTCTAAAGCGCGCTAATGGTGGGTTGTGCATATAGCTCTTTGTACCATGCCTGATGTGGAGTAAAATCATTTAGGGTTAAGGGTCCGAGAACACTCGTCACCGCAGTTCTGTACCTTCGATTTTCTGTTGCGTAAACCTTCTTTCTTTTTATTCCAAGTCTTTTTTATTCTTTGATTTACCTGCAATCCTGTAGCTACAGTAATCTGGTGGAACAATCGTCTATCTGAGATATACGCAAACAGCTTATCGAATAGTTCGTCAACAAGCTTCAGTGAGAGCTATATGATTCAAGCAGCTCAGGCAGTTTTGACCATTCCCAATAAATCCCAGCCATCAACTCCCTACCAGTGTTTATAGAAGGATACACACAATTAAAAATGACCTCGTATCTTCCCCATGCCATCACGGCGTCCCTATCCCAGGGCAATGACTTTGTACGAAGTACTATCGGTAGCATTTCTTGGGGACCTGCCCTATCCATTTCCAAACTTGCTGCAATCTCAACGTTTCAAAAAATAGAGATTGGCACGCTTATAATATCAGACAAGAAGGATGGCAAGACTCATATTTTCGGGCAGAAATTGGCCCAAAAGGATAAATGTACGCCCAATGGCGTGAATGGCACATACAAGAGGGCCGGGCGACCGAGAAAGGTGGAATTGGTGGTAAAGAAAGAAACATTTTGGATACGGAGTTTTCTGTTTGCTGATATGGGCTTTGCGGAGGCCTATATGCTGGGTGAAGTTGAATGTGAGGACCTGACAGGTTTTTTCCAGGTCGGTCTTCCTGCATAAGGTTTGAGGATAATATGATTGACAAAATGTTCCAGCTTTTCATACAAAATCGAAACCAAATGGGCAACGCCACTACCCTAACCTCTTCCATTGCAGCGACTATCACTGGTCTCGCCCGCAGCACCAATACTCTTTCGAACTCTCTCCTCAATATCCAGGCACATTATGATATTTCTAATGAAATGTTTGCCGCCTTTCTGTCTCCAGACATGACTTATTCATGTCCGATCTGGGGCCCAAATTCCTCTGCAAACACAGAGGAGGAAACACTAGAAGCTGCTCAAATGACCAAACTGAACAGGTTCATCGATGGTGCGAAGATCAAATCGAGCGACCACGTCCTAGAAATTGGTACAGGCTGGGGATCATTTGCTATAGAAGCGGTGAAGAAGACTGGATGCCGTGTTACCAGCTTGACCTTGAGTATTGAGCAGAAGGCTCTGGCCGAGAAGAGAATATCCGCAGCTGGGTTTGAAGACAGAATTGAGGTTCTTCTGATGGATTACCGGGCACTTCCTATACCAAAAGTCCTATATGATAAAATAGTATCTATCGAAATGTTGGAAGCAGTGGGTCGAGAGTACTTGGAGACATATTTCACATGTATCCATCGACTACTCAAAAAGGACGGTATAGCAGTTTTCCAGTGTATCACTATGCCTGAAGGTCGTTATGAAGCATATGCCAAGGGAGAGGATTTTATCAGAAGGTACATTTTCCCTGGAGGTCACTTGCCAAGCATTTCACAGTTGGTAGAAAATATAAGCAAGGCAAGTGAAGGCACATTGGTCGTTGAGAAGATCGAGAATATTGGAGGGCACTACGCGAAAACGTTGAGATTGTGGAATCAAGAATTTATGAGAAATTTCGAGTCAAGAATTCGGCCTGCATTAATGTTGGAGCATGAGAACATGGGTGATAAAGAGGTTGACGTATTCCGGAGAAAGTGGGAAGTATGTATTCCGTTCAGATCTTAGTACCAGCATGAGTTTAGACTGACCGCCGATAGTATTACTTCACCTATTGTGAAGCAGGTTTCGCTACCAAGACGCTAGGTGATGCGATTATCACAGTAGGCCGTGAAGGGGCAATAGAATTAATGGAAGGAATTCCGTTGTGATTTGGTATAGAACTTTGGCGCTGCCACACATGCGAAAACTTCTGGAAGTTTCTTCGTGATATGCGTGTGTGCAGTCGTGCTAGATATAATGAGCGTTTAGTTATGGTCTGGCCGAGTTCATAGACCATATAATCCTGTATATACCTTGTCGAACAATTTAAAAGTTCCGACCTGCCCTTAGTTGTTCAGCTACAGCCACAGATAATTCTCTCAATGTTCGTAGCTTTCATGGTTATGTCAAGAATATTCATTATCTAACGCTTGCTCTTCTTCTTCTTCTTTGACTTCGCACCAGAGCCAGGTGCATGTGTTGGAAATCGCTGTGCATGTTCTGTATCGAATGCAGATTTATGCCGCCTGAAAAGTAGTATAGCTGCTCGAGCATCTTCGATACTGGAATGCTCACCCTCTTGGATTTCCACTCCCAATATCTCCTTCACAAGCTTCTTCAAACTGGGTGTTTTCCCTGCACTGTACTTTCTAAAGCCAGAAAACCTTGCCGTATCTCGAACTTTGTAAGTGTTAGCAAAATTCCAAAATAACATTGTCATTTGAGAAATAGTAAGAGTAATAATCAGAGGTGCAAAATGCAATGGTGATCGTCATATAACGGTTCTTGAGGCCGCTCAGTAACACGGACCAATGATGCTCATCATATAGACTGAAGGATTCCGTAAAGATTTTGCGGAAATGGAACTAGAGTTAACTCACTGTCTTTCTTTGGGTGTCCCAACATAAGAGCATCCAGATCATTACGTATGGCATGTCCCACAATAACTCTATCTTTCAATATCTCCGAAACCTCCTCCTGCACATCCTCAAAAGTCCTCGCCGTCGCCATATGCTTCGGTGAAACTCCACTGACATGTGTACGCCAATCTGTAACAAATTCTTTTGGTTTGACGAAGGAATCGTATACTTGAGTGCCATGAAAATTTACGATACTGACTCTAGCCAGTACCGAACGGTCCTCCTCTCCACCTACTCCAACCATTTCACAATCTATGCCTACATATTTCCCAATGTCGACATCTTTGGAGAGACCTCCATTAATCTTGTCAGCTTGTGAACCTTTCACAGTTGTATCTTTCAAGCCTCCTCCGTATGCATCCGCCAAATCCTTTGCTGAAATATCATTATCTTCAGCCCAAAGTGCTAAGGAAGCAGGTGGCGCCGTAGCCAATTCTTCCTTTTTCGGTTCGTTAACACTCATAATGCTGCCCATACTCTTCTTTCTGGACTTCGCCAGTGGCTTCGTGCCTTCTGGATTTCCTTCTAGCCTTCTCCTCTTCGCAATGCTATTTAACTGTCTTTCTGTAGGGACAGCTTTTCGTTTTCTTTCCACACTGGCTAGAGAGTCTTCTTTCAACTTTGCCTGCAGCTTTATCCAGTTACTTGATAGTTCAGGTGCCATTGCGTGGTTTATGGTATGTTGTTGAATTGGATGCAGCGGACAGGTGCAGAGAAGAGTTTTGTGAAGGCAAGGCTGTCATGGCATGGGCTTTGGCCTTGGCGGTAAATAATATTTAGCGTGACGGTGTCACACCGTCTGCTGCTGCGTCTACCTAGCAGCGGCAGTTTTATTTACCCACTATGCTAAGTACACCTATCAAAAGCGGTCTGACACAACTTTGGCCTGGCACCTCCGTAGACATCCACGTTCTTCAGCCTTGTAAACCCCACCAAGAACCATCAACTCTCTTTACAATCCATCAACAACTACTTAATTTCATCAGATTCATTTGGCATCTCATTATGGCAGGTGGAGAAAAGTCTCAGGAGTCGGAGGCGCCGAGAAAGAAAGGTCCAGCGACCGTTGACACATTGAAGTAAGTACCAACAAAATGAAAAGTAAAGGTTTACTGACCTTTGCCCTAGAGTTGGATGTATTGCCATGGTTATCAAAGTAAGTAAATCTCAGAACCATATTATTTCACATCCTAATCATGTTTAGGAAGGTCGAGCCAGAAGAGCAGAAATTCTTGGTATAAAAGAGACTAAAAGTGGTCGTCAATTCTATTGTAATTTCGATAACTTCAATAAACGTTTGGATGAATGGGTACCTACGGCGAGGATTGATTTTAGTCAGAATGTGGAATGGCCAAATCCGGAAAAGCCAAAAGAGGGGAAGAAATCTTCAGCACCGGCTGTGAAGAAAAATGCTGCCGCTCCAAAGAAAGCACAGAAACGATCAGCACCTACAAGAGAACAGTCAATAGCCTCTGAAGGAGGAGGAGTAACACCGCACCCCTGGACAGAGTTTGTTGCGACTCAGAATAGCACACCTTCCGCAGATGGGAATGAGAAGCTCACTCTAACCTTGGACTTGGATAATACACCGGGTGCAGAAGATGATGACCCTATGGATGTGGACGTGGATGAGGCTGTGAGTCAGGCTATATCGGCAAAGGCACAACCACAAGAGCATTTCAGTAGGGAGGAGGAAATTGAGAAGCTGCGGACCGGAGGGTCGATGACCCAGAACCAGGCTGAGATTTCCCGGATACGGAATATATCAAAAGTCCAGTTCGGCAAGTTCGATTTGTACCCCTGGTATTTTTCGCCTTATCCTGAGGTGTTTACTCAAGAAGATCTTATGTACATCTGCGAATTTTGTTTATGCTATTATGGGGATGTGAAATCCTTCGGTCGTCATCGGCAAAAATGTACTCTCCTTCATCCTCCTGGGAATGAGATATACCGAGATGACTATGTGTCTTTTTTTGAGATTGATGGAAAACGCCAAAGAACATGGTGCAGAAATCTATGTTTGCTGTCCAAGATGTTTCTGGATCACAAAACACTTTATTACGACGTTGACCCCTTTCTTTTCTACGTTATGACTACCCGGGACGAGAAAGGCTGCCATTTGATCGGCTACTTCTCAAAGGAGAAGGAATCTGCAGACGGCTACAATGTCGCATGTATTCTTACGTTGCCACAGTTTCAACGCAAAGGGTATGGCCGCCTTCTAATACAATTTTCGTACGAGCTTTCCAAAATAGAAGGAAAACTTGGTTCGCCCGAAAAGCCGTTATCGGATCTTGGTCTTCTGTCATATCGTCAGTACTGGACGGAAAACCTTGTGGAAATTCTCTTAGAACACAACGAGCGTGAGGAGCGGTGCTCAATAGAACAGCTCGCTAGCTTACTCGCAATGACGCCTACAGATGTGGAAAGTACAATGCAAGCCTTAAAAATGCAAGTCTATCATAAGGGAGAACACAAAATTGTTCTTCCCACGCATCTTATCAACAAGCACGAAGCACTAAAGGAAAAATATAAAACTAAGCCGAAGAGGACGATTGTTGCTGAACGGATTCAATGGAAGCCTCCTGTGTTTACAGCGAGTAATAGAACTTGGGGCTGGTAGGTTTTCTATTCAGTGAAGACTGTTGCGTGATATAGGAGGGATTTTGGCGCTTAATGGTGCTCCAAATCAGGCAGAGGTTACTTGTACAACATGATTTACTATACCCAAATTAAAATACCAGCACACACCGTGTCAGCTCTTTCTACAAGTCCCCTTTCTCCTTATAGCTTAGGTTTTGCGATATACAATACCATTAATCTCTCCCGTATACCTTGAACTTCCTTTTTCAAATCAGGATTCTCACGATGCTGATACACACCTCAATTATTTCAATATTAATATTATCCGCTTCAATCAAGTTCGACTGAGGCTGCTGGTATTGAATAATTCAGTCGTGCTCATATCTCCTTAGTCGGTGCATCTAGGGTAGTCCTACTAAACCCACGAGAACCTTGATGTCTCGACACCCAGTTACTAGTATGCACCACCCCAGAGAGCATACTCTTTACTTCTCTTGTTATACGAGAAGCCAGTGCAATGCCGCACGTTTAGCATATAACCTGAGTGTATATTATTATTTACTAATGGTGTTAGTAATGTCATCTTTAGATTTTTAAAATTCAGCTTTGAGTCTTTCTTTCATTCTTGAATCCAAGCTACCCTAATACTACTCTCTCGATTAAGGATAATGCATTCTGATACCGGCTTGCATTTCAAGTGGAGTAGTTTCCACTTTACTGATTAGTGATAATTCCAAAGGATTATACATAATAAGTTCTTGCTGAGAAGTTTAATGGATCGAGATAAATTGATCGATTCCTTCAAATCGCCCTCCTCAAACCCTCCAACAAGAAGAGCGAACGATTGGATCACATCCATTAACTAGGCATATCAGACATGAGCACAAGTTCAACGAGAAATTCTTACAATAATGTATTACTTACGTCACGTACGTCACGATTGTCTGAACTGAGAGCACCTCCCTATACATACATGAACTCTGATTAATCGCAAATAAGATCACCATGTTGTCACAAGTGATTGATACCTGATCTCAGTCAAATCTGATAGAGTTTGTGGCCTAAGAAATTCATTTCGCTCTGACTATCGCTCTGAAATCTGAGTAGGGTATATCGAATACCTGGTCTGGTAGCTTTAGATTCTTTTTTTGTAGAAGCTTGGCTACTAGCTTAGCGAATATATGATACGATTATGTAGTACAATTTCTTTTTGCAGATACATTTCTCTACCTGTCTATTGGTTTTCTAAATCCAGAGATATATACGTTTCTCTGTAACTCACAACAGCCATCTCAGCTGTGTGAATGCGCAAGAAAATATTGTTCCTGCGAGAATTAGAGAGGCTTTTATCAGCCAAAGAGGTCGGAAACTCAAAGTTTGTTCTACCTAATTCCGTACAACATGTCCTACGTGTATTTTGCCTCCGTCATACACTCGGAAGTCCTCTGGTACTACAACATATCGGTCTCACGATTTATCCAGTTGCTCCTCTTATTCTGTCAATTTGCCTCCGATTATCTTCTGATTGAGGTTAAACTTTTCCAACATTATGAATCCGCCCCAAAATGTTCAAACTACAGCTGCCTAAATCTGCCGTTGGTCCATCTATGGTGATTGGCTCGTTTTACGCTCTCGGGTTGGTCATTTTGATGTCAACTCATCTCTATCTCATAGAGCAATATGTATGCCGAGAGCATTACGCTTCTTCAGAATCTCTAGATGACTCAATAGTCTCTCTCAGTCCGAATATTCCCATTGATGAGACTCTATGTAAGAAACCGGTTATTCAATCTACCGTGGCCGGAATTCAAGGAACATATGTTTTCCTCTCACTAACACCCAGTAAGTCCAAATACTTGACGGTAGTTGTGTTCGTACAGCTTACTCAGGATTTAGCCCTTTTGTTGGCTGGGCCATGGGGACGACTTTCAAAGATTCTAGGAAAGAAAACCGTTATTCTTTTGAACAGTAGTAGTGCAGTTGTATCGACGTGTTTCTTTGTTTCTGTTTGTAAGATTCTGACCCTCTCGTCAAAATAGAGGTATTTAGTCTGATGTGCCACAGGCTATTTCCCCCAGTACTTCAACATTCGGTGGATATGGGCCACTCCTATTTTTGATATATTTGGTGGTGGCCAAATGATCCTAACCTCACTTGTATACACCTACTTTGCGGAAGAAGTCGAGTCTGAACATCTGTAAAACCCCCGCCGGAACTAGACTTAGCACTTCCTAACTATATTATAGAAGCGCGATACTCTACAAATTCACAGCACTTCAACTTTTCAATGCTTTTCTGGCAAATACCTTTGCCTCATATATGCTTCGAATCAACGTCTGGATTCTGGCACTCTGTGGGACTGTTCTCATATTTCTCACTCTACCTGTTATCCTCTTGTTGCCTTCCGATATTTCCACCTATCATACAATTCCAGATACTCCTATATCCAATGTAGCTGAGGCAGATTCTCTTCTATCCGAGGATATGAAACTGATTTCAACTACGAAAACAGTGCTATACACCCTCATATTTCCCTTCAAGCACTCTAAGGAACTTTACCAAGACCTCTTCACCTCAAGCACAATTACTTGCCTCACGTTAGTCACCTCCTTCTTTCTAACGTTGACATCGGGAGTTCGACTTATCTTTACACAATGGGCATCCGTCCATTATGCATGGGTAATAGCTGATGTCCAAATCCTCAACTCCTTCGAGATG
>Ga0247734_1001842_pt1 | contig 15204 bp, 15 predicted proteins | sample UWRJL103311B2_FD_180933 | JGI IMG/M metagenome (GOLD analysis project Ga0247734, IMG submission 180933) | Plant litter microbial communities from Arlington Agricultural Research Station in Wisconsin, United States - UWRJ-L103-311B-2 | ecosystem: Environmental > Terrestrial > Plant litter >... | reverse complement strand
TATTACCGACATTAGGGCAACTATATTATCTGTATTAACAAAAGCGAAAAAATAAAATATCATTACTAAATTCGTATAAACTAATATTTATGAATAAAATTATCTTACCCGTTCTTACCTTTTTACTGATCAGTCTTTCCGCTGCCGCTCAGGTCAAAGCCCCGGACACCGCTGCCGCAGATTCAAGCCGGAGCATTGCAAACACTGACTTCAGCCTCAGGGGCCAGTACCAGTCACTGCTTTCCAAATCGAAAACATATTACGGTTTCAAGCTGATCAACCCGGGCCGGCTGTCCGCGTTTTATAAAAGTGTTACAGATTCGGTCAGAAAGGAACGTGCAGGCAGCAAAGCCAGTCAGGCCAGGATCAGGGAACAGGCCAAAACTATAGATACCTTAAACAGCCTCATCAAAACCAATGAGGGCGCTCTGGCTTCATCAAATCAAAAGTTAGACGACATTACCTTTCTGGGGGTATCATTCAGCAAATCGACTTATAATACCATCGTATGGTCAATCATCATCGTGCTTGCCCTGGGCCTGGTATTCGTGATCAGCCGTTCGGCGAAAAATATCCATGAGGCAAAATACCGGACGGAACTTTATGAAGAGGTCTCCAGGGAATATCAGACCTATAAGACAAAGTCTAATGAGAAAGAAAAGAAACTGGCAAGAGAATTACAGGATGAACGTAACAAACTTGAGGATTATAAGAACAAAGGATTGTCATAACAGATGAATTGAACCCGGCATCATTCAAAAAGATGCCGGGCTATTCCATCCGGAGGCAATTCAGTCTCAGACTTTAACCGCCGGGTTGCCGGCATAACCAGCCCAGAGCTCATCCAGTGTTTTGCCCGTAAGTTCCTTCCAGGTGCCGTCATTATAAGTATGTGTACGAAGGCTTTCATCCATCCTTTTAACTGTTCCTTTTTTAACATGCTGCTCAATCCATAAGAGGAACCTGCCTGTTATACGGTAACTGTTGGTATAATTCTGTTTGGCATTATAGTCCGGCAAGGTCCATTTGGAACCCGCATTATCGATGCCATAGGCATAACGCACATAATCGGCTATTCCTTCGGTCAGCCAGCCCGGCCCGTTGCTGTCACCATATCCCTGCACAATATGCATCGTTTCATGGGTCACTACATCTGTATCATAAGGATGAGCTTTCAGATAACCGGCGCTAAACTTGACCTCGCCCCCGCTTGATTCGGCAACATACTTATAGGCCGTATCCACAATAAAAACAACATTTTTTGTAGCATTTTTGTTGAACGTTTTAACCAGGACAGGATAAACCTGAAAGTACGTATCGATCAGCTTCTGTTTCACTGCAGGAACCAGGTTTGGATCATTACTGTTAAAGATGAGGGTATATCCCTCTTTCCTGATCGTATCTGCGGACGATTGTGCTGTCAACAACGCATCGCGGGTTTCTCCCCTTAGTGTTCCCGCAAGCAGCATTGCAAAAATTGTAAAGATAAATTGTTGTTTCATTACGCTGTTTTTATGAATAAATAAACCTTAAGGTAAATATAATATTATTCCGGTAAAAGAGAATTGATCCTAAACCGTTAATCCTTTAAAACAGAAAAGGCCTCCGGAAATCCGGAGGCCTTTTCTGTTTTAAAGACTAAAATACATTAAACTTTAATTTCTACTTCAACACCGCTAGGTAATTCAAGTTTCATCAAAGCATCAACTGTTTTAGAGTTAGAGCTATAAATATCTAACAAACGTTTGTATGCACATAATTGAAATTGCTCACGTGCTTTTTTGTTCACGTGTGGTGAACGCAAAACAGTAAAGATTTTCTTTTCTGTTGGCAACGGAATTGGTCCGCTAACCACTGCACCCGTAGGTTTTACAGTTTTAACGATTTTCTCAGCAGATTTATCTACCAGGTTGTAATCGTATGATTTTAATTTGATTCTGATTCTTTGGCTCATGATATGTTTGTTAAGGCTGCCTGTTAGAGCTATTAATAACAGGCGGCCGGTTTAATACTAATCTATAGATTTGATCCTGCCTTTTGATTTGGCAATTACTTCATCCTGTACGTTTCTTGGAGCCGGATCGTAGTGATCAAATTCCATTGTAGAAGTTGCACGGCCTGAAGTGATGGTACGCAACTGTGTTACATAACCAAACATTTCAGAAAGAGGCACTGTAGCTTTGATCACTTGTGATCCGTTACGTGTATCCATTCCTAAAAGCTGACCACGACGACGGTTCATATCACCGATTACATCACCCATGTTTTCTTCAGGGGTAAGGATCTCGATTTTCATGATAGGCTCCATCAATACCGGGTTACATTTTGGCAACGCTTCACGGTAAGCCATTTTAGCTGCCAGTTCGAATGACAAAGCATCTGAATCGACTGCGTGGAATGACCCATCAATTAAACGCACTTTCATGTCCGGAAGTGGGTAACCAGCTAATACGCCGTTAGACATAGATGCAGCAAATCCTTTTTCAACTGAAGGGATAAACTCACGTGGAATTGAACCACCGGTGATCTCGTTTACAAACTGCAAACCGCCTTTTTCCCAGTCAGCATCAATCGGAGAAATCACTACCTGGATGTCCGCGAATTTACCACGACCACCTGATTGTTTTTTATAGGTCTCACGGTGTTGTACTGTTCCGTTGATCGCTTCTTTATAAGCTACCTGCGGAGCACCCTGATTAACCTCAACTTTAAATTCACGTTTTAAACGGTCGATCAAAATATCTAAGTGAAGCTCACCCATACCAGAGATTACAGTCTGACCAGTTTCCTCGTCAGTTTGAACCCTGAATGTAGGATCTTCTTCAGCAAGTTTAGATAATCCCATACCTAATTTATCGATATCAGCCTGAGTTTTAGGCTCAATAGCTAAACCAATAACCGGCTCAGGGAAGTTCATTGACTCCAGAACGATCGGGTTTTTCTCTTCACAAAGTGTATCACCTGTTTTGATATCCTTGAAACCTACAACCGCAGCAATATCACCAGCTCCAACATTAGGAATAGGATTTTGCTTGTTTGCATGCATCTGGAAGATACGGGAGATACGTTCTTTGTTTTCAGAACGTGCATTATAAATGTATGAACCAGCTTCTAAGTTACCTGAGTATACACGGATAAAGCAAAGACGGCCTACGAAAGGATCCGTTGCAATTTTAAATGCTAAAGCTGCAAATGGTTCTTTTTCATCAGGTTTACGCAATACTTCTTCGCCTGTTTCAGGGTTAGTACCAACGATACCTTCTGAATCCATTGGTGAAGGCAATAATTCCATCACGTAATCAAGCATCGTCTGTACACCTTTGTTTTTGAAAGATGAACCACAAACCATTGGTACGATAGTAGCGTCCAATACTGCTTTACGCAATGCATCAAGAATTTCACGCTCAGTGATTGAATTTGGATCTTCGAAGAATTTCTCCATCAGAGACTCATCATAATCAGCAACTGATTCTAATAATTTCTCTCTCCATTCTGCAACCTCATCTATCATATCATCAGGAATCGGCACTTCAGTAAAGGTCATCCCTTTATCATGCTCATTCCAAACGATACCACGGTTGTTAATTAAATCAACAACACCAGTAAAATTATCTTCAGCACCGATTGGTAACTGCAATGGAACTGCATTACTGCCTAACATACTTTTAACCTGTCCAACAACTTTCAGGAAATCTGCACCGGAACGGTCCATTTTATTGACGAAGCCGATACGGGCAACGTTGTAGTTGTTAGCCAGACGCCAGTTAGTTTCAGATTGAGGCTCAACACCATCAACTGCAGAAAATAAGAACACCAAACCATCCAATACACGCAGTGAACGGTTTACCTCTACGGTAAAATCCACGTGACCGGGTGTATCAATGATGTTAATATGGTAATCTTGTCCCCTGTATTTCCAGCCTACTGTAGTAGCTGCTGAAGTAATGGTGATACCACGCTCCTGCTCTTGTGCCATCCAGTCCATCGTAGCCGCACCTTCGTGCACTTCTCCGATTTTGTGACTTACACCAGCATAATAAAGGATACGCTCTGTTGTAGTAGTCTTACCAGCATCAATGTGCGCAGCAATACCGATGTTTCTTGTATATCTTAAGTCTCTTGACATCTTATGATTTCAATAATTAAAAACGGAAATGTGAGAACGCTTTGTTGGCTTCAGCCATTTTATGCGTATCTTCTTTCTTCTTAACAGCAGCACCTTCACCTTTAGCAGCTGAAACGATCTCTCCTGCCAATTTTTCCTTCATGGTTTTTTCACCACGTCTGCGTGCATAAGAAATTAACCATTTCATGCCTAAAGCAATCTTGCGGTCAGGACGAACTTCTGTAGGAACCTGGAAGTTAGCACCACCAACACGGCGGGATTTAACCTCTACTGCAGGCATTACGTTAGTTAAAGCACGTTTCCATACTTCTAAACCATTCTCACCAGCTTTTTTCTCAGCTAATTCTACTGCATCGTAAAAAATAGAGTAAGCGATGGATTTTTTTCCATCATACATCATATTGTTTACAAATCTCGTCACCTGAACATCGTTAAATTTTGGATCAGGAAGGATTATTCTCTTTTTTGGTTTTGACTTTCTCATTTGTTGTTCCTCCTAATTATTTCTTTTTACCTTTTGTTGGTGCGGCAGCTACTTGTCCTGGCTTAGGACGTTTAGTACCATATTTTGAACGACGTTGGTTACGACCAGCAACACCTGAAGTATCCAGTGCTCCACGGATGATGTGATAACGTACTCCTGGTAAATCCTTAACACGACCACCACGGATCAATACGATAGAGTGTTCCTGTAAATTGTGACCTTCTCCAGGAATATAAGCGTTAACTTCTTTTCCATTGGTCAAACGTACACGCGCTACTTTACGCATTGCTGAGTTTGGTTTTTTAGGGGTAGTGGTATATACACGTGTACATACACCTCTTCGCTGTGGACAACTGTCCAACGCCGGAGACTTACTCTTGAACTCCAGTGCTACTCTACCTTTTCTAACTAATTGTTGAATGGTTGGCATTGTTATTTGTTTTTTTTTATTGTTATTAAAAACTTTACCCCTCAATAAGGGACTGCAAAGGTAAGACAATACATTTTATAAATCAAGGGTTTAACAGAGATTTAATGAAAAGTATTCAAATAAAGCTTCTCTACCTTTTTCCTCGCCCAGTCTGTTTTTCTTAAAAAGGTGAGGCTCGATTTCAAACTCGGATCATTATTAAAACAGGCAATCTTGATCAGCTTGCCCAATTCAGGCCAGCCGTAATGCCAAACCAGTTGTTTGAGAATAAACTCCAGGGTTTTTCCATGTAAGGGGTTGTTGGCTTGCTTTTCTTCTGTCATAGTTGTTTTGCTGCCGCAAAGATAAGAAGAACGGCAGATTTATCAGGGTTTTGTTTATACTTTGCCCATACACTGGTCGTATATCCTTATTAAAAAAGATGTATATACAAGGGATTAATAATATACCAACGTTAAACTTATAACGGCTTTGGTTCGGATTTGAAACGGGTTTGAAACGGCTATAATTCGTTTCAAACCCGTTTCAAACCCGAACCAAAGCCGTTCCAAACCCCTTGCAAATATAAAGTAAACCTAATGTGTCCTATACTGATATTAGTGTACAGTAAGAAAGTAAATTACTGATTTGTGTTTACTATGATTTTTTGTTTTACTAGCTGGTGTATACTACCTTTTACAATGATAGTTTTTATTACTGATTTGTGTTTACATACTTTTCCGATTTTCCTGGAATAAGTTTACGTTTTCAAATTTTGGCGATAATAGGAGTTTTTTGAACTACATTTTCTAGTAGATGTGCATTTTGTGGTGTTTGAAAATCACAACTACTGTGTAATCTTAAATTGTTATATTTATTAATCCCCCCTTCAACCCACTGTTTTGCTTGATCAATATTTTTAAAGCTTCTTTCAAGATCAAATTCCATTTTAAGGATTCCGTTTACTCTTTCGGCAATTGCATTATCATATGGACTTCCTGTTTGGGTCATGCTGATAGATATATTATTATCACGTAGCAAACTAACATAGTCGTCGCAGCAGTATTGGGTTCCTCTATCAGAATGATGGATTAGCGGTCTTGTCGGATATAATCTCCCTTGTAAAGCTTGGTTCAAGGCTTTAATACAGCCAATTGTTCTTAGATCGCTTGCAAGGTGAAACCCTACAATCTTTCTGGAATAAGTGTCTGTAACCAATGAAAGGTATACAAAACAGGTGTTGGTACGTAAATAAGTAATATCACTCACCCATATTTCTTCCGCCTGGACCGCAGGTCTTCTTTGGACCAGATCAGGGTGAATTTTATATCGATGAAATGAGTTTGTTGTGCGTGCCCACTTCTTTTTTGACTTAATAAGCATTCCCTGTGATCGCATCAAATTAAACACGGCATCTCTTCCCATTGTTATCCCATGTCCCTGCAGAAATCCATTATTCAGTTCCTTGTATAATTTGATGCAGCCTGTTTTTGGAAGCTCTTTTCTGATTTCACTTATTCTATCTAAAACGATTTCCTGTTCTATAAAATACAGGCGCACACTTCGTAAATGGCTATACCAGGCTTGTCTGGTATAGCCAAATGCGGCGCAAAGATTGTCAATACTGTAATGTTTGCGCGTCCCCTTGAGCTCATAAATCACTTGGTAGCAGCTTTTTTTTTAAGATCTGTACCATATTCTTCATTTGCTATAGCAATCACCTTTTCAAGTGCTGCTATCTTCATCTCTGCCAATGCAAGCCGTTTCTCTAAATTTTGCTGCTCTTTGGCGCTTAGAGGAGTTAATTCCGGTGAAATCGTTTCCTCTGCCATAAGTTCATCTTGATTCTTTTGGTACCAAGATACAAACCTCGCGATTGTTCGGTCAGGTAATCCGTACTTTGTTCCTACCTGAGGATAACTATAATCTCCATTGATGTATTCCAGCGCTACCTGAACTCTGAAACTGTCTGAATGCGGGGAAACTCTTCCACCTTTTCCTTTACTTGGCCTTCTGTTTTCTATACTCATTTTTCTGATTTGAAAAACTTTCTTATGTACACTGAGTTCAGGAATGGACAATGTGGATTCCTTGTATATACCTCGTAATTAACAGCAAAACACAACCCACATACGAACAAAGACCCTCCGGTGCCACTAAGCTTACAAATCGCGCTTGTCATCTCAGGTGCGCCCGATATTTGTGTATTAATCGTTAGGTTTGTATCATATAAAGTATACACTCTACTAAGAAATAATAGATATGAATTTGAATTTAGGCGATTTTGTTCGTTTTGTAGACGAAAATATAGAAGGTACGATTACCCGCATCATTGATAAGGATACAATTGGTGTAACAGATGCCAATGATTTTGAAATACCTGTGCTGGCTTCTAAGGTAACACTGGTACATGGCGACATCCCGGAAGACAATGCAGTTGTATCTAACAGGCAGACAGCAGCAACTCCGGTAGCGGAATTTAAAAAGGAAGGCGTTTATCTGGGACTGATAGCTGATCAGCACAGTGCTGTGGTTGCTCATTTTCACCTGATCAACGAAACCTCATTCCAGCTGCTTGCCAGCATGACCACTGAAAAGGGAGGAAATTATAAAGGGGAATTCGCCGCATTAATTCCTGCCAATAGTACAAAAAAGATCTATTCTGCCAATATGGGCGATATCCAGTTGTGGCCAAAGTTTAATATAGAGGTACTGTTCTCTACATCTGCAAATGTTGAACCTCCTGCTCCGCTGATTTACAGTCAAAGTATCAAAGGAAAAGATCTTTCTGTTGCTAAGGTAGAGATTGCATTGCTGAAACAAAAGGGCTGGCTGATCAGGCTGGATGAGCCGGAACCCCAGATCGACATGCAGAAATTAAAGGATAGCTTTAAATAGAGAAACTCTCCCCGTTTAAATAGAGAAACTCTCCCAAAAACGCAAAGTTAATTGCCTAAAGGGAGATCTCCGGACTTCGCAAAAAAGACGAGCCCTGCTTTCCATGCTGACTGCTGCTGAAGGGCAGCCGAAGGCATGGAAAGCAGGGCTCGTCTTTTTTTTAGGGTATCCACAGCATGATGCTTATTGCATCCGCCGGTTATTTTGTCCAGGTATTGTTTGATTCATCCGCATCCGGTAGTTGATGATCAGGATCAAGCACTACAGACACCACTTCTTCAGTAGTTGCATAATTCACTGTCCAGGTTTTATTCCTCATCCATACGTCAACCGGTATTTTGATCGTATCAGTTTTACCACTGGCGGTTTTCACCTGCAGGATCACCGGCATAGGCATTTGGTCTAAATTGGCAATGACAATGTTGTACCCTTCAAACTGCTCTCCTTTTTTTGAAGGCGTTACCGAGGTAACGGCCTGATCCATTTTCCAGTTCTCTAAAAACCAGCCTCTCCAGAACCAGGACAGGTCTTCACCGGCACCGTTTTCCATAGACCGGAAAAAGTCAAACGGTGTTGGGTGTTTGAACGACCACTGTTTAATATAATTCCTAAAGGCATAGTCGAAACGGTCTGCACCCAGCACATGGTCGCGCAGGATGTTCAATCCCCAGCTTGGTTTACTGTACAGATTGACACCGATATTCTGCTCAACCATTGCATCAGGGCTTAACATAATGTATTCCCTGTTTGGCATCGACATATATTTTGCGGCTTTATGCAGATCGCTCGGAGCGTCTTTATACTCTCCGTTATTAAAAGCATCTGAAGACAAGCCATTGATAAAGGTATTGAAACCCTCATCCATCCAACCGTATTTACGCTCATTACTTCCAACGATCATCGGGAACCAGGTATGTCCGAACTCATGGTCTATCACCCCATATGCACGTGCATTTTTGGCCTTCCATCCGCAAAAAACGATTCCGGGATATTCCATACCGCTGATGTTAGAAGCAATATTAACCGCCATAGGATAAGGATATTCGAACCACTTGTTTGAATAGTGCTCAATAGAGGCCTTTACATACTCTACTCCCCGTCCGTAGCTGTCGGCTCCGGCGCTCTCTACCGGATGGGCAGAAACAGCTAAAGATTTCTTGCCGCCCGGCAGGTTGATCTTTGCGGCATCCAGCACAAAGGCTTTGGATGATGACCATGCCACATCCCTGGTATTGGTCATTTTAAACTTCCAGGTAAGCTTATCTTTTGCCGGGCGCGATTTAGGATCGAGCACTTCCTCAGCAGAACGTATGGCAACAGTTTTGTCACTTAGTTTTGCCGCATTCCAGCGCTTCAGCTGTTCAGCAGTAAATACTTCCTGCGGATTCAATAATTCTCCGGAACCCATCAGTATGTGGTTGGCCGGTGCAGTAACGCTATAAGTAACATCTCCGTATTCACAATAAAACTCGCCGGCTCCCCAGTAAGGCAGGGTATTCCAGCCCAGCACATCGTCATATACACACAATCTCGGGAACCATTGTGCAATGGTAAAGATCTCTCCGTTTTGAGTGGTGAGGTGGCCCATCCTGTCCGATCCGTTGATCGGGATCACAAAAGAGAAGTTCATTTTTATGGTAACCACATCTCCTTCGGCCCCCAGAGGCTGATCCAAACGGATCTGCATTCGGGTATCTTCGGTAATGGAAGTGAATTTAACGGGACCTGCCTTTTTAGAGACCGTAAGGCCGCTGATCTGGTATCCTCCGTTTACTTTTTCACCGCGGGCACCATAACGGCTCCCCAATTTGATCAGGCCATTACCCCTTGAGTTTTTCTCAAAAAGGTTCTGATCAAGCTGCAGCCAGATGTAAGGCAACTGATCAGGGCTATTGTTTTTATAAGTGATGGCAACCGTTCCGCTTACCGTGTTCGTCTGATCATCCAGGTTAGCCGTAATGGCGTAATCTGCACGGTTTTGCCAATATTTAGGCCCCGGGTATCCGCTTGCTGAACGGAATTCATTGCCGTTCTGTGTGTAGAAAAGCGGACTAAAAGCGGCATGCGGATCATAATTGCCCGGCGCTGCAGGGGCTTGCTGTGCCTGGGCACTGATACTAAATGCAAAGAACACTACATAAAGAAGTGTTCTTTGAATAAACGGGTTATTCATTAATTCAGGTTTTATATGTTTAGGAAAATTAGTTCTTTTTTGTTGTCGGAACAGGCGGCAGTTTTCTTCCTTCAGGCGGCAATTTCAACCAGGTCTGGTAAGCCTGGGCAATATAGAAATCGTAATTAAAAGGATGATCACTTTTCACCCTCGCAACAGAGGGCCTGTACAAATTGATGAAATCCTTGAGTTCCTGCCCCTGAAGTTTGATCAGTTCGCCCACATGTTCTTCATTAAAATATTGATTGATCTCTGTTTCGTAGGCAGAAGTCTCTTCCAGTCTTTTTACTTTGGCCCTTTCACGTTTATCCTTTCCTGAACCAAAGGCTAAGCCCACACCACCGGCGCGGCTGGTATTTGTAGTTGGCGGAATTCCTGATACACGATGAAATTCAGGTGCGTTCGGGTTTTTCAGCTGCAGGTCGTTAGACAGTTTCGCTCCCCTGACCTCAACCTGCTTGAGGTTGGTGGACTGGGACGGAAGATAGATCGTTTTGGCCTGTAAATTGGTCAGGTAAAGCGTATCGGTATGGTATCCCGGCAGGGAGAACTCCAGCAGGTCACCTTTGTTGGCCGTAATAGTAAATTGCCCGGCGGCCCCGGTCACTACAACCTTCTGGTTGTTGAGATTTTTTACTGTTACTTTTTGAAGAGGAAAACTCTTGTTCTCATAATCAAATACTCCGCCGCTGATCCCGGTTTGAGCGAACGTGTATACTGGTATCGTCAATAACAATACGATAATTAACCTCTTAAGCATTTTCATTTTTTTATTACTTGTCTTTTCCTGATGAAGCTTGCATGAACATGCAGGTTCCAAATATAATTTAGTTTCGCACTTTGTATTACATTTTAACAATTATTAACATGTAATAGTTTAGTTATTCAATAAATCTCTGTATTGCTCCTCATCAAAACTGATCAGCACGGCCTTTCCATCTTTTTCCACTACCGGGCGTTTAATGGCACTTGGATTTTCCAGCAGTACCGCTATTGCAGTCGTTTCGTCTTTTACCTGCTCCTGCTGCAGGGGAGACAGCTTTTTCCAGGTGGTCCCTTTTTTATTCAACACTTTTTCCCATCCAAAAACCGCAAACCACTCCTGAAGTTTCTCAGCAGTGATGCCCTGTTTTTTAAAATCATGGAATTCATATTCAAGGTCATTAGCTGTCAACCATGTTCTTGCTTTTTTAACTGTATTACAATTCGGGATTCCGTATACGATCATATCTGATGAAATAAAGGCCCAAAGCTAGCCATATTTCCGTATTCGTCACATTTTTTTAGATCTTCATCACATTTTATGCAGAGGGACGAAAATCTGCCGTAGTATTGTGAGGATGCGAACAAATAGAATAAACAGATGAATATAAAAGATCTAAACAAAATAGAATTCTGGGCAGCAAGTTTTATCTATGGCTGTGCAATACTGATGCTCATTTCAAATGGTTCCGATGCCTATGCAAACAAACCTATCCAGTTCAGCGAGGCAAGAATAGGTTTCAGCTATCTGTCCAATTATTTTCTCCCTGAGCTGTTCCGGTATTCCATTCTCTATTTCTGTTTCCTGATGCTCAATTTTTGCTGTCTGCCCCCGCTGTACAATAAGGTAAACATTGGGTTTAACACGGCTATTGTGCTGGTCATGTACCTCGTATCCGGATTGGTGATCAGCATTACCCATACCTACAGCAAGGCTTATATACTGGTACAGTACGCGGATATAGACGATGCCTATAACCAGATCTTTTTTAAAGGTTTCACTTATTCTGCCTGGCTGGTGCTGCTGATCTGTATCTATGTAGCGTTAAAAAAACTGCTGCTCTATCTTACTGACAACAAAGAAAACGATATCCGGAACCAGATGAAACTGGACATCGTTTTCGGACTGGCATTCTGGTTCGTGGGCGTCCTGCTCTGGCTGGCAGCGGGGGTAGACTTTGATGTAATCCTCTGCTGGACACTGGTGATCATGGCCTGCATCTTTTTAACCATATATTCCATCTATTATCTCATCCCTTCCCTAGGTACACAGATCAATCCATCACGTACCTTTTACGGAAAAATCACTTTACTGACATTCCTGATCGCTATACCCATCGGACTCGTTGGGGCCCTGATCAGCGGAAGGGGAGAGTTCTTTATTATCGTAAATCTTTTTCATATTACAGCCCAGCTGGTCATCAGTGCCCCCCTGGCCTGGTATATCCATAAACAGAGAAATGAAACCGAACAGCAGATATTTACGCTTAAAAAGGAGCTCCGCAAATCAGATGCCTCGCTGGGTTTTCTGAAATCACAGATCAACCCTCATTTTCTTTTCAATGCATTGAATACGCTCTATGGAACGGCCCTGCAGGAAAATGCCGAACGTACGGGCGAGGGCATACAAAAGCTCGGGGATATGATGCGCTTCATGCTGCAGGAGAATATGCAGGACAAGATCTCCCTCAGCAGGGATATTGATTACCTGAACAACTACATCGCTTTGCAAAAACTAAGGACGTCAGTATCGGTAGACATCCTGATCAGTACCGAGATCGAAGAACATTTTACCACGCTGCAGATTGCGCCGATGCTGCTGATCCCTTTTGTAGAGAACGCCTTTAAACACGGTATCAGCTTACAGTCGCCCTCACACATTAAAGTTACCCTGCAAACCAAGGGAAAGACCCTTTACTTTGACGTAAACAACAGCATCCATCTCAAGGCTGACGGCGACCCTGAGAAACTTCAAAGCGGTATAGGGCTGCAGAATGTAAAGCAACGCCTGGAATTACTGTACCCTAAGAAACACGAACTCATTATCAGGGAAAGTGCAAAAGAGTTTTTCGTACATTTAACGCTGAACTTAGATTAACAAATGATTGCTATTGCGATAGATGATGAGCCCATAGCTTTGGATATAGTGAAATCCCATGCCTCCAAAGTTCCGTTTATAACATTGGAAGCCGTATTTACCAATGCATTCGAAGCAATTGCATTTTTGCAGAAGAACCCGGTAGACCTGATCTTCCTGGATATCCAGATGCCTGATATCAGCGGGATCGACTTTCTCAGCAGCCTCAGCAATCCGCCCCTTGTTATTTTTACTACAGCATATGCCGAACATGCCGTAAAGGGATTTGAGCTGAACGCACTGGATTACCTCCTCAAACCCTTCTCCCTGTCCAGGTTTCTCAAAGCATGTAACAAAGCGGAGGAATTGTATAGCCTGCGCAGGAAAACTGATGGCCCGGCAGAGCCCGCACATCTATTTATCAAAGATGGTTATGAGCAGATCAAAGTAATCGTGGATCATATCCTCTATATTGAAGCTGCAGGCAATTACACGCTGATCCACCTGAATAACAACACCTCATTGAGCACAAGGATGCCAATCGGCGATATGCAGCTGTTGCTTCCTGCAAGAAAGTTTGTAAGGGCACACCGGGCTTTTATCGTTTCCAAAAGTGCGGTAACTAAATTTGACAGGAACCAGATCTGGATCGGCGATCAAATTATTCCTGTGGGTCCTGCATATGCACACTGCTTGCAGGAATTGTAACCTAAATATTGCCTGCAACTATATCCTGACCTTCGCACTGTATAAAAAATATCCGTTTTTATAGACACAAGCTACAGTTAAATCCTTTTAACGATAAGAAAGATCGCTAAAAATATTCCTACAGGCTCTAAAGAAATTTTTGTTCAGAAAAAATAACCCATTAATATGTGTAGTACGAACTATTTATGAGTATTATTGTCATATGTTTCTAACCATGGTTAAAACATACTGTTTTTACTTAACAAGCAAATTTATCGGCATATGTGGAGATTTACATTCAGACAACAGGTAATAACAGGATTTACGCTCTCATTGTTGTTCGTCCTTATCTCTGCCATCACCTCCTATATCAGCATCCGGTCGATGAATGCAGATTCTACCTGGGAAAGCCATACCTACGATGTAATTGATCATGCCCAGAATCTGGAACTGAGATTACTGAATGCCGAAACCGGCCTGAGGGGATATATTTTAACACAGCGCCCGCAATACCTGGACCCTTACAATAAGAATGTAAACACGATACAACCCCTGATCAGGGATCTTCAGCGGCTCACAGTGGACAACCCGGAACAGCAGGAACGACTGGACTCCCTGGAGTTCTATGCCACACAGAAACTCCGCGATATGCAGGAAATCCTACGGGCAAATGGTTCCGCCGGACAGGAAGCGTCTATTAAAAAGACCCTTACAGATAAAGGAAAGCTTTACAAAGACAATATGCTCAGGGTAAACAACCAGGTCATCCGGGCGGAAAACAAACTGCTGGCAATCAGGAAAGAGAAAAGAATTGAAAGCGGATTGAGGTCCACTATCATCGTCGTGACCAGCTCACTGATCATTTTAGGGCTCATCATCTACCTTTCTACTTTTATCAGAAGGACATTTAATCAGCTGAAATCAACAGAGTTACGGATCAGGGAGAACAATGAGCAACTGTCAAAAATTTCTGACGAAAACGAGCAAAAGAACTGGATGCTTTCCGGCGCCTCTGTGGTGAATGAATCACTGCGGGGAGAGCAGGAACTGGATGAGCTCTGTACACATGTGATTACAGATATGTGTAATTATGTAAAAGCACCCCTGGGGGCCATGTACCTTTTCAATCCGAAATCAAAAAAACTGGAACTGAAAGGTGCTTATGCATTTGAAATCAAAAAAGGTAAAAACACGGAGATCCCGCTTTCAGAAGGCCTTGTCGGACAGGTTGCCGTTGAGAAACGCATCAAGCAGCTTCATGACCTGCCGGACGATTATATCAAAGTAACTTCCGGCCTGGGCAGTACGGCCCCAAAATCATTGATCGTCATGCCTGTACAGTTTGAGGATGAGATCATCGCGGTGATAGAGATGGCCCTTCCGGTAGCTCCTACCCCGCTTCAGGTGAACTTCTTTGAAAGGATTACCACGAACATCGGTATTGCAATTAACCGTACACAGGAGAGGGAAAAATTACGTACCCTGTTCCTCCAGACCCAACAGCAGGCTGAAGAACTGGAAAGCCAGCAGGAGGAATTGCGCACCACCAACGAAGAGCTGATGCATAAATCAGAAGAGCTGCAGGCTT
>Ga0247734_1001841_pt1 | contig 15212 bp, 9 predicted proteins | sample UWRJL103311B2_FD_180933 | JGI IMG/M metagenome (GOLD analysis project Ga0247734, IMG submission 180933) | Plant litter microbial communities from Arlington Agricultural Research Station in Wisconsin, United States - UWRJ-L103-311B-2 | ecosystem: Environmental > Terrestrial > Plant litter >... | reverse complement strand
CCATTGCTTCTCCATGGGCTTGATGAGCATCTCCAAAGTCTTCTTCCCTTTAGAGGAGGCAAATGCGGTTGAGCCTGCTTCTTGTGTGCCTGACCAGAAAACCAGCTTGCTTCCCCAAGCTTTGATCTCAGGCTTCGCAAAGTATGCGTCAAAGTCTGCCTTTGTTGGGGCTTTCCCTGCTGCCGCTGATGGCTTTGCGGTAGGAGCCGCGGCCTTGGTTTCGCCACTCGGCTTGACTGCAACTGGAGATGATGGTTTGGTGGGAGAAGATGGTTTGGCGGGAGAAGATGGTTTGGCGGGAGTGTTAACAGCTGGTTTGGTTGGTTTGGTCTTAGGTGCAGCCACAGGCGGCGCTGGGACTCTCTTGCCAATATCGATGTGTGAAAGAGCAACGCTTTCAGCTAGTAAAAAATAGTTAGCGTTGTGAGATGCAAAGGAAGCTTGAGACTACTTACTGTTGCTGTCTATCGGTACTGGAGCACCCAAAACACCCGCAAGAGTGGAAAGAGCAAGCAGCGCACCGAATCCTGTTTTGACGAAATGCATTTTAACTGCAGCGAATGGAAGAAGAAGGAGGTGTGGTTTATATCTTTACACGAGAGTATCGGTGACTATGGTTTATTGAATGTGAAAAAAAGCGAGGAGCGCAGATGTAACTTATATATCAGACCTACCATAGGCGAGAATGGACATTGCTCCCTCGTTCGTCTGGAATTGCTACATAATAATTCACATCCTAATGGAAGACGAAAGCCACGATTCGGTGCACGTAAACTTGATCCCACCGCCGGAGCATAGTTTCTGAGATACCCGTTTTGCAAGTGGAGTAGGATACTACCCTCTAGGCAACCCCCTGTTGACCAATAGCATGATGGTGAACTCGTGCTCCCACAAGTAGCAGGTTGATACTTGGCAAGATGCTGCAATCCCTCACGGACATAGGATCAAATGCGACCATCAGTTGAGAAACATGTTCTGTGGGGATTTAGAACAACTTAAATGCGTTAGTTTTTTGACATTCACGTTGGTTGTTGAAGCTGGGTCTGGAGGTTTATGGAAAGTTCTCTGAGATAGTTATGTTTCCACGTTGCTCAGAGATACATTAGAGAAGATATTTTTACCAGAGTAATCTTCAATGTTTAAGCTCGCACCTGAACCTTCTCAGGTGAAAGTCGTTTCAAGCAATTCATCTTCCAAGGGATGATCCAAAGGTTCATGCTTCGGGTTCCAAGCACCAAACTCCTGCACAATACTGGATGGTACAAGGTAGCTACTGAACTCCACGCAGATTTACAACGTACAGATCCCAAATCGAGGTAGCAATGGGAGCAGGAACATGAGGCTGAAGATCTAAGTTAGGGGATGTGCCCTGGGAACGTGGAACGGTGACCGTGCAACCCGCTAGTGTCGCAATGCAGCCTGTCGTCCCGCAGCCAAATGCTTAGGATCGAGAATACAACGTACTGTAGAACGCGTGTTATCTATAGATTCAGCCTCCTCTCGTACATATGTAACATTACGCACAAGGTCTACCTACGGAAAAGTTAAAGGGTTGGTGATCCAGAATAATGCAAGCAATGGGAACCACCACACACGAATGAGAATTGCCCCAAAAAAAATTGTGCCAAATAATCACTACCACATCAGTGCATCTATATAAGACTGCGCTTACGGTGTACAAGAATTATGGCACTCAGAAGCTTGTTTATCAAATGTATTTCGCTCTCTGCGAAAAGGGAAATCGGAGGCACGATCACCCTAGATCTCGGGCTAGTTGCTAAGCGAGAGGGATCTCAAATACAAGGGTAATTTGCACCATGTACAGTTACCTTCAGGACACAGCCTACTAACTTTAAGTTGTACTGCATGAAATGTATACATGCAAAGGCATTCTGGTTGGCTATCAATCAGCTGCATTTAAGGATTGGAATCCTTCGAATCTGTATCTAAGATTATTGGTCAGTGTGTTCTCAAACACGCCGTCTGTTGGTGCAAGCCACTTATCACGTGGGACGGTGGCTTAGCATTTACAATATTGCCTTCAGACACAACTTCAGGCATTCATATATGATTCCTACAGTTTTTACTTACATCTCTGGATTCCCAAGCGTGAGAGAACCGTACCTGTACATTCAATCATCCACACTCTACACCACACCCTACAGACCAACTCTCAACCTCCAAAAACAGAAATTCAATAAAAGTCATGGCGAAAAGTGAATTAATCTAGTTCCTGCATCAAAAAGTGCAAGTCAGTAAGCTAACTCAAATGCAGATAACGCAAGTGAAGAGTTTGTCAATCGTCTTCTGGATGCATGCTCTACGGGAAAGGCCGATCAATTACCTGCATTAATCGATGAGAGTCAGACCTACAGTCCAAGTTCTGTCCCAAACGCAAATTATCTCCTCGAGACGGCAGCGAAATCCGGCCAAGCAAAGGCTGTTGGAGTCCTCTTCGGAGTTTTGCCGCAATGCCAACCGCCTAATCCCTGGGAACCCATTCATCCGGAGGGTGTTAATTCCAACAATGGGGAGGAATCTCCAAAGTATTGGAGTAACTCAGAGGATGGACCCATCCACGCTGCTCTTGGGGGGTCTGATCCAATAAGTGTACTTCGAGTCTTCTTTTCCGCTGGAATGAGCGCAGATCATGACCTTGATAGGGCAGGCAATCTGATTTCGATAGCTATCTTCTCTCTGCAGTCGGTAGCGCTGACCAAGTTTCTGCTCGAGAACGGTGCACCTCCTGACGGGCAATATTTATACCAATCATTCATCGCAAAGGCAGCTTCAGAACCTACATCTGAGCTATTAAGCCTATTGATCAAACATGGAGCGTCCCTACAAGGCTATCCTCTTCGTAGCGCTGCTGAACACCGCCGGATCGCTAACGCTGAGGCCTTATTGAACCATGGGGCTGATGTTAACGAGGTATTTACAGAAACAGACACCCTGGCTGATCCGCCTCGAGAGATTCCACAAGGAACTGCGCTGCACTCTGCGATCACTGGAGGATGGCGGGACTTACCAGTCACTGACTCAGCGGCGGATATGGTACGGTTCCTTCTCGATCATGGGGCGAAAGCAGATATTCTGAATGTGGATGGAAAGACAGCATTTCAATTAGCACAAGGCCAAGAGGATGTTCTAAAAGTCTTTAGAGATCACGGTATCAAGGAGTGATAGAGTGCGAGTTGTTCATATTGGTCATGGGAAGCCAGGCGACATTTAGGTAGAGTCTATTTCATCTTCAAAGCGTATGGCTCCATGTTGAGCAGAAGTGAAGAATTTTAGCGTCGTTTTGATTTCAATATCCATGATATTCATGCAAAGACTTTTCTTGTTCTTGTCGCTTTATCATGTGTTTATTCTTGATATACTACACACTTCTTCGAAACAATGATAGGCATTCTAGACTTGAAAGAGTAATGGACGAGAGCTATCTTTGCGAACGGAATTAGCCTCTGATTATCAGGCCATTTCAATGGAATTAAGAGATGGTAAGACTTGGATACTAATGGATTAACATACCGATCAACGACGACCATCACCATCTCTGAATTTGGTTTAAGACATTGTTCCTCAGCTTGATTAATTGTAATACCTTACATTAGCATCCAGCTGTTTACTTGTAGAACTAGTATAACTATGCCACTGTCATTGGCTTTGAGTCGGCAATACTATAGTACTGACATGTACCGTAGTAGAAAGCATGGGGAGGAATAGTTTTGAGAACTTGCAGAATAACGAGATATCATCTCACGTGACTATGATAAGGGGCTAAGCGAGGTCGCTACGTCTAAAATAAGTTTGTCGAGCGGGACAAATCTATAGACTACCTATAAGCCGGTGCATACGTATGTCATCTACTAAGATCGTAGATTCACTAGTGTATCATAGAGTAGTTCTATACGATACACGTTTATTAATTTGAACGTTTTATAGGCAGTTTGCTTGGATTACCCGTGTTGCACTTTACACTAACAGCAGCGATGTGGGTTGAAAGCTACCTAAGTAAAAAAGTTTAATTTGCGGAGCGTGAACACCTCCGCATCTCGGTTTGTAGTTCCCAAGCTTATCCCTGCTCAACGATTCGAAATCGGAATTACATTCGTACCCTCGTATTTCTCGGAGGTCGAGGATTGAGCTAACTAGCTATGTTAGGAAGGAGAGCCTTCGATGACGCTAAAAAAGCTCCGTCGGGTCTTCATGTATAGAAATGTAGATTTGAGGTGACTAGGATAAGAGTTCCGTTATACCATGGGTATGTCTCGTGCTTCACCGCTTCGGCGATCAATATTGAATATTTGCCTTATTCTCCAAGAATGGTTTGACTCCGGGGCCTGTCTATTAAGTTTAAGCATATAATGGATCAGTATACAGACTGGAGGGATTTAAATACGGTGTGGTTTGTTGTGCTGCAGGTTCGACAGATAGAATTCAATAACACTTGCGACTGTGCTATACCACCATTGAAGTATAAAAATGCTTAATAATCATTTCCCAAAGGATGAATTTGACATTGATCTGCGCGTGAACATTCATATCCCACCTGCCTCAAGCGAATTTTGCTTTCCATTTCCTCCCTAAACTACAAGATTTGCTACACCCATAAATATAAATTGGCGAGAATATAAATAACCGATCAAGTGTAAGGATGAGGATCAGGTAAACCGAAATTCGTTGGTGGCCCGGCCATCACGTCCAAATTCCTGGGAACTCGACTCTCTTGACACCTTCACCTCCGTCGTCTTCTGTATAGTATTTGGTTGCATCTGCATGTTCAGCTCCTCGGTACTGCTCTCAATATCTCCTAGTCCAACTACACTATTCCGTGTCCGGCGTTCTCTGCTTACGGGGAACTTGTCCAATCCTCTGTCGTGGGCTGCGAAACCCTTTTTGTTATCTCCTCCTCCGATACTGTTTAGAACGTAAGAGCTACCGCGTTGCCCGTTCTTGCCAGTTCCTGCTGATCTAGCCCCGCTGGCATCGCGGAAGTACCGGAACAGTGGTGACAGAGGCGGAATGCAGGCGACTATTATCCCAAGGTTATTTTCAACCATCGACCACATGATGAGACCAGAGCTGTCAATGTAATTGGAGAGATTCTTAATCGTAAATATTCGAATGATCTGAATAACAGTGATGAAGGTGCCAATGGAGAAGATTCCGAGCAGAACGATTTTCTTTCGTCGTGGAATTTGTGATTTGAGAAACATGGGGAATGGAGTAAGCATTCTGTATGTTACTTAGTGATTGTGCCTGGGAGGAAAAGATATACAAATGAGGGGCTTACATTATGATGTCAATTAAGATAGTGATTGAAGCCATCGATGTATAGAAAGGCACCGCTACTAAACACTCACCATCCGTAACAGCAGGATCCCATTGCTTAGATATCTGCAAACATTTGTAAGCTTGTATACTGTAGTTACGTTTTGGTGACTTACTGGGCGACAAAGGTTAATCTGCACTACTAGGAAGCAAAAGTGAAATGCTGAGCAACCGACTATAATGCTAATGATAGCAAGACGATATGATCTTTCGACAGCTATTCGTAGGAATGAAACCAGAAGACTGATTTTGAAACCTAAGATACTAAGTATATAACTAACAAGTGTAAGCTTAAAGTCCTGTCACGGAGGGAAGTTGCTTTTGATCCCGTACAATGGAGCGCCACAATATTGAACCTGTTTACAGTCAGCGTCAAACCATTGATAGATCGAAGACTATCTAAACTAACCAAGCCGAAGTTGAAGATATTCTCATTTGGCATATCAGACAAGTTTTGTAGGCCAAGTCCCCATTTCGATTCTAAGATGTGTTAGAGAGAAACAAGACCAAACATGGTTAACATACGTATCAAGGTCACAACCATGAACCCGAATGCCATAAACTGTGAAAACCTTAGTTTTGAAGATACACTATAACCAGGTTCCTTACCCAAGTAAACACAATTATCCAATCGTCTTATTTGTGTTAACAATGAACTTTGTGTGGAATATTCTGCAGAAACTCACCAGCTCCAGCCGCTTTTATCATAAACAATCGCACATACATCCGCAAGCATACTGAAACTAGTGAAATTATGGTGAAAGTTATGCCAACAGCAGCAATGGTTGGCGCATTGGTGTCAGCATCTGGATTAACTGTGTTGTACGTCCACCCCATGGCTGCGATATTGATTGCACTTGTTGCGTGACGCCGATCTGTTGAATCTAGAGAAAAATCTGGGCGATCGACTTCTTTTTAGTGCGCTCCCAAACCTATGTTATTGAACTAACCACAGTCTCTTGATGTAACTCTGAACGGCATGCAGTGAAAGCGGCTGCAGCCGGGAAATAAAAAAGAGTTAGTATACTGATATGGATATGTTCTCCCTCTTTTGTGGTAGCAAATCCCACGAAGGGGAACATTGTAACGGCATATATGATACCCTTAGTGTCGTTGTCGATACGGCATATACCATGCTAGCACAAGGGGTATCATACAGTAACAGTATCTTCCCCCAGTCTACGTCGTCACGACCCGCCTTCGTCTCCTAAAGTATGTGAGATACTGTAAAAGCCACAGTGGAGAATGAAAGTTTACTCAGGGGTGGTATACTGTAAGGCACTGTAAAGTACCAACCAATCGGGAGTCGTACCAGCAAAAGTATGCGCAGAAAAAACGTGTCAGATGCGCACTCCCTGGGACTCCAAAAGCTCGGAAACAATGCTTGTGGGTGTCTACATCATCCCTCCCCTTAAACCAAAGGTTAAGCAGTTGTTATACATAGTAGTACTAGTAAGATAAAGCTATTTTCTCCAGCTGCTAAGCAATCGCCAGCTGTAGTCGTTGAAAGCACAAATCCTACTCTTTTTGCGAATAACCGAGTTTTGCTAATTAAGACGAAAGATGCTTCTACTCGTTCAAGCCATGATATTCCGACGAAACAGATCCACTTAGCCATCATTTAATCTTTATTTTAAGGATGGAGGGTGCGGCAAAACCTGTTTGTGAGCTGTGAGGCGTCCTAAGTGTCTAATGTAACGTTGTAAGTAAATGCCGATTAGCTCTAGCGACGGAATATTCCCAAGACTACGCCCTCGCTTACAATAATACTTATTAATTTCCGAGTTATTATAGCTATGGACTAAATTGTAGTCTATTAAGAATACTTCCAATGGCAGGTTAATAGAGCTATATTCGCAGCAGTATTATGGAAATACGGTGAATTTATTTTGGGGAATGCAATTAACTGAAAACATGTTTCTGATGTTTGAGACGTGGGCAACCCGTGGCGGGGGAGTAACCTGTTCGAAACTACTGCGCCCTACGAAGATGCTCACTAGAAGTAATTCTCGGCACACTATCGTCTAAGTATGCGGAGTAGTGCAGTATACTAGTGTAGAGTTTTAGTTGTTAAGAATATATCGAAATTTGAGTAGGACGTCGATATCGTGCATGTTTGTTTTCTGCTCGGACAACTCAGTATATATCTACAGATGAACTATGCGTTAGCTCATAGCGCTTATATCTTTCGATATTATTGTCTATATTCAATAGATGTATAGCTGGACATACAGGACTAGGCGTTAGTTAGCCCGGCAGGTTCCGTAACAATTGAGTTTAAGCATATGGGTTTCTGTCCAGGCAGGGGTCTGATATTACATACTGAATCGGGATATTGATATCTGTCCAGGATGGAGCGGAACGGAATAGAATATACGCGACGACAGACTTCTTTCTATCCCGCCCCCTCCCTCCGTCCCGCGAAAGGAATCGGTTTTACCCGTCATGGTAGTTGGTGTGGCCATAATAATTCTAGGGGCATGTTTGATAGAATTAGCCATCCTAAGCTTGATCGGGCCTCATAAGCCGATGAGATATTACTATCAGCAACCATGAATTTACTAGACGGGCTCTCATCTACTTTTGATGTAGTCTGTGTTTAGGCACAGCAAGGCTTGTTTTCTTTAGGTGGAGTTCCAACGATTCATTCCCTTGGGAATACGGGGGAAGTATTATTGTACCGTAAACATCACGGCGTCTTCTTTGTACCAGAAGCTTTGTTTCTTATTGTTTGCAAGCACCAGCCTTGAACCAGAAGGTATTTCCCTTAGTCTTCTCCTAGAGTTTTGAATCTTCTCCTATCGTATTTTAATATCTCTCGATAGATATCATCATCCCTTTCCATTCCCAATATATTGAGTGTTTGCCGACGTTTGGGGGCACCCTGTCGGAAGAACAAACCCCTGCTGGGATAGCAGAATTAAGGGGGTTTGAAGATACAAGTGCTCTGAATTAGCTAAGGTCCTATCTTGTGGGCTCATATGGAGTACTTCTATGCAAAGTAAGAAATTTGCTTTTTGCTGCTCCAATTATGTGTCTGTTCTGGCTTGTGGTTGGTGAACTTCTTGGAGTCCGCATCGCAGTAAGAGATTGATCGGTCATCAACCCAGATACAGGAGCCCCTTTACACTATTGGCAATATCGACGCTATACTGTAGGTACCATGTACTTAGAGCTTTGGTGAGATCTTGTGTTTAAATTACTCACGCAAGGTGATATATTAGTTGAGCTAGGTACTTCCACAACAAGACATTCATCGACACTCGTTTCACTCCACGATGAAAATGCAGCACTTCAACATGGGAAAGATATGCACAATCCTGGCCTTGTGCTCTACGACATTGGCAACAACCTGTCGGTACCTACCAGGAGACAGTGGGTGGCCAAGCGCTAGTGCTTGGGCGTCTCTCAATGCTACCGTGGGAGGAAGGTTAATTGCAACTGTTCCTCTTGCCTCCCCATGCCATGGTCCTCAATATGATGCTGCAACCTGTGCATCTTACCAGAGCCAATGGCAATTCGCTCCCATCCAGTAAGTCTTAATCACGCTGTTTACTTATTATTGCTCTAATGAAGCCTTTAGCATGGCGTCGTCGTCGTCCGTTATGGCACCTTTCTTTGCCAACCAATCTTGCGACCCTTTCACCGCTGCATCTAAACCATGCACGCTGGGCAACTATGTTACTTATTCAGTTAATGCAACATGCAGCGCCGACGTGAAAGCAGCTTTGTTGTTCGCTCAGAAATCAAATATTCGGTTTATTGTCCGTAACACAGGCCATGAGTATATAAACCACAGCTGTTCTTTCAGATATGTATAGCTAACTAGGCTCGTAGCTACAATGGAAGATCAACCGGTGCAGGGGCCTTATCTGTATGGACTCATTATTTGAAGACCACAGAGATCCTTGATTGGAAGGACCCTTACTATACGGGCAAGGCCATGAAGATGGGTGCAGGTGTCCAAGGATTTGAGGCAATGGCAGCTGCCAAGGCCAAGGGTCTCGTTGCCGTTGGAGGAGAATGTCCTACAGTAAGTCAACCCCTAACTAGTTCATGTTCTTAAGCCGTTTACATATTCTACTATGGCAACCTTATACTAATATACCGTTATTTAGGTTGGTGTCGCCGGTGGTTACACACAAGGTGGAGGTCATTCAGCATTGACAACATCGTTCGGTCTCGCTGCCGACAATACACTTTCATTTGAAGTAGTAACTTCAAATGGCGATGTTATCACTGCAACACGAACGAAAAACAGTGACCTCTACTGGGCTTTGAGTGGAGGTGGAGGCGGAACTTATGGTGTTGTCACATCAATGACCGCCAAAGTCTTCCCAGATACCACTGTTAGTGGTGCATCTATCGTATTCCTCGCCGGGGCTACGACAGCCGACAACTTCTATGCTGGAATCGCCGCTTTCCACGAGAAGCTTCCTGCTATGGTCGATGCTGGTGGACTGGTGATCTACTATTTCAGCGATGCTTTCTTCCAGATCGCACCTTACACCGGCTACAACAAAACCGAAGCTCAGGTAAAAGCCACCCTCGCCCCTTTCCTAGCCGCGCTCGATGCTCTCAAGATCAGCTACACGGCTACCTACAGCCAATCCGCAACCTACACAGAACACTATGACAAGTATTTCGGTCCACTGCCGTTTGGAAACATCCAAGTCGGAATTGCCCAGTATGGCGGTCGCCTGATCCCAAGGGCTACCCTCGAGAAGAACAATGGTAATTTCATGGCTGCTGCACGCAAGATCACCGAGAACGGTGTTACCTTTATCGGTGTTGGGACCAACGTATCCCCCTTCAAGAAAGGAGTTTCAAACTCTGTACTCCCAGCATGGAGAGACGCCATTGTCCACGCCACATTGACCACGCCCTGGAGCTTCACCGCACCCTGGGCCGACATGATTGCGCTCCAAGACAAGATGACCAAAGTAGTCATGCCTCAAATCGAGGCCGTTACCCCCAATAGTGGTGTCTACATGTAAGCCCAACCTACATGCTTCCTTCAATAACGAACATTTATACTAATGCAACATTGTAGGAACGAAGCCAATTTCCAGCAGCCAAACTGGCAGAAGGAGTTCTTCGGCAGCAACTACGCTAAACTGTTATCTATCAAGAACAAGTATGACTCATGCGGACTGCTGTGGTCTCTCAACACCGTCGGCAGTGAGGCATGGACCGTAGCAAAGGACGGAAGGATGTGCAAGGCATGAACACTGCGGACTCGTAGATATAAATAGCAATTTTTAGATAATTCAAGCCTTATCTAAACAACCTTAGTGCAACCGAATAATTTTTTTCCCACACGTAAACAAGTAGGTTACTGCTCTGAGTACACATGTAATGCCATCACTCAAAACAATGCTAAGATAATTCGAGTAAATTCTCTGAAAGAAAAAAAAGAGGCAACTATTGCAGACAGCTGCATTTATCAACTGAATACTGTATCATTCCTGTTCTAGCCACCCAAGAAGTCTACAGCTCCCTAAAATGACCCATGAGACTGTACCCAATTTGTATTTATGGGTGGCTTCTTATTCGCCCTTTAATCTCTATCCGCTCAATTGAGAATCTGTATCGGACTTCTCTGATCATTTCGACTTGCTTGATAGTGAAAAACAAAAAGGAAACATGGTACTTTGTTGCCACGGTATGTGATGTAGTTAAGCTGGATTTCACTTTGCACCTAAACCTGTTGCAATTTGCAATAAAATAACAAGGGTTTTAGTGCCACGTAACTTCCCAAGTAAAGAACAATTTCCATGATTAGGGATAGTTGATAGCTTATAACAGTATTTTCATTCAAGGTGGACTATACGGAAGGGTTTATTAGAAGGTAAATAGTTATATAGCACATGCTGATTTTCACTTGTTCAAACCAACGCCGTTACATGCATCCTCCCATCCTAACGCCGCCATATTTATGCCCTCCATGTTAGAGCAGCTGAACCCATGCCGCACCCAGTCCCATTGTAATTCTTACAATCCAAATGCACTATGACTACCTTAAGCCATGGTTCTCATCCGAAGGCTTCTCCTTCGCCTCTATATTTTTAGCCCCCAATTCTAGAATCTTTGCCACCAACTTCTTGCTCTCATCCAATATTTGAATATCATCTCCACCACCTATGCTCACCGCATTAACTAGTACATTCGGTACTGTTCTTCTTCCAGTAAGTTCGGTGAGGCGAGCTTGAATTCTTGGTCCAAGGGGATGTTGATCGAGCTCGACGATGAATGGCGCTGGATAAATATCGTATTTCTCCAAGATGCTCTTCGCCTTTGCCGAGTGGGGACAATATGATTTCGAAAACACGATAACTGTGCTCATTAGCCTCGTCCGATCCTTTCAACGCTGTTGGGTAAATGAGTGCCAACTTACCTGGTGATTTCTTCAAGATACTATTCAACTCAGTCTCCACGTCCCTTGCGATTTTCGCCTCATCATCAAACACAGCTTGCTTATCACTTCCGTATGCCTTTCGTCCCATAATGCCACTCTCATCCCTCACACCAGCGCCCTGAGCCGCACTCCCCTTTCCCACGACTGCACTCGGCGGATCTGGCTTCGGCGCTTTCGCATTCGCATTGTCCTTCGCAACCTGCGCCGCCTCCTTTAATCTTTCCTTCACTCCGTCGTCTTTCTGATCATCTCTCACGTCTCCCTTCCCACCACCCTGGGTATCAATTGGTTGCTTGTCGAGGCCTTTGAGAGTTTTGGAATAGAAGTCCCCGGCCGTTAGGGGTGACGGAGTGGAGGAGCGACGGGAAGAAGACGTGTAGAAGAGCGTTACAATTACACCGAGAAGGACGAGGAAGGCGAGGGTTTTGACCCGCCGGAGAGAGGACATGCTGGCGGAGCGGCGAAAAAAGGGGGCTGTTTGGATTGCTAGGTCCGTTAGCGGAGTTGCTTTCTTTGAGGTGGAGTGTAGGGAATGGGAAGCTTACTCCCGTGCTTATGATATTTGGACATTTTGGCTGTGGTTGGAGTTGATGGGCGTATTAGGCGGTCACTGGCGATGAGCTCCGGAAGTGATTCCAGTTCAAAGATCAAAGAGTGAATCGCCAAGTTGTGGTGGAGATCAAGAGGAAGCTCAGGAAGATCTGCAGTTCATGTAGGAAAATGTGGAGAGGAAGGTCGTAGTAGCTTGGCACCCCAATTGGGTTAGTACCCGCCCCCATCACCAACGTCCCGAAGCCCGTCTCCTTTTATTAGACTTTCCACCATTGGGATCTAGAACCTATCATATATGAGTAATTGCAGCTCTTAACCTTTCATCCGGTGACTTGGAGTATATACCATACGTTCCAATCATGCGGATATAACATGGCGTTCTATCAGTGAGGAGTTGGGCAGAATTTTTGTCACAGTTAGAGTAAATGGAGGGTATATAAAATTAAGATATAACGCTTTCAACCCATGTCGAGTTATAATAGATTATTACATGATTATCGTGCTGTACAATCAGTACTATGCGTGTCGCAATCCGTCACCCGATCATAGAAATACAACCATCCCTTACCAGGGTTTAAACATTAATGCGTAGAATCGACCTGCTTGTTCATCCAACCCGAAGGATTGTACTTTATCTGAATCCTCCAATACTAGCTCTTTCCTTGAGAGTCCGCCGGCCGTTATCACTTTTTCCAACAGTCGAGCCCGTGACTTTCATCCAATCCTCCCATTCGCGTGAGATTTCCATAAGCACGCCTCCCATCACAGCTGCCGATGCCATTAGACCATGGCCTTCACCTTCCAGTACTCGTACTTCACATCTCTTCATTGTCTTCCCTAGCCAACGAACGTTGTCAACTGGAACTCGTGTGTCTTTGCTGCCGTGGTGAATTACTACCGGCCGTGTTATGTCCACGTATCGGAAGCCGATAGTATGTCTTCTCTCCAAACAAACCAACAGGTCAACAGCGGGGTTCGCGCCTGAAGTTGCTAAATCCCATATCGCATGCGTTAGGCGGGTATCATAAGTTATCTGCCTCTCTTTATCGGCTAGGGTGCTCGCTGCAGCAGCAAGAATCGCAGCTTCGTGGTGTGGATCTGTTGGATCTTTTGCTGCTCTCTCCAGCGATCCTGGTGCTGATGGATCGGGGTAGATCGTGGAGTTCCTTCCATGGACGTCTCTTTCAATTCCGGGTGATACAGTATTTCTACCTGATGGAACAGGTGTGTCGCGGCTAGTTGACTTGCGTTTTCCTCTTCCTTTGTTCTTTGGAAGGCTACTTGTTATAGAGCTGCTTGTGGCGCTCATGAAGCTCGAATTTGCGGCTTTCAAGATCGGGGTGGGAAGAGCCCGAAGAATCCGTTGAGAAGTGGGTATAGAATTAGTAGGCGGCGAAGCAACTTGCGCACCAAATACGTTCATCTGAGAAGGTGGAATCCACGGCGCAAGCAGGTGTATACGGCCTCGAATATGCTGTGGCATACGAAGAGCTGTTGCCAGAGCGTATATAGCGCCTGCAGAGTGAGCTAGGATGGAAAACTTTGTAATTTTTAAAGCTTGACATATCGCATACACATCGTCTGGATGGGTTAGCAAACGAGATGTTAATAGAATAGGATATATATACCAGGCCAACTGAGGGGTGTTTCTGTCCCATCGTTGTAGGGCTCACTGTCCCCAACTCCAGGTCGATCAGGTGTGATGAGACGCAGTTTCAATGTCAATGCAAGCTCATCGTAAAACGCAGTAATATATCTAGTCAGGCCCATCCCAACACAGCAAAATACAGCAAATCCTTCCGAATCACCTACTTCAGAAAACGAGATAGTTCTACCAGTTTGGGGGTGCCTTATTTTCTGGGACAATCTAGGAGAGCATAAGTATGCTTCTACAGCATCATCTATTGAATCAGCGCTCGTCGGACGATCGTCGAGATGTATCTGTGGTGGCTTAACGGGCTCCGCGAGTGGCTGTGAGCTACTTCTTTGATGCGAGTCCTTTTCTGATGATCTGGGGCTCAATGGCGCAGATAACCTTTTTAGTCGTGATCCACTTCTTTTCGGCTTCGCAGTTGTCTCCACCTTATCAGGCAAAGTTTTGACAGAGAGTCTATTCTGGCTTGAAGATCGCCCTGCGCGATCTAGACTCGGTCGTTCCTTCCTCTGCGATATGGAGGGCGATGGTGCGCCTTCGTCTAAATATTCTGTTACTCGACGTTGGTCTTGTTTCCCAGTTTCTTTACTGGCCGGCTTCGATGAGTGAGACATATCAATATTGTCCAAAGGCTTATTCATGAGCGAAGTGGACCTTGTCGGATGCTCACGGCGGCTACGTTCTCGTTTACGCTCTGGATTTTGCTCGTCCATCTCGTGAATGGTCTCTGCTTGATCCTCACTATTTGGTTGCTTGCTGCTTTGCCGATTTGACCGCTGTGATGAGCGCTTCTTTGCTGAATGCGGTTTCCGTAAGGATGAATCCCTGGTGGGTATAAATCGTCCAGATCCGATGCCTCCTGTGTTGACTGGGCTGAATGCTGGGCTTGTATCATCTGGAGTATGCTTGGTTGGTGAATATTCCTCCGGTTCTTCTCCGATCGGAGTTTCTCCCAGAAATGAATCCGAATCAAATTGCGGTATAACTAGTCGGTCTGTTCCACCTTTTCTATTGGTGCCGGGAGCTTCACCAGTTCTCTTTCGCTCCTGGTCCTTTTCTCGTAGCCGTTCCTTAGAGCTCATATACATCAGTCCTCGATGTGTTCTCCCCTGTTTCTTCCCCCAGCTGTCGCTGGATGACTTTCTCCGTAGTTCGTGAGTAGGCGCAACACCTGGTTCAATAGACAAACTTCCTATACTGTTTGTATCATCTTGGTCCTTAGAGCCTCCCGAGCCTTTTGATGACGGCCTTGAG
>Ga0247734_1001840_pt1 | contig 15221 bp, 7 predicted proteins | sample UWRJL103311B2_FD_180933 | JGI IMG/M metagenome (GOLD analysis project Ga0247734, IMG submission 180933) | Plant litter microbial communities from Arlington Agricultural Research Station in Wisconsin, United States - UWRJ-L103-311B-2 | ecosystem: Environmental > Terrestrial > Plant litter >... | reverse complement strand
ACGATGGAGTCTTGAGCTTGGAGTGTGGCTGATGATAGGATGATGGGATGATGGGATGCGGGTGGTGTTGCGTTGGTTAGGGGTGGCTTGAAGCTGCATGGGAGATCAGTCAACGTTTTGTTACATGCGGAGGGGAAGTGTGTTGTTACTTACTGTAGAATTATTTGCGAGAGCAATATTAGTTATTAGTTATTATCAGTTGGATTAGCTGAAGTACTGTACTATATTGTACTGTACTGTACTATAATTGGGAGTATAGCAGGCTCATCCATCCATCCATCCGTCATCTATGCCTTTGCTTCCACCTGCTCCTGCTTGAACTTCGCTTGGTATAGTATATGGACATGCAAAGATCCCGAGAGCCGTTCACTTGTCATCGACTAGTAATAATAAGTATATTCTTTCGTGCAATTCGGATATAATCGTATAACGTACGGAGGTACTGTACTTGTGTATACTTAGCACTCTGTACTTATTAGTCAGTAGGGTCGGGTATGTAAACAACGTAATTTCGGGGTTTAAAAGATCTTTAATATTGCTTGGCCCCCCTGTCCTGGTACAGTTTTTTCGTACGAAGTACTTTTCGCATAGTAGCTCTACCGTAGTTCAGCGTCCGGAGTGGTTCGTTCGCCTTGGGAGGTTTCAAAGCATCATGATTGGATGGGGGGGATCCAGAAATTCAACCTCGAGCACCAGTCACGACTCGGGAAAGCCTGTGACGGATCGGGTTTTGAGTAGTATCCGTCTGCTTGGACCACCGAGCGAGCCGGCAGCAGCGGTCAGATATGGATTTGGTGGTAGTGATGGTGGTGTGGTGGTGGTTATGGTGTGTTTTAGTGTGTGTTGGCTGTTGTTGGTGTGTTGTTTGCTTTGGTAATCGTTAGTGAGTGGAGTGAATAGATGGATGGATGGATAGCGGCTCATGCATATACATACACTAACTGGTATACTATCACTATTACTATGCAAGTATGCATCACTGCTGTGGAGTATGGTTCTGCGGTAATGTAGTAGTGTAGTAGTGTGGTAGTGTGCGCTAGGCTGATAATTGTTACGCTACTACTACTACTACTACTACTACTACTACTACTACTACTACTACTACTATTACTGTAGACGTAGACGGTATGTATCAAAATCAGCTGTATATATATATATATATCAACACCAAACCAAAGCCCAAGCCACAAGCAAACTCACAGTCAGAACCGCTAGAATACTTGTTTATTGCTGCTTATTATTGTGATATTAATATAAGATAATATAGAGTATTCACCAATGCATCAGTGTCCCGATGTTGGTATTTTGCTATTTGTTCGTGTTGGTGTTGGCTGGTAATGATGGCTACTCTGACTAGTCTCCCAGCGTGTGTGGCTGGTAATTTGTAATTACGTCTATATATTCCGCCAAGCCTTCAGCCGCGCCATGCCTCAAACGGCCCAAGTCTGAACCTTGAAGCCCGACGGATCCGCTCATCATCTTCATTTCATTTCACTTTACCAGCTCTTCACTCCCATCTCATCCTCATCCTCATCCCTCACCACCACCCTCAATACTTCGCTACTCACCTCACCTCACCACCTCCGCAGCATCTTCACGTCGTCCGAAATATTGAATTCATGTGCAGATCATAGCATTACAACAGTACCACCCACTCACCCATCCATCCGCTCATCATCTCCTGAGCGCATCCGGCTTCCCGCTGGAACCCGTCCGAGCTGCGAGTTGTTCGAGAGGCCCCCTCGGAATCGCCATCCCAACCCAAGGTCATGCCAGAGTCTCATAACTACCACTCGACCTTATCGCAGACCTTAGCCAAAGCAAACATGGCACTATCTCTCACCTCGATAATAAATCCAATCCCTCGCAGATATCGAAGGCGCTTACGCTCCAAGTTTCGGTCAGCAATTTCGCCCGCCTCGTCCATTGCCTCCGTCGAAACCTCCTTCAACCCAAATGATACGATCAAGGCCTTACGGGCACACAGGTGGTCGGTCTACGATGCAAAATATCTGCTTTTGATTATTGTTGCTGTCTTCTCGCTCTCCATCTCCCAGGCGCCAGGACCAATGATGAAGACCTTCTCGGCTTCGGTACTCATTGGCCTATTGCTCATGCCAGCCACAAGACAATTCTTTCTTCCTTTTCTCCCCATAGCGACCTGGCTGGTGTTCTTTTTCAATGCTCGGTATGTACTTGCGCAATTTCGTCTTTTCTATCTTCCCCCGGGATCTCGGCGGTGATCAGCCGTCATTTGTTATGCAGATCGTCATATTAATTTTTCCTGTAGCTTCATCCCCTCCGACTATAGACCACATATCTGGGTAAAGGTTTTGCCTGCCCTCGAAAACATATTCTACGGTGCCAATTTGAGCAACATCATCTCCGCGCACCAGCATGTTGTGTTAGATTTGTTAGCATGGTTTCCATACGGCATATTGCATTTTGGCGGCCCGGTGATATGGGCCATCTTCATGTTTTTATTTGCAGCTCCTGGAACTGTACCAATATACGCCCAAACGTTTGGGTATATGAACATTTTGGGTGTGGCGATTCAGTTGATCTTCCCATGTTCACCACCATGGTATGAGAATATGTATGGGCTTGCGCCAGCAAATTACTCTATGGAGGGCTCTCCAGCTGGCTTACGAAGAATCGATTTGTTATTCGGCATTGATTTGTACACAACTAACTTCACCGCTTCTCCGTTGGTATTTGGAGCATTTCCATCACTCCATTCTGGAAATGCGGTTCTTGAAGCCCTCTTCATGAGCCACTGCTTTCCTAAGCTGCGACCATTCGTCATCGCTTATGCCATGTGGATGTGGTGGGCAACCATGTATCTCTCCCATCACTACGCAGTTGATCTTGTTTTCGGCGCATTCTTGGCTGCTGTGAGTTTCTACGTTGCCAAGACAAATTTCCTGCCCAGAATTCAGATGGACAAGTTTTTCCGCTGGGAATATGACTATGTTGAATATGGAGATGCGCCAAGCAGCGGCTACGAATATGGCCTACAGGATTTCGGAGGTGATGACTTCCGACATGACAGCAGTGATGAGTGGACCATGGGCTCCTCATCTTCAATTTCTTCCGGATCCAGAAGTCCCGTTGACGAGAGCCATTCTTCGTGGGATGGTGAGACCCTGGCATCTCAAGCTTCAGATACCGAACTCAATGAACTCCCAACTCGATAAACTACTCTAATATCCGATCCGAAACTACAACAATACCTCGACGCCGTCCCCTGTCGAGGCTATCACGAATTTTACGGCATCATCATGTTAGGCGTTTAGCATATGAGCGACTTCACTCGAGCATTCACATTTCTGCTCTGGCACCCTCTGTACAAAACCCCATTTCACACATGCCAGAACGTGAGCTCGCAGCTTTTACAACATATTAATCATAATACCGTCATGATCATAATGACCCCCTCCACGATCACGGCATTCACTTCACCACCAATTTCGCTTCTTAGGCTTGGATAGAGCCGAGTCTTTCTCACGAGAGACTCTATTGTGAATAAAAAACTAAACCACTCGCTAGAGTAACCGCCAGACTTCTCAATTTTAGAAGAGGAGATCGATCTGTGCTGGGCTCGCCATGTGCATTCATTCGCTTTGCACTTTACATTTTTGCGATCAATTATACGATTGATGGGGCATTGGGCATTTGCTACATAATAAAGCAATGCGAAACTTTCGCTGGATATTTTAAAAATCATGGTGTTTATGGGAGGACCAGGGAGTTTTTTGCCGGATGAGCATGGGGATTATAAATATCCAATGCATGGCAGAAAGGATGACTGTCGCTATAGACTTTGCTTTGACGAGAAGAAGATCTAATGTGAGAGATTAGATGGCTGCTTAGCGCGATGGGTGGGATGGGGGATTGGGAGGATATAATTGGATGAGCAGCCTGATGGCTAATGAAGCACTTGATAAAGCAACATCCGTTCCCTCTGGCTTCTCTCATCTCGTGACCTTCATTACTATTTGCCAAAACCTTTCCACCCGCTTACTAACTCTACATATCATTCTCAGGCTAAGGAACGTTGAACTGATTTCCACCTATTGCTTTCCATTTCCTTCAAGAGTCAAAAGTTTCCAATTTTGAAACTATCTCGTGCTTACGAATTAATATACGCAAACATTTATTTAATTAAAGCGAAAGTTTCGTCGCAAATGGGAGCAGATGATCACCTCTCCATCCAACACAAAACTCCCGAAAAGTCTTCTCCCCATTCCCCATTACCCCCTTACACAAAACCTAAATAAAGCATGCAAATGCACGTTATATGTTTGCGTGTTATCCCGTCGATTACGAATACATAACATACCCAACGGATATATTATACGTGTATATATGCGAGATGGGGAAATATTGATTCAGAAACCCACATCCCCAAAAATGACGGGGCCACCAGACTAGAACCGTATGGTTCAGTGAGCCTAGCTCTGGTGGTCCGTTTGTTCCCGACCGGGAACTATATCAATACCAACCTGTACGTAGGGCTTACAAGAATCAACGACCACCACCGAAGACGAAGAAACATATTACGTTACACAAGCGTAATCTGCCCCTTATTCAATATGATCCGACGCTTTTATTAAAGAAACTAAATAAAGCAAGACTAATAAGGCTACTGGAAATTCCAAGGATATATAGGCTACTTTTTGACGGATTGTAATATAAGCTTCCTTACTTCCTCATGAATAAATATGCCAACATAGCGCTTAAGGCAGCGAAAATGGCTATAGAAGTCAAACCTATATTTGTAGAACTTTTCTGATCATGTTCCCTGCGAAGACTGGGAAGCTCTATAAATACACAGATAACATCTGCTGGAGCGATGCTTTCTCCTCGTTAAAGTGCGGGATGCTCCTGACAACCTGCACGAAGCGACTCAACCTCGCCTGCAAGTCCTCATATCTCGCTGTTGAAACATAATACCCCATCTGTCTAAGATTATGGACACGAGCCAGTTCCTTTTGAGCTTTTCGGATACCAAGCTCGAAACGTGCCCTCATGTAGATGGTGGTGAAATTGTGGTATCTTACGCGTAATTCCTGGATGTTACTTAATTCTCCATCTGCATCTGGGGGATTTACATTATCGTTTCCGCCGTCCGGGGTATTTACATTATTGTCTCCGCCCAGGGTATTGACATTATAGGGGTCTACTAGATCCAGAAATGGGTTTTCCGGAAGGCCTGGTGGCACGGGCGTGTCCGTACCTGGCCGAACACCCTCTTCCGTTGCCTCCAGTAGCCATGATGACCAGGTAAGTATCCTGGCTAGAAAACTCTGAATGCCAGGTGGGGGCTGCGCTGGGTGATCACCATGTAGGTTTGGGGCCTGAGCTGGGGCCGCAGCAGCGAGGGCTTCAGCCGGTGCCGCAGCAGCGAGGGCCTCAGCTGGTTGTTGTTCCGGAGCCTGAGCATGTTGCTGTTGAGGTGAAGGTTGTACCGGCTCAGGTTCACCATTTCTCGCCATCATTAATCCGTCTCGATCTCGACTCCCCAGCGGGTTATCGCCACAGAAACACCAGACATTGCACCCGTCCAATATGCCAATTGGATCCGGGCTAAGCCATCTTCCTAGCCAAGGCATCAGATACCGCTGACCAAAATAATAGAGGCCTGTCTCCCTGTCCAGTTCCTTTCCGCTGTACCGATACTTCTTGTGGACATTGCCTTGAGAAGAGCGTAGCACAGTACTACCGTAAGGCGAGTACTCCTCTTGGGAAATGGTGCTAGACTTTTCATCTAGTGTGAGAGATATGGAGGAATTGTGATCGCTGAGGAAGTATCGTGCCAAAGGCAAGCTGGGGTTGGTGGTGTCGGGAGAAGCGTTAGGAGATACCGAGACCTCGATACTCGCGATAGGAGAATCCAGGGCAAAGAAATGGGCTGTCTGAATCGTACGCTTAGGAGTGGTACCGTCACCGTTGAATTTGGTGAACATGTCGCAGCCTGGTTCGATATAAAAGTGCTCCTTGAGCTTTGTCGGGACTGAATCTGCGTCCGCCATTCGCTCGGTCACTTTTCTCACGCGATTTCCAAATCTATCATATCGATAATATGTTGTCTCTGGTGTCTTTGGATTGCTGTTGTTCATACGCTGTGTGGAAGTAGCTGAAAGCTGATTGTGAGGATCCCATTTTATGGCCTCGAATCCCGCCATGCTGCTCATCAAGCCATTAGCACCAGGACCACCTTCGTAACTATACGTTGATACCACTTTACCAACTGTTGTTCTAGTGAGGCGATTGTTTGGCTTTGAAGGCTCTAGCAAGCTCGGTTCTTCGTATGTGTAGACCCGAGTCCAGCCTGGAATTGAAGCATCACCTAACACATGAGCCATAGACAGGATGTTGTTTTCAGAATCGTACAGATAAGTCTCGGCATATGAAGTCATTGCCTTTGCGTCTGTGGGACTGTCTACCCTGGAAAATCCGGAAATCGAGCTACTTGGCACACTTCTGTTGTTTTGTCCTGTTTGGCCAACATGTTCCCTCCCAGTAGATGAAATCAACCTACCAATCGCATCGTAGGTAAAATCCTGTGTTGGCTTCTGGATAGTTCCGCGGAAGAATAAAGATTGCTGAGCGGTATCTTCAATATGGGTAATATTTCCCATACAGTCTCTAACATAGTCAAGGTTTTGAATAATGGACCCATCTGCTCGAATAGTCCTTTTTACTGACATTTGAAGCGTGAGAGGATCATAAGCCATTTGAGATTTTGATCCGTTACCATAACTGCCAGAGATCTGTTGGTTATTTGCATCGTATATTATGTCTGTAATGAACTCCACATCAGGAGTCGCACTGGTGGAACCATACACAGCCTTCAACAATCCTTGCCGATTAAAACCATTTTTAGAGACACGTCCATCGGATCGCTTTGTCAATATAGGCCTGTTTAGAGCATCAAAATCTGCCTTTGACTCGAATATCTCGTCCTCCATATCTATAGGCGCAGCCCCGGCTAAATCGACGTTCCCCTTATACGTCTTCAAAAACTGTCTTTGGCTCCGAGTACAATTACCTGCATAATCGTATTCTAGATTTGTGATTTTCAATGCCTGATCAATTGTTTGGTATACCATTCCCCGTAAATTCTTCTTCTCGGGTTCAGCTAGCGACTCCTCTCCATAAATGATTTGTTGGGAAAGATACTCGCTTTCGGTGCCGCTTTTGACATAGCTCTTGCTTAGTCTACGCAGGGCATCATATGACTCCCTCTCTCTTGTTCCACGGCTATCCCATGCAAATATCTGTTGTCCTCTTGTATCTTTGAGTAGCCATTTCTGCCCGCTCTCCATATTCGAGGAGTGAATTAGATTCCCTACCATGTCATAATCAAATATAGATACAGTTCGTTCTTTCGAATCTAAGACTCTTTTCTGGTTGTTTTGGATGTCAAAAAATCTCTTCGTCGTGAACTTTTGGTTATCGCCGTTATCCAAAATTGTGCAATATTCATTTCCGAGAACATCGAACAATATCTCAGTTGGCGTCTTGGAATACACCGTGCTTTGCGTTACTGCTGCTTGGATGAACGGATCAATTGAAGAAGCCATTTTAATCATCCAGGAGGGTGGAGGCTGACGGCTAGTATCCAAAAGCGAAAAGTACGGTTTTACATCGAAGTCATCTAACGGATCAAGTCCGATGGTATCTCCTTCATCCCATGAAAACTTATTCCAAGGACCATAAATGTTCTTGGACCACGTCATGTTCGGATTTAAGATTGCAACCTCTCTGCCCATAGCATCATAGAACGCTGTCCTACCTGGAATTTCCCCTGATGGCCTCGACATAAGGTGTGAGCGATCATACGCAGGGACAAACTTGGTCAAAACGGCTCCTTTACTGGTGAGAATGGTATATTGACCGATCCACTCTGCCCCTTCAGTATTTGCCTCAGCATATTGCTTGGTCTGAATTATCTTGCCACTTCCATCGAAGTATGAAATACACAATTGGAGGTTAGAAGCTTCCCCTGGTTCTACATTGTTGACATGTGTGTCCCTTTTGATTGAGATCTGAAAGCCCGGGGACCAAGAGCTATCCTTACTTTTTGATGGAAAACCCCAGAATTGGCAGGCTGTTGCGGGACCCAGCACTTCATGCATCTTGGAAACTGGGTCAGAAAGAACTTCATCGGCTTTCTTTGCGTATCGGGAAAGGATTAAAGCGTCGATGTAATCGCCGGTTTCGTGTGTCCCAGCACTCCCCTTAGTAGCTTGATATGTACAGCTTCCTAATTCGTCATATGCAATGGTATACTGGTTACCATTAGCATCCGTTAGAAGAGCTGGCTGTATTCTGGCGTAATCATAGACTGCTGATGTAGTATTTCCTAAAGCATCTGTGATCTTGGTTGGCAACAGAAATTTGTTGTCATAAGCCACAGTCTGGACCTGCTGAAATGGGTCGATGAAAAGAACCGGAGTAAAGAACGAGGCTCTAGCTGTAGCTAATTCTTCTATAGGAGTTACGTTGCGGTTATTTGTGAAGCTTTCTGTCCCAGATGGGATCCAAAAGTAATTATCTTTTTCGAGATCGACATATCCACCACCGGTGGGGCCTTGGTGGGCTAGAATAGAAAAGTCTTGAAGAAGAGGATCGGTTTGGCTGCTTTGGTAGCATGAGCGAAGGATGTCCGGTGTGAGAGCTAAAGTATATATTTGTGCGCAAATGCCCATAGCTTCCACAGTCCCAGGAGGTAAAGTCTTTGACAAATCATCTGACTTGTATCGTAATTGTTTGGCTCCAATTAGCCTTAAACCAGGGCTAAGGCTATTATCCGTGTAGTCTTTCCTAGGGAGGTATTTAAACTCGAAATCCACTGGCGACTTTCGCTCGCCAAATTCAGATTCTGACAGAATATTATTTTGTTCTAAAGGGATCAATCCATGAACTTGAAACTCTCTTGAACAAGCGAGAAGAGGGGCAAGATAAACAGTATCTGTATCAACCGCATTCGTAAAAACTTGCTCTGTATATATAACCAGGGTGTTGGTTTGCAGTCCCATATCTTCTGCAGAACTGAAGGTGGTCAATCTATTCTTGTCCCGACCATATTTGATCTCAACACTCTTTGTCACATTTCCAAAGTCATCAGACTCTAAGAAAATGTTGTGATCAATTTTATGGTCAGTGGTCTTACGTTCAAGCTGAATGCTTAAATGTTCCCTTGGAGCGACATAAAATACACCCGGCCGATTCAAGGGGCTTTTGGCACTAGAACTTTGCAAAATTCTTGTGTAGTAACTGTATTCATTGATTCTGAATGGAATGTCTTGAATTGGCGACCCATCCATCTGGTAGATTTCTTCACGAAGGCATGTTCCTCTTAAGGACCGCCACGCCTGACGCCTTTCCTCGGATGTTAGATTATCATGCAGGATGGGGCTTCGGAGGAAAATCGGCTCGCCAAACTGTGCGAGATCCTCGTCAGAATAGTAAGCTTTTTGAAAAGCTTCCGAAAGCTTGTCGGATTGAAAATATGCTCCAGTATGGTACCATCGCTTTGAGAGAACAACCGGCGTTGAAAAGACATTCAGTAGAGACTTTTTTCTGCTAGGAAAAGAAAACGAACCATAAGTTGTCTCAGCAGCAAAGTGGTATTCTGTCTCGAATGTCTCAACCATTCCGAATCCTCGAAATTCATTTTCAATAGCATCGTAAAACCCGTGATGATATTTATACTGGGAAAGCTTATAGTTGCCACTAACATAGTCAAAGTTACTGACGCTGGACAAGCACTGGACGGGAAACGACAATTTCGTAGCCCATTGTATACCGTTCAACTGGTCTTCCTGGTAAAACTGGCTACTGGATTTATACTCCAATCGTGTCTCAATTGAACCTTTTTTGAACCTCTTCAATAAGTGGGGTTTCAGACCACGATTGAACTCGACGTATTTGATTTTCGTCACTTCTGAAAGCCCAGGGGACGATGTACTCCACACCAAAGAACAAGCTCCATTACCGAAGAGATCAACCAATTTCAAAGAACTCAAGTCGTCAATTTGAGGAAAGGGAATTTCAAAAGGTTGGTCAGAAAACCCGTTCCCGGCCTCATTAATCCAAATTTTTAAGCCCCCACCAGGTGGAAAGTAAAGAATATCAAAGCAACCTGAGCCATCAATATCTCCCAGCCGCAGTCGTGAATAGGAGAAGTTGTTAACTGTATCCATCCAAGGGGAGTTCTCCATAGTTACTCTAGCTCCGAAGCGACCATAGCCTATATTTGGCCAGTAAGAAATGTCTCCGTTCCTGACCCTAACAAGGTCTGTGAGACCATCGCCTGTAGAGTCTGCGAGATAAAGCCCTTCGCCGTCAATTGAGAATATATCACTTCCGAATCCAAATTCTCCTTTGTTTGACCCATTCACAGTATTGTTGAGTTTAGGCTCATTGAGAGAGGTTTTATTGCCAAAAGACTTGGTATAGACTCTCCTGGATTCGGCATAGCCATCGGATCCTAGCCCAGGGTACCAAAGCAAAGAATCCTCGAGGTCACTAATAATGATATCTATCTTACCATTGCCTGTGAGATCCAGGAGTCTAATATTGGGATCTTGAAGATCTAAACCAGAAGGGAATTGTTGAAAAGTGATGAACTCAGTCCACCCACCCTCTTGGGTTCGTCGCCAGAATCCCGGGGCAGTATCGCTTTCATCATAACCGGAAAGTATTAGATCCTTGCTTCCGTTACCATCAAGGTCAAGGAAACTGAACCCAACTTGAAAAGGCAAATTTGGCACCGATGAGACCAGTTCTGACGCATTTAAAGAAAGGTCGGTAATTGAAGCGGATCTAGAAGAACTTGGTGATGTGAGGTACGGCGTTGAAGGGCTACTGCTTGAGGGAGTAGAGCTATTGTAATGCGCAAAAAAGTTGCTGAGGTTCTTCTTCACATACCATCCATTTTGGTTTGCATACACGACGCTTGGCCTTCCCTCACCATTTATATCAACCCAGTCATAAGAATTATTGATGCCGACGGGTAAATCCACGATACTCTCCTTACTAATCTCCTTAATCTCAATGTTTGATTTGTCTTTGGACATCTTTAATTGGGTGTAATCAAACTGAATCGGGGGTAACTCCTTTCTCAAATAGCTAATTGGAACGCTGTCACTATGATTTTGGCCTCTCTCAAGGCTAAACCCCGCTTGTGTGACTTTGGCGAGATAAGATACAGTGGAGGACTCCTCATATAAGAGCTCGGTTGACGATACCAGACATTCATCAACCCCTATTTCTTCCTTTAGGTGATGAAACATCAAAACACGAGCACACAACCTGGTCGTTCGAAGTTCAAAACCAGACTTATAACTCGAAAATGGGTCCTTTCTTGCGTTCCATTTTCCGTTTGGCTCCGATAGTGGTACATCGGAGGTATGATCACCATAATCAAATACGACCTCGAACATCCAATCCTTCTTTTGAGTCACAAATTTCCCATCCTGTTGCTCAATGTCTGGCAATTTTACAACGCCATATTGATCAATATTAGGTACTTTATTTCCATACAAAATGGATTTAATGTATCGATGTGTGCCCCGAGTAGTAACTGGTCTATGAGCCTCCGATATCAGATTAGCATTTATACCTATTTCGTCATCAGGCTTGTAGTTGTAAATGATTGCGTTGCCCTTCCCATCATATGAAAGGGCGATTAACCAGCAGAATATCTTCCTGGTGTTATACGGATCACTAATACGTGAGTTTATTGAAATGCCGTAGATTGATGTAACATTAGATTTTGATATCGTACGCCAATGAACAGAGGTGAGATCATCTCGATGAGACCAGCGCTCGATGCGCAAAAATGATCCTTCGGTGCGAGGAGTATACTGGCGAATAAGAAAATTCCCGTCTATAGAGAGTCTATCCAGGTGTAGAGAGTTGGAACCAACTCTGCCCGGTGCTAATTTTGGAACTAAATCCTCAACCCCACTAAAAGCGAAAACATCCTCTTCCTCCTCGGCCAGTTCACCTGCCTCATATTTGGGAATTCCCTTGCTGGTTCGGCGTGAAATCGACGATAGACAAAGAGACCATCCTAGACCGAATGTGCTATTGCCACTTCCACTGTCATAGGTTAAGGAAAGTGATGGTGTCATGTTATTACGAGCTGCTGTAGTCGGAATGGGAATAGTAAGTGAAGCAGTTCCTGTTGTTGGATTGATTTGGAACTTTTCATCTATAGAACGTAGAGAACCACCTCCTTTAGGTAGATTTATTGAGGGCACCTGGGACGGGTAATATGTCGAATTTGGTGATCCATTTTGAGGTCCTGGTGCTCCGGTGTTGTTTTGAGATGTATTAATGCTTGAGATGGAGGCGTTCTGATCCATTCCAGCTCCTAGCACAGACCTTGCATCTCTAACAGTTTCATAAGTATGTCTTGTATTGTGTTGTGAGAGCATGGTGAATCCGTTGTAACAAAAAGCATATGCTTGCAAATCAGTGGGAAAACTTCAGAACCAGCCTGAACAAAACCAGTTTTGACCGTGTTGAGCTATTCTTCTAATGAACTCTAGTCAAGAATAAAAAGCATGTAATCATAGGGTAGGATCAAGTGGACGCTTTGTGCAACATGTTGCACAAATTGTGTAGTGGCTGAAATTACATGCCACCATTTTACTATATCGCCTGATGAGTGCACCATCCCACCAAATATAATTGGTTACCAAACACAATATGTTAGTTCGAACTGTATTTAGATAGTGCTTCGATTCACCACAACTGGATGTAAATGAATTCAAATTGTTTTAAATATACCCATAAACATACATCGCAGGTCACAATAAAAATAGAAGCGGCCTTTGAATGTATTGGCAAACGTTTTAGAATACTCACGCCTTGTCCGTAGTTCGAATTCAACTCTCCACTTAAATTCCTTCGATGAATACGTCTGCCTTGAGACTCTGTAAACTGTGCTGCTCATCAATAGCATTGCTTATACGACCAAAACCACCCATCATGTAAATACATATCCTATATGAGTCTGCATTAGTGGCTAACGAAAGGAGTGCATGGCTATCATTTAATTGGTCAAAGTTTGGATTGTGGTTCGATATTTAAGAGGTGCGACGCAGACTGGGCACTGACGCGAGAATATATGTCAAACGGCAGCATCAAAGTCTCGCGCGTTCAACTCTTTTAGGCCATCATACCACTTGTCAGATGTTATTCCTCGTATCGAGTTAAATGTTAATGTGCGTGATGTTTCTTGGTGTTATTCTCATGCTCAGAACTTAACGATGATTTTATAGCTAGGAAGCATGGGAAGTTTCGTGTAGTAAATATATTTTACACCCTATCTTATGCAACATCAATTAGTCTTTCCATGCTCTTTCTAAATGTCTTTTGTCTTAATTCATTCTATTTACCAAAGAACATTGATCTGATTTTCATATCGGTTGCTTAACCCTACAAACATCACATTTCACAAGATAACACGCGGCTACTTGTTAATCCGAAATAATGGCAACTGATCTTGTCGGGGCGTTGTTGTCTCTAGCTACTGGCGAAACAGCCCAGCTATTAAAAGATGAGATTGATATCGTTCAGAAGCAAAATCCTACACTAAGTCCCTTTGATCTCGTTGAAAAGTCACTTCAAATTCTCATATTGGATTCCAAGCTCCCGGATTTGGTCAACCAGGAGTTTCGAAACATCAAACTCGCAAATTCTATTGCTAAGATCAGCAATGTCAACGTTCCTCTGATGACTGCAGCATTTCAGAACCCAGTAGTGAATAGTCTCCGAGATTTCGCACGCAGTTTTGACACATCTACTATTCAAAGCGTAGTAGGTGATCGATCAAAACAACTCGCCCAGGCAGTTCGCACCGAAATATTTAACTCACAACCTACTGCGACGATTCAAGGAATGCTAGAGAAGGGCAAAATACAACTTTTAGCCACTGACACGACTGTCAAAACTGATGTCATCGGTGTCCTTTCGAAACTTGATGACAAATTTATTTCCAACTACCCAATGTCAACTATAACAACCACAGCCCCTGACGCCCTAAATGATGTTCCACCTGAAAAATTACCTGCTGTGTTACAAGAGTTGAACACACTTTCAAGAATTCAGACTATCAGTCCAACAACCACTATGATGCAGCATCTTGCAAGCAAGAGATTAAGCTCTGCCCTTGCGGTTGCACAGATACCGAAATCAGATTTTGTAAATTCAGTCGTTGAGACCAGCGGCTGTGCTATTAGTGCCCCTGTTGCAGCATTTTCGCATGATACATCAACTACTATTGTGCAGCGTAATGAGAATATAATCATGCGCTTGCTTCTTAAAGGTCGTGGGACAGGGCTATGGGTCGTAGATGGAGAGGACATTGATCGAAAGCTTTTTATCCAGGAGCAAATTCGGCGGCAGGGCTTAGATGTGAATATTGATAATCTCTTTGGCAGCAAAGAACAGTGCCTCTGCGATGAATGCAATACAGTCTATTCTGCGGCAAGCTACTTGGTTGATCTTCTGGTTTACTTACGGAATAACAACTTATCTCCTATCCTGAATCCGAACACGTCAAATTCTGGAGATCCAGATGATATATCTGGCACGGTCCTTGAAGCACTATTTAAACGAAGGCCAGACTTAGGAAATCTTGAGTTGACTTGTGAGAACACAAATACCATTCTTCCCTACATTGATCTTGCAAACGAAGTCATGGAGTCCTTTATAGTAAACCTTGGCACCTACGATACTGGCCCCATTTCTGAAGAACCAACCTACCCCCAAGCAGAAATTGATTGTTTCAATGTTGGTAACTTCCAGGATTCTGCAGAACTCTTAAGTCAGCCTCAAAACGTGAATTATAAGGCATACCAAACTTTGGCATCCTCAGCCTACCCATTCAGTCTCCCGTATCACCTTCCAATCTCAACAGCTCGTGCCATGTTACAGTCTCTCCAAGTTTCTCGGGGAGATCTTCTGAGTGCCTTTCAGCGCAAATCACCCAGCGTTAAACCGCCTGAAAACTACACAGTGGACTTGTTTCGAGAGAAAATACAGTATCTCCAGGATATAGCTCTTAATCGACAAATCAGTGCAGAGTACCTAGAGATTACTCAAGAAGAGTACATCATATTGACCAAAGAGGCATTCTTCACGGATGAGTGGTTTAATATAACACAGAATATTGATCCTAAACTCTCGGTCGATGA
>Ga0247734_1001839_pt1 | contig 15228 bp, 8 predicted proteins | sample UWRJL103311B2_FD_180933 | JGI IMG/M metagenome (GOLD analysis project Ga0247734, IMG submission 180933) | Plant litter microbial communities from Arlington Agricultural Research Station in Wisconsin, United States - UWRJ-L103-311B-2 | ecosystem: Environmental > Terrestrial > Plant litter >... | reverse complement strand
GCCCCGGCTATACTACCTACAATTATACTGGCTATCAGCCAGATCATCCCGCTATAATTTTTTATCCAGCTGTTCATTCGTTAGTGATGAGTTGATGCCCGCTGAAAGGTAAAAATATTATTGGATAGAACCAGTTTTAGATAACGAAAAAGACCGTCATATTTTGGGCGACGGTCTTTTTTCAAAGTTATATATTCTCTTTTACAGGAATTTCTTTTGCAGGTCAGCACCCCATCGGTAACTGATGCTAACCTCGTGGGTGGCATTGTTAAAGCCGCCCAGGTTATTTGATGATGTGCCGAACTGGTAGCTGTACCCAACTTTAAAACTGTTGGCATTTACCGATAATATGCCCGCTACTTGTTTATTGGTGCGGTAGTTTACACCCAGGCCAAGCGTTTCTTTCATGTAGAACGTGCCCGAAAAATCTGCCACAACCGGCGACCCGTTCAGGTACGATACCAGCGTAGCCGGTTTAAACTTTACATCTTCATTCAGATTGGCCAGGTACCCGCCGCAGAAGTAGTAATGGCTGCGCAGATAGTTGGCCTGCTGCACCGATGCGGTGCCCAGGTTACGGAAGCTCAGCTCCGGTACCGATACGCCCACATAATAATTCTCGCTGTAGAACATTACCCCGAAACCGATGTTGGGCTTGGTTTCGCGGATATCCTGCATAAACACCGGGTCGGATGGATCTAATGTGGAATAATTGGCTACATAGCTGCGTACCCCTGCATTAATGGATACCGACAAATAGGTTTGACTGGTTAACTGGATAGATTTGGCAAAGAACGCGTTGATCTCCGTTTGGTTCTCTACCGCAAACTTATCGTTCACTACAAAAAGCCCTGCCGCTGCCCCGATAGATTCCAGCGGGAAACTGCCGCTTACCAGCAGGCTGCCCGGTGCCCCCTGCAGGCCAATGAGTTGTTTACGGCCGAGTACGTTAAAGTTATTGGCTTTATCAAGCAGGGAATAAGCCGGGTTTACAGGTGTAAGGTTATCTGCATACTGGTTATAGCTAAAGTTGTTCTCCTGGGCCCATGCCCTGCTGCCGGTTAACAGCAGCAGGATAAAGCTCAATAGTGTAAGGGTAATATTTCTTTTGCTTTCGCTCATGTCAATACATAGTTATGGCCGTCGTCTTTTTTTTTAAGGCCGTTACGTTGTGTTTACCGTGTAAAGTTTTCCTGAGTTTTTTCTCTAATATTTAATAACGAGGTAACCTGTTTTGCGAATGGTTTCGCTGCCTTTTTTGTACTCTAACGAGTAGAAGTAAGTACCGCCCTGCAGTTGTGTGCCCTTAGCATCGTGCCCGTCGAACGCCTTGATATAGTTATCATACCCTTTTACCTGGTAGATCACCTCCCCGTTACGGTTCATTACATTTACCGTGTTCTCCGGGTACTGGCCAATGCCGTCTATGGTAAACTTATCGTTGATACCATCTCCATTTGGCGATACCCCCTGGTGCACGTTGATCTCCTGCTCAGTTTCGGGTACTGTACGCGGTTTATCTTCCAGCATGCCGTCTTTGGTTATAGCAATTTTGTTGTCTACCACTGCTGCGGTAAACGTTGGTGCAGGTTTGTTAACCGTTATGGTAAAGGTACGGGTGGTGGTGCCGTTCTCTGCTGTTACTACCGTGGTAAGCGTGGTTGCACCGGTGGCATTTAAAGCTACCGTTAAGGCCGTGCCCGAAATGGCTGTTTGCCCGTTCACCTTCAGTGTGGCATTGGCATCGCCGGTTGTTGCTATCTGCTGCGCGCTGGTTGTTGCCAGTGCTGCTGTTGTGGTGTAATTATCTGTAGTACCTACCCTTGTTAAGCTGTAGCCTAATAACGATAAGCGGGTTAAGGCAGCTATGTTAGAGCCTGTTTTGTTTACCGTTATAGTGTAGGTACGGGTGGTAATGTTATCCTCGGCCGTTACTACCGTTGTAAGCGTGGTGCTGCCAGTAAAGTTCAGGGCTACTGTTAACGGTGTGCCGGATATGCCTGTTTGGCCGTTCACTTTAAAGGTAGCGTTGATATCACCGGTTACAGTAAGCTGTTGTAAACTGTTAAGCGATGCGCTTACCGATGCAGTGTAGTTATCCGTTGTACCTATGCGCGCCAGCGTAATGCCGGGCAGCGATAGTTTCGCAAGCGCGGCGACATCAGATGGTGCCCTGGTTATCTTGATAGTATAGGTACGGGTGGTAGTATCATCTTCTGCCGTTACAACGGTAGTAAGCGTGGTGCTGCCTGTAGCATTCAGCGCCACTGTTAATGGCGTACCTGATATAGCTGTTTGCCCGTTAACTTTTAGTGTGGCATTGGGTTCGCCGGTTATAGCCAATTGCTGCACGCTGCTGAATGTTGAACTTACCGTTGCTGTATAGTTATCCGTTGTGCCTATACGTATTAATTTGGTAACCGGGATAGACAACTGGCTCAGCGCAGCTACGTTTGACGGCGCCTTGGTTACCGTAATGGTGTAGGTACGGGTAGTTATGCCATCTTCGGCGGTAACCAGCGTAGTGATCACATTGGCACCGGTATGCAATGCTATAGATGCTGAGGCCACGCCTGAAGCTGTGGTTATACCATTTATTTTGATGGTAGAGTTAGTATCTATACTTCCTGCTATTTCCTGCACATTAAATTGCGAGCCGGTTGCTGTTGCTGTGTAGCTATCGGTAGTACCAACCCGGGTTAGCGGGATGCCTATCAGCGTAAAGCGGTTGAGCGACGCATTGGCAGAACCGTTTTTATTTATCGTTACCGTATAAATACGCTTGGTAATACCGTCCTGGGCGGTTACTACCGTGGTAAGTACGGTTGGCCCGCTGGCATTCAGCGCCAGGGTTATCGGCGTGCCTGATACAGCCGTTTGTCCGTTCATTTTTAGTGTTGCGGTGGTATCAGTTGGAATAGCAGTCTGCTGAACGCTCATTTGCAAAGGACTTATAGAGGCTGTATAATCATTAGTGCTGCCAATACGCGTTAACTGGATGCCTGTTAAAGATAACTGCTTTAAATATGCATTTGTGGAAACCACGCGGGTAACCGCTACGGTGTACATTTTAGTAACAGTACCATCTTGTGATATTACCGTAGTAACTATTTGGTTAGAGCCATAACTTAACGGAAGAGCAACTATCCCGGTAGAGCCATCCGGTGTTATGCCGTTTACGGTTACTGTTGCGTTAGCATCGGTTGATACGGGTTTGATATGCACACTATCAACCGAACCTATAACAGATGCGGTATAACTTTCTTTATCTGCTGCAAAGGCAGGGCTTAAAGCGCCTTCGATAAGTTGCAGGCTGGCAAGGGTTGCATTATCTGTTGCATAGGCTACGGCAATGGTATATGTTTTTTTAGTTATACCATCAGCAGCAGTAACCACTGTTCTTATCCTGTTTGGAAGACCCGGGCTTACGTTTACCGTAGCCGTTGGGTTAGCTGCATCAACCGTAATACCGCCCACCTGTATTGTAACACCCGGGCCGCTTGCAACAGGTGTAATACCCAGCGTGGTAAGGTTGTTTGCTATTTTTAAATTGTAAGTTGTTGTTCCTGCTGCAAAGGCCGGTGTTAACGTACCGTTGCTTACCGCTAACGAGGCCAGATCTACATTTACATAAGGCAACCTGGTGATATGTATCGGGTAAGTTCTGGTGGCTACGCCATCTTCGGCTGTTACAATTACGTTTAACAGGTTATCGCCTACGGCTAAATTTACCGGGCTTAAATAATACTCCTGGTTACTGCCCGGCACAACGGTGCCGTTTACAGTAGCTTTAGCCCCGGCATTCTCTGCATATAAGAACAGGTTTACAGATGAAACAGTGTTAGCTACGGTTAGGGGTTCTAATGTTTGGTAAGCAAAGTTAAAGTTAGCTGAAAAACCACCATTGCCGGATACGCTAAGCGAAAACAGCGCAGCATTGGGCGACAATAACGGTGGCGCCTGGCCCGCACGTGTTACAATTAAATTGTAGGTTTTGGTAGCGCTGCTATCCTGCGAGGTAACATCTATTTTGAATTTATTTTCGCCGCCATGTAAGGCCATAAAGTAGTTAATCGGGTCTGCCACTGCAACACCGTTTACTTTAACAGTAGCCCCGGTATTAGCACGATATATTGTAAGGCGTAAACCTGTATAGTTAGAATCCGGAACGGTTCCTGTGTAATCAAAACGTTCGGCATCAAACTCCTCATTTATGGTACCCTCGGAAGGGATCCTGATATAGCTGAGCGTTGCATCAGAAGACCTTTTCCTGATCACGTTAACTACATAGTTAATAGTTGATGAACCATCCTGAGAGGTTACCGAGATATTGACGTTGTTATTCCCAAACGATAATTGCACGGGGTTACCGGCGTATATATTAAGATCATTACCGTTAACCTTTACTATCGCCCTGTCATTACTAGGTACAGGTAAAAACGAGATGTTCTCTGTGTATTCTGATACCGTGGTATTATAGTTATGTGTACCCGGTGTAAATAGTGTATTTAAAATAATTGTACTATTACCGATAGATGCCAGGGTAGCATCTGATGAAGCAGCACGTATTACGGTTATTCTGAAGTCCCTTGTATCGCCATTTTGTGCCCTGGATGTTACACCTACTATGTTTTCCCCTACCTGCAGCGGAAAGTTATATGGTGAGCTTTGTGATGGGATCACCGTAGCAGTAGTATCTACCGGTATGCCGTAAACAGTGGTAGACAAAACTTCGTTAGGTACAGTAGCCGTGTAGCTTAATATATTATTATTAAACGCCGGGGTAAAGGTTACGCCACTGAGGCTAATACTGCTTAAAGCATTGTTAGCAGAAAGTGCACGGCTAACCGAAACCACATAGTTTTTTACCGAGCCATCCTGAGCGGTTATAGCAACTGTAAAGCTATTATACCCCGCTGCAAGTGCTAAAGTTTTGGTACTGCCGGATGTAAATGGCGCACCGTTTACACTGGCGGTGGCATAAGCGCTGTTCAACGTGGCCGATAGGTTAAGTGAAGCAACCTCATGCGCTACATTTAAATGATAGGCTAAATTACCCGCACTAAAAGGGACATCAAATGTGCCCTGTGCAACACTTAAAGCAGCAAGTGTTGCATCGCCCGAACGGGTTATGGTGAATGCTGTGCTATTGGCGGGGGCCTGCACAAAATTATAATTAGCTGCCGTTAAACCCGATCCGTTAATAGCATAGCTGCCAATATTACTGCTTGCTGTTGCAGGTGTTGTAAAGTTAAGCGTGCCGTTTGTTGCGGCAGCTTCGGTATCGCCATTAATAAAGCCGGTTACCGTTCCGCTAAATGCCGGGTTAGGGTCGCCGAAGTAGCGGGTTGCAGGGTTGGCTAAATATGCCAGCGTAGCTTTGTTTATGGTTAAATTATCACTTGTATAAGCCACATCGTAATTGCTGTTTAAAGCCAGTGTACCCTGGGTAATGGCATAGGTACCTGCATTTTCGCCGGCTTGCCTGGTTAGCGCTCCGGTAAAGCTTTCGCCGTTCGCCAGGGCATCAGCCGTGTAAGTTAATGCAGGGTCGGCATCACCATAGGTTTTGCTTTTTGCAGTGGAATTAACATGTATGGTTTTTCTGCCGATAGACAGGTCTGCACCGGTAAAGTTCAATGTATAGTTATTACTTAAAGCTAAGGTTCCCTGGCTGATAGCATAAGTACCAAAGTTTTCGCCCGCGGCCCTGGTTAATGCACCTGTGAAAGTATCGCCGCTAATTAAATCACTGTGCGTGTAATCAAGCGCTGGGTCGGCATCGCCATAGGTTTTGCTTTTAGCGTTAGCAGATACGTTAATCGTTTTCTTATTAATGGTGAGGCTTTCACCTGTAAACGTATAGCTGTAATTGCTGTTTAAGGCCAGTGTTCCTTTAGTAATTGCATAAGTACCTGCGTTTTCGCCTGCTGCCCTTACCAATGCCCCGGTTAAGGCATCACCTTCACGTAAAGACCCTTGTATATAGGTTGTCAGTACAGGGTCGGTATCGCCATAATCTTTTGACTGGGCGTTTGCATATATATTGAGGGTTCTTGGTGTAATGGTTAAGTTATCGCTAACGAATGAAATAGTATAATTATCAATAGTGAAAACACCTGTATATATATTTACCGGCCTTTTAGTGCCCAGGGTGAGCGCATATGTGCCTACATCTTCACCTGCTGCCCTTCCAAAAGTACCTGTTATACCTTCATCAGGCGCAACAGAAGTACCATCCAGCATGTATGGATAGGTTGGGTCGGCATTGCCATATACCTTTGTTGCCGGTACCGGGTGAAATATAAGCGGCCTTTTGGTGATGGTTAAATTATTGCTGATAAATGTAATATCGTAATTGCTGCTCATATCCTCAAAAGTAGTGATGCTTACAGGGCGCTTGTTGCCAATGGTTAAGGCATAAGTACCCACGTTTTCGCCGGTTGGTCTTCCGAAAACCCCCGTCATTGCATCGGTAGATGCGTAACTGGTACCATTAAAAGAATAAGGGAAACCAGTATCGGGATTACCGTAAACCTTGGTGGCAGCTATAGGTGCAATTATTAAAGGGCGTTTGGTAACAGTTAATTTATTACTCACAAAAGTAAGCTGGTAATTAGTGCTTAGGGCAAGGGTTCCTTTAGTAATGCTATAATCACCAATTTTAGTACTAATCGCATCGGTGGCTGTGCCTGCGCCATCCCTGGTGAGCGCTCCTGTAAATGCATCGCCGGTTATAAGGGCACCGCTTGTTACAGCGTAGGTTAAAGCTGGGTCGGCATTACCGTAAACTTTTGTAGCAGCATTGGCAATAACTGTTATTGGCGCTGCGCTAACGGTTAAGGTTTGGGTAGCATCTGTTGCCGCCTGGTTATTTGCATCCCCTGCCTGCGAGGCGGTTATGGTAGCCGTACCGGCCCCGGTTATATGTATGTTTCCGTTTACAATGGTAGCTACAGCACTGTTATTGCTGGCGTAGCTAACACCAAGGCCGCTGCTTGCAGCTGCACCCGGCGAAAAATCGGCACTGCCGTAGTTTTTTACAGGTAACGTGTTAAAGGTAATGGTTTGCGCTGCTTTGTCGCGGGTTACCGTTAAGTTATAAGTTTTAGTAGACCCATCCTGCGCGGTTACTACCGTAGGGATAACATTATCGCCGGTAACCAGGGTAACACTTGCCCCCGTACCAGAGGTTACCGCAGTGCCTTTAACGGTGATACTTGCGTTAGCATCATTTTTTGTAGGGGTAATTGTAATTGAGCTTGTGGCACTTGTTACCGTAGCCGCGTACGTAACCGTAGCGGCAGAAAAAGCCGGCGTTAATGTACCCGAACTGATGGCAAAAGCAGAAAGATTGTTATCGTTTGAGGCCGTGGTAAATGTAATTACGGCGCCATAAGTGGTACCCGCACCGTTAACCGCATATGCCCTTGCATAGTACGATGTTGACGGACTTAAACCCGTTACACTTGCCGAATATGCGCCGTTACCGGTGCTGGTAGTCATTACTGTCTTCGAATCGCTTACCGTAGGTGTTGCATTGGTTGTGCTGTAAACAATGCCGCGCTCGGTGTTTAAGCCATAGCCGTATACCAGGCTACCCGCTAAAGTGGCAGAGGCCGATGATATTGAACTGGCTGCCGTTGTGGTAACGGTTGGCGGCCGGGGCACATTTATTTGTACTATAACAGGGCCGTTTTGTGTTTGCACACCCGTGCGTACCGTAGCGTAAGTATTATCAGTTAAATTAACTGAAACAATTTTTGCGGCCGCGTAATATGAATCGTTGATGAACGCGCGGTTGTTACCCCTGTCAAGCGCTATCCTGTATGGCGAGTTGAGGAATGATGAGATTAATACCACATCACCTGTGCCATCTGATTTTTGCCTTCTTAACTGGTCATTTCCACTTATAATCCCGCCATTGCCGTTTTCTACTGTATAATAAATGTAATCGTTATCTTCATCATAAGCAATATCCCACACGGTGTTAAGCGAGCCCGCAAACGCCCTGAAGGTAACCGCCTTTGTAGGCATATCCACAAAATACATGCGCCTTTGCGCAAAATTCGATTGAAATATGATGAGCCTGTTATGGGCCATATCCAATTCCAGCCTGTATGGGTTTAAGCAAACTGATGAAAGAAATACTTCCTGCCCTGTTCCGTCACCATGTACACGGTTAACGGCGTCGCCTTCAGACAAGGCCGCCCCATTGCCGCCTTCGGTAGTGTAATACAGGTAATCGGTACGTGGATCGTACTCCATATCCCGTATCTCGTATGATACCGGGATGGTGTTGATCAGGGCGCCTGTGGTTAAGTTAAGTATTTTTATGGCGTAGCTTCCGGGCTTTGCTTCGTAAACAAACATCCGGTTGTTGTTGCCATCTATTGCAAAGCCAATAGCAAGATTTATCAGGCCCGATGATATGGTTGTTTTATTACTACCATCGTAATTCATTTTGTAATAGGCATCATCGGCGGTAGCGTTTACGTTGGCATCATTGGTGCTCCAGTAAACCTGCGCATTACTATTATTGGATAAACCAAGCCCGGCTATCAGCAGCACAGCTGTTGACAGGGAACGAAGCTTCCTGTTAAAAAAAGTTTTTAAAGTATGTAAAAGTTTTTCCATAATAAGCGCTTGTTGATCTGCAGTTTACAGTTATTCAGTAGTATTTTTTTGTCTTTTTGCCGATGATATTTAACCGATTTGCACACCCGGCAGGCATGCAGATCCTTTACAGAGAAGAAGCCAATGATAAGCCATGGGCCTTTTATTCACAGGTTATCCCCTTGAAGGATATATACCTTCAATTGCAATGATATAGTTGATAGGCAACACCGGCGAAAGGGTGTTAACGGGCAGGCTGCCCCCGGTGGTTAATATAGCTTTTGAACTTAAACTCACTAAAGCTACACCTTCGGCTGTACCGTTATTGTAGGAATTGGTTGGGTTTTGTGAATCTTTATCAACCGTAATAGAATGGAAGTTACCTTCCGGAGAAAACTGATCGGCAGCGGCAGCGGCAGCTACTAAATTATGTGAGTGGGCAGGCATCTGCTGTTGTGATAAGACAACGCTTTCCACACCGGCTGGTACGCCACGCTCGCGGTATGATAAACCAGGCCCGTGGCCCGGATGTATAGGTGCACGGCCCCTAAGATCAGGAAGACCAAAATTAGTTTGCCCATCGCCCCCGTAAGTGGTTAGTAATAAGGTGTACAGTGCTTCAAACTGTTGAATGCTAAGCAATTTTCCATCACATAACATCCAGCCGCGTGGTGCAAAATCGCCGGCAAATAATCTGATCTCTCCAATAAAGGGTTCCATAGTTTTTAATTTAGGATTGTAAAGGTTTATAATTGGTTATTATTTATACTTAGTATTATGTACAGGAAATTATAATATAAAAGCCGCCGAATGTAGGTTTATTTATTTTGTATATCAGCCACTTATCCTAACTAAGAGTAAGGTTCCCAAAACATGCAGGATTATATTTCATCTATACATAATAATGTATTAAGTATAATATATATCTTCCTCCCTTGTATCCTAACCGATCAAAATATAACCGTTGGTTCACCTCCGGCTATACTTTGATCAATCTGGTCCCTTAACATTTAATTACTTATTATTTCTCCAAATCTCTGTTAAATAAAAAAGCTGTAACAGGGTGTAAACAGCTTTTTTAAGGGGGCAATTAAGGGTATTAAAAAGGTGGGATAGGTTTTGATAATATGCCTGTAAATAACCACTTTCGATAACCTTAATTTAAAACACAACATGACAATTAAACATTCCCTCATCTGCATGGCAATTGCCGCTATCGGCTTTACTGCCTGCCAAACCAAAACAACCGAAACGGTGGAAACCCCAACCCCGTTATTAAAAGACAAGCTAAATAAAGAAGAGGCCAAAGAGTATGTTAAACTCTACGAAACACACGCCGGCACTGTTGATTCCATCAGGGGTGGGTTAATAGTTGATAAAAAACCTAATACACGCTGTATATGGTTTAGCGCCAAACAACTGGAGGCAATGTTAGCAACCATTAAACAAGAAAAAGGCGACGGTGTGCGTTTTTACCTGGCAACGTATAAATTAAAATACGATGTAAAAGATGATAAACAACCAAAAAAAGATTATTGGGGCTTTAACACATTGGTAATGGTGTCTACAGAAGCTATAACTTCAAAAGCGTCAAAAGACACCATCCACCGCGATTATTATGTGGAAAGAATTGGCAACTCGCCTGCAAGAGGTTTTATAGTAGGCACCACGCCAGAGAACCGCGGCGAAATGTGCCCGCCGCCGCGCGAATGCACCGGCACCGGCGCTACCCTTATTGATACACTTAAAAGATGAAATTAATAACCCCTAATACAGCTATTGAATTTGCCTGCTTTTTGGCTGCGCTTTTATTCTTATATAAGGATAAAAGCGCAGCCTGGAGGCTGCTTATCCCCTACTTGTTTTTAACCTTTGTTACCGAGATGATAGGGCTGTATATGCGGTTGATCATCGGCATGTCTAACCTTAAGGTTTACAACACCTTTTTAATTTTAGAATGCCTGTTTAACAGCTATTTCTTTTTTACTTTATATACTGCTTATAAGTATAAACTAAAATGGCTACTTATATGGCTGGGCTTTTTTGCTGCCATGTACCTTACCGAAATGGTTTACAACGGGTTTAAGGGGTTTGTATCCATCACCGCAACTATCATGTCGGTAGTGTTTGTACTGGCTTGCTTGTATTACTATTACCTTAAACTGAAAGATGAGCAGTACGAGCCATTACTGCTGTCGCCGGCATTTTGGTGGGTATGCGGTACGCTGTTCTTTTACTTTGGCAGCACGGTTTGCAACCTGTTTTTTGATTATTTAAGCAACCAAAGTGTTGCCTACAGCCGCTCGGCGCGTTATGCCATTTTTATAATGCTGAATATTACACTATATTCATGCTGGACATTATCATTCATATGCCGATATCGCCAACGGAAATTACAGCCCTCATTACATTAGCATCCATCATCTTTTTAATAGCGCCGCTGTTTCTTATTATTTATGTATTACAATACAACCGCAAAAAGAAAAAGCACGAAGAAGAAAAGGTACTGCTGCTAAAAACACTGGAGAACGAATTACTAAGAACGCAAATGGAGGTACAGGAGCAAACCCTTAAAACCATTGCGTATGACCTGCACGATAATATTGGCCAGCTGCTTAGCCTGACTACCATCACCCTCAGCTCGATAGATCTTACAGATACGGATAAAGCCGCAGCAAAAATAGCACTGGTGGAAGACCTCACCTCACGCTCTACAAAAGAAGTAAAAGCCCTATCGCGCTTACTGCATAGCGAGGAACTGATAAGCCGCGGCCTGTTCTCGGCCATTGAGTTTGAACTGGAATGGATCAAACGGTCTGACAGGTTTAAGATAACTTTTGAGAAGCCCGACTTTGACTCTTTTGTTACCGACAGCAGTAAAGAAACCATCGTGTTCCGCCTTTTTCAGGAAATTATAAATAATATTATCCAGCATTCAAAAGCTACTGAAATAGTTGTTACTTTGGATAAATTTGAAGGTGCCTTAAGGCTGAACATACAGGATAATGGGGTTGGGTTTAATGTTGAGGAAACATTAAAAAGAAAGAACGGGATGGGCTTGTATAATATTAAAAAACGTGCTGCCATTATAAACGGCACGGCCATAATAACATCTGTTATAGGCACCGGATCTGATATAACCATTATAGTACCTTATTAATTGATGACCCCCGATAAAATCAATATCGCCATTATTGACGACCATACCCTGTTCAGGCATGGCCTTGTGCATCTGTTAACCGAATCTGAAAAGGTTAATGTTGTTTTTGATGCCAGCAACGGCGCCGATATGATTCAAAAGCTCCCCCTGAATCCCCTGCCCGAAGTGATTTTGATGGATATTACCATGCCCATAATGAATGGTTACGAAAGCACCAAATGGGTAAAAGCCAACTACCCCGATATTAATGTACTGGCCCTGAGCATGTTTGAGGAAGACAAACCCATTATAGAGATGCTTAAAAGCGGCGCGGGTGGTTATATGCTCAAACAATCTAAAGTGGCCGATCTGGTGAACGCCATAGCCGGCATAGCCCAGCATTCTTTTTACATTAACGAGCTGGTATCCGGCAAGTTACTGCGCAATATCCAAAACAAACAGCCCGCCAAAAACACCTACGGCGACCTTAACGCCAACGAATTAAAATTCCTGGAACTGTGCTGCTCAGACCTTACCTACAAGCAAATTGCCGATATGATGAACCTGAGCCCGCATACGATAGACAACTACCGCGAATCGCTGTTCCAGAAATTCGAAACCAAATCGCGCACAGGGCTGGTTATTGCCGCGCTGAGGAACGGGCTAATTAAGATCTGAAAGTCTACTTGTTTATAACCGCCGTTATCTCGGTACGCCTGTTCATTTGATGTTCGGCTTCTGTGCAGTTGATATGGTCGGCACAGTTATTTACCGGGCTTTGTTTACCAAACCAGTTTGCGCTGAACCTAACGGCGGCAATACCTTTATTAACCAAATAATTTAGCACAGCATCCGAGCGGCGTTTAGATAGCGCTATATTATATTCTTTGGATGCCCGTACATCGGTGTAAGATGAGAGCCGGATCTTCAGGCCTGGGTTTTCCTTTAAGATCAGCACCAGTTTATCCAGTTCAGTAGCGGCATCTGTGCGGATGTTCGCCTTATCCAGATCGTAGTAAACAATAGCGTGCAGGTCTTCCGGCTTAAAGGCAGGTTTTGTTGGTATTGATACAAGAGGCGCTGATGGCTGCACCTTTGGAGCAGGTTGATAGGTGAAGCTGTAAACATCATCGTTCCCGGCGCCGCCTTCGCGGTTAGATGAAAAATAGCCCGACAAGCCATCCCCGGTTAAAAAGTAAAAATCATCAGCAGTGCTGTTTACCGGGTATTTATGGTTATTCGGAAAGCTCCATGCAGCCTCTTTGCCTGTGGCCGTGTAAATATCAAAGCCGCCCATGCCAGGTAAACCTTTTGATGCATAGATTAGCACACCCGGCCCCTGCGTTACAGGGAAAGCTTCCTCCTCTTTAGTATTGATAGTTTTACCGCAGTTAACGGGTTTACCCCAACTGCCATCTGCCTGTTTAAGGCAATACCAAATATCGGTTTTACCCTCCCCGCCCGGCATATCCGATGAAAAGTATAGCACATCGCCCCCATAAGATAAAGCTGCATGCCCTACAGAATACTCCTTGATATTATTATAGGCAAATTCCTTGAAACCGCCCCACACGCCATTGGTTTTCGTAGCCATTACCAGCATTAACCGGCGGGTGTACAGCCTTTGTCTGCTTGCATTTCCGCGCTTATCTACAGGTAATAATTTCCGTGGCTGTGTGGTAGTAACAGTAATCCAGGCGGTATCGGCCGTTTGGTTAAAAACCGCAGGGCCAATGTGGTAATCGCCGTTAAAGAGTTTGCGGTTCTGTTTACTTACAGGCAATACCGCAAGGCTATCCTTATTTGAATAATAAAGCTTAAAGTAGTTGTTGCCGGTGCGGTTATCAGTTTGTTTACTTTTTGTATCATACTCAAGTATCCTATCAGAAGTAAAAACTAAACCTTGTTCCCCATAAAAATTAGTCCCCCATTCAGAATAAGTGGTGTTCAGTTTCTTCTCTGAATTTACCGTGTAGCTTTTTTGAGGGGCAGCTATCCATTTAGCTGCCGAATCGCAGCTGGCCAGTTTAAATCTAAGCGTTTCCGGATCTCTTATCAATTGGTAGTAGGCCCGGTATTGCGCTTTCGCCTCCGGTAATTTCTGGTTACGCTGCAGGGCTTCGGCATAATAATACACATCTATATATTCTGCTTTGGTATAACTTATCGCATTAGCGTACCATTGCTCGGCATTGCGGCTATCGTTCAGCAGGCGGTAGCAATCGGCCACGCGTTCTATCATGCGGATATCAGGGTTATTCCTGTTGGCTACATCAAGGTACAGGTTAAGGCTTTTAAAATATTCTTCACGCTCAAAAAGCCGGTCGGCCAGTTCCTTTTTGCTCAGCTGTTCCTGTGCACACAGGTAAGTGAGCGTATGGAGCAATATTAAGAGTGCAAAGATCTTTTTCATACTGAATTAACTGATCAAAAAAACCGCGGACTCAACACCCTCGGCTGTTTTCTCCTGAACGATATACTTAATGATACCTCGTGCGAACCGCTTTGGTAGCTTGCCAGCGCGCTGGTGCTAAAATCATACGAATAGCCAAAACGCAAATGATCATTGATATTGAATTGCGCCATAGCCGTAACCGTATTACTTTTTTGCAGATCCTTCGGCAAGTTATTTTGGTAGAAAGTAACGCCGGTGTTATAGGAGGCGCCTATCCAGAAACGCTTATCAAACAGCACGTAATTGGTAAGATCTAAACTGCCCGGCCCTTTAAAATCCGACTTAAACATCACCGAAGGTTTCAGATCGATAGCCGAAGTTAGCGGGATAACTGCACCCGTGGTTACATACATATGCCTAACCGGGTTAATAGCCAGCGTATTACTGCCGGATATAACTTCCGAAAATAAGTTAAGCGCAGATGCGCCCACGTAAAAAGATGGCGTAGTGTAATAAGCGCCCAGCCTAAAATCGGCACGCATGGTATTTTCATTTACGGCAACACTGCCGTCGTTTGCGTCAATGGGGTTAAAGGCCGAGCCATCTATGCGGTACTGTACCAGTCCCGCCCCTATGCCAAAACTGAAGCGTTTGGTATCCTCATCATCCAGCCTTAGCCGGTAGGCGTAATTGGCATAAAAAGATGTGTTATTTTCGGGGCCGAGCCTGTCGTTAGTTACCAAAAAGCCCAGGGCCACATTCTTATTATCGGGGTCAACCAATCCATCTACCGAAAGCGTACTTGTTTTTGGGGCTCCATCTATACCGGCCCATTGCAGGCGGCTGCTTAGGTTAAGTGTCCAGTCTTCCTTGTAACCTGCATAAGCCGGGTTCACCACCAAACCATTAAACATATACTGGCTAAACTGAACCGTTTGCTGGGCATAGCTTTGCAACGTGGCAAAAGCGGAGATAAAAAGCAGGAGATATTTGGTTAGCTTCCTCATTATTTCCTGTTTAAATAGATCCAGCCTTTTTGTGCAGTCCGGCCCGTAGTGGTTTTTATTTCCAGCAGGTA
>Ga0247734_1001838_pt1 | contig 15235 bp, 14 predicted proteins | sample UWRJL103311B2_FD_180933 | JGI IMG/M metagenome (GOLD analysis project Ga0247734, IMG submission 180933) | Plant litter microbial communities from Arlington Agricultural Research Station in Wisconsin, United States - UWRJ-L103-311B-2 | ecosystem: Environmental > Terrestrial > Plant litter >... | reverse complement strand
GGGAACTCATGGTTATGATTCAATTAAACTCGCGGCAGGCTACGGGCTTGAAACTTTCCTATCTTACACAATTTTCTAAGATGCTACAACGCCTAATTTATTTATATAGATGTTATCAAGTCTTAGTAAGATAGCCTTCATTTTTGTACCTACTCTTTGAGTACTAGGTCATACGCAACGAGGTTATCTAACACAGAGTAAATAAAATAACGTATTCTCCTGGTTGATCTCAAAAAATAACTAAATACTCATATTGCTATAGAGAGAGTAGGAGCTGGTACTCAAAGCCACTTCTTGTCCCTCGAAATCTGGCCTTGGCACCCCCTGAAGTCTCGCTAAGATAAACTGTGTTACCCTTCCCTGGCCACTCTCGCCACCTTAAATCCACCTTTTCTAATCTTCTTTCTAGACTTCCTCCTAAATCATTCACGAAGTCTAGAACGGACGGTTGAACGTGTTGTCTAACCTTAATATACCGTGAAGTCTATGATACCTTACACTTTCCTGCAATTGACCACAAAATCTCCAGATCGAAACCCTTTTTGCAAGTAGTTCAGTTCTCATCATTGAGCTAATGCCAGGCAATCGTACACAACGTTTAAACCAACATTCTTTACATATCGCATTAGGATTAATCTTGTAGACTTGTAGATATGTTTGAGACTAGAGTGAGGTGTCGTGGGATATAACTACATTCTTACTACTTCCTGAAAGCAGAGAAATACGATACCCCTCATTATTCTTTACCATTCTCACATATACTTTTCTTAGTGCTTGAGGATTTTTCATTATCAGCTTGGACGGTGGTTCTTGGAAAGGGCTTCCGCCATTATTCACAACTAACATTGCAAACCCCTATCAGCTTCCTATATCCCGTTACTAAGATGGTACAAGAGCAGCAGGTCTTCAGTGATATTTAAAAGGGACTCTTCCGTCTCCAGACTTCAGAAAGGTTGGTACGAAGCATGAGGCGAAAATCACATTGATCACGTGGTATATTTGCACTTAAATGCAATATCTTTCACCGTGGGAAAGCTTCAAGACTTGTAATAGTATTTTGATAAGGGTGTTGTAGTGAATATGAAGCTCGAAGGAGGAGTATTTAATTACGGGAACGTATTAATTCAATACATGCATCACGTTGCATTATCACGCAGCTGGGGTAGATCCAGATCAGATTTCGTAAGGTACCGAGGATCGCTTACACGTACAGTTGGGTTAACAATAACCGTGCAGGGCAAAGCCATCTTTTTTTTCCAGACGTCAATATTCGTCTTTTCATCAACGTCATGACTTTACGGCACCCGACATACAATCCGGCAGATTTCTCTACCTTCGACGTTGTATACCTTGTGTAAATCTAGAGGTATTACATTGCAAAAGTAGTGCTCTGTAACGAGTGACTCAGCGATATAATGACAGGCGAAGGGCTTCACGAATTGTACCGGAGAAAAGCTCCGGTGATGCTGGCTGAAGTAATTCAATGTAGGAAGTACAGCCCTTCTTTCACTTTCCAACACAGGAGATTGTCAGCTCTCATTTAAGATTGGTTTCCATGGTGAGTGCCTGCGTTATGCCCATTGCTTTCCGATCAATGATTCCGGAGAAGTCGAGGAGGCTCAACGGCGACTAGTGCAGAAATACCTCAATATGCTGCTATTGTGGATGCGATGGATTTTTTAAGGTTGAATATAAGCAATTATTAGTGGCTTTTTCATAGCTCTTGAGCTAAGTCCGTCACAATTTGCAGCAACAAGCCGCCTCCTTGAAAAGATGACGTCCAGGATAGACAGGCTCGACAGGTTAAGCACGGGTTTTAAAAATCATTACCTCAAGACTTCATGTGCCATTCATTGTAACGTTATGGGAATCCTAGCCATCTCTTGGATAGTTATTGGCTATGGCATGCACGCTATGGAACTCTCTTCTCGATGTATCCACCGTTCTAGCTGCGAAGAAGCACCGCTTGACTGGCACGAAGGAGCTCACGAGCTTTTGGGAGATATGCATGGGTATAGGCATGTAGTTGAGCAATTATATGTACCCACCCGACAGAAACATTTATCGTCATACCATTTGATTTGTCATAGATTGTTGGATATTTAGTATAAAGACCAATGTTTCCCTGATCTACCCTAAATGATTTATCTTCAAACCACTCCAACATGCTTTTCATAAGTGTTATTGCTGGCCTGATTGCCACCAGCGTTGCCATTCCAGTAGCTAGCGAGATCTTAGATGGTCAAGTGCAGATTGCTGCTACAACTGTAGCTCCTCTCAGCACGCCATCTGTAGGCTATGCCTTTGAGCCAGAAGCAACAGTCACGAATTTCCCATATGGAACATACTCGTATAACCAAGTGGGAACTGTGAATAGCGCAGCAGTCTCATCCGCCGCTTCATACGCTGGTATTCCTGCGGCTGGCATACCTGGAGCTACGAATGCTCTCCCACCGGTCGTTCCCAGCTTCACTGGAGCCACCAGTCATGGGCCATTTAGCGGAACACCAACCACGGTTGGCGCTATCAGTAACTCGCCCGTTGGTACTGCTATCCCTATGCTGCCACCTAATCCAACAGCCCTTATCTACAATCCCAACGGAGAGTTGAACAACCAGCAACCGATCCCCTTTACCCCAGCGGGTGGTTTGGGAACCAACGGCACCGAACCTGTTTACCGAGTTCAGTCTGATTTCGACTATCAGTCCATCCTCCTTGGTCTCTACCAGGAGTGGATTGAGCTTGATCTCTTCCACTACATCCTCGCAACCTTCTCTGAGGAGGAGTTCACGGCGGCAGGCTTGACTGCCAGTGATCGGTTCTTGATCGAATTTATGGCTGATCAAGAAGTCGGCCATGCTACTCTCCTCTCTAACCTGCTAGGTGGACCTGGTGGTGCGACGTAAGTAATAGCTTCCAATCACTTAGATATTAGCCTAACAAGGAAATAGGCCCCAGTGCACTTACAACTACCCATTCACAACAGTCCATGAAGCTTTTGACTTCACCCAAAAGCTTACAAGATTTGGGGAATCTGGTGTTTTCGGTTTCCAAGCACACCTTGATTCCCGTGAAGTTGCACAACTTCTTGATCAGTCTATCGCCACTGAAGCTCGTCAGCAACTGATTTTCAGACAATTTTCCGGGCTATTCCCAATGCCAGTTTGGTTCGAGACAGGCATTCCTCAATCATGGGCCTGGACTCTTCTTGCACCCTACATCTCAAGCTGTCCTTCTAATACTAAGCGACTTGTGTGGCAAAACTTCCCTGGCCTGAAGGTTATAAATCAACCAAACAGCGCAAGATGGAATGCTAGCCAAACTGGTTTGAACGAGACCACTGGCTGGGGCCCAGCAGCTCCTTCGAGGGATGTTCCACAAGACCAGTCTTGTCTCTTTAACTCCACAGAAGGCTTTTCGTGCACCGCCTCCATCTCCCAAAACCGCTCTATCCCTCTTTCATTCCCAGGCCGCAAGGTTTTCCTTGAATGGGAGAACCCAGGCCTCGCAGTTGGACCAAACAACTCATATGTCACCTCAACCAGCGCTAGCAGTGCCAAATATGTTGTTTGGGTCTCGCAACTTAATGTCACTTATTCCGACATCACCAACATCTCCGTCGCCAATGGAATGAACTATGGACAAACGATTCAGCCCGATGTCGCCACCTTCGAGGGAGATCCAGCCATTAACGGAACAATGTTTATTGCATTGACAGACGCTATGCTTCCTTACACGGCGTTCAACTTGAGCTTGATCAACCCTCACGTATTTGCTGGTCCATTTTTGTACCAAGCCGGCTAGACCATTCTTCTCTTAAGATTCTTCTCTTAAGAGTTTTTATACGAAAAGTTGTAACGGTAGAGGAAAAGGACGTGTATCTATAATTAATTTCAGAAGAAGGAATGTGTATATAATGATTAGACCTGAATAATTACATCGACTACTGTTAGAAAATTGTCCAAATAGCCTCATTTGAAACTACTCGAGGTTTGGCTAAGATTTCTAGTCCTTTAGTCGCCGGTGTCTTGGCTTTCTGCGTTAGTTCATAAGATGGAGAAGATGGTATGTACTGTACTCCAGAGAGTGTAGGCCAGGCTAGGGGCTAGATAGTTCTTAACCGAGCAAGCACATGCCCCATCCCTGCTCGAGACTGAGGTGGACCGCATGATGATTTTCTTGTTTATATTGACTTTGCTCCAAATTCCCAGTCTTAACAACAAGTATGTGCATACCGTATATGGCAAGCTCAATACCACCACAATCATAAGGTGCAATAAAGTAACTGCTCATGTTATGTGATAAAATGAACCAGATTACGAGTATACCTACTTACTACTTCACAAGTTAATTTTGCAGATCGTGCTGGCTACAGAAGTCTAGTCTCCCTACTACAATTTATTGTTGAAAATTGTTCATTGCCACGGTATTTTATCTGTACAAGGCTGTACCCAATGATTTAAGAATCCAGGGAACGCTACGCTGCGGTATATCTGACGCAAAGGAAAATGTTGATGTACAAGGGAATATCATCCCATCTCGTCCATAGCTATGCAAAGCTACCTGGAAGTCCATCCAAACATACACGTCTGGCGATTCCTAAACCTCAACCGTCCTTAATGTCTCGCAAGCAAATCCGGTAATATGACATTGGTTCGGTTTTGTTGACCACCCATCTAAAAGTTCTTCTGGATTTTCCTATAAATCAAGGCTGCTGGGTGCTTGTGAAAAGCAGGAAGCATATCTCATATGGCATGATCACATATGGGCAGTCATCACATCCATTTTGTCGAATGATTTGGAGCAATTGGGACATTTCCTCATGCGGTTCGCAATACGATCATCTACGCAGTGGTTGCAGAAAAGATGACCACAAGTCTTCAAGATCGTATTCTTGAAATCCTTTCGACAAATAGTGCACAACGCAAGAGTCTAGAGAGGTTAGTTTAGCGTAGTCGGGTAAGTTTTCAGGTGAACTTACTCGTAACATTTCCTCCTCGCCTGACTGGTTACTAAGACTCTTTTGCTTCCACGTATCTCGTTCCTTTTGAGATTGCTCCAGCTTCACCTTGAGTTTCTCATTCTCTTGCTCCACAGCCTGAATTCGCTGTTTCGTAGACGAGTTGTTGGAGTCCTTAGTTTTGAGAAGGTTGGTGAGTTCCGAAACTTGATTCTTTAAGGTGTCAGATTTACTGGTAGCCTCCCTTGTTGTGCTCTCTAGCTTCTTGTTGTCTGCCATGATGGATGTGTTGGACTGCTTCATCTCGCTAAGCTGCTTCTCGAGATTACCGAGCAGAGTTCTATTGGAGGTTTCTACATCCTTCAACTGGGTGATAATTTCTGAACTCTTTGAGTTTTGAATTCTTAGAGTCCGCACCTCTGATATTCGAGTATCCATATCCTTTCTTGCTGCAAAGTACTTCTGATCTGCCTTGGACTTTTCGGCTGCGAGAATTTGCACCTTTTCTTCAAGCGCTGTAAAGTCCATGACCTTCTTAGTAGCCAATGCTTGCACTCGCTTGTATGCACTCTGCAAGGCTGGAAGCTCCTGGTTAATCGACTCGAATTCCCTTTTTAGTGTCTCGTATGCATTTCTTAATTCCTGTAAGTCCATAGTTTCAATTTCTGGTCTTTGGGTAGGTTCGCTTGATTGCTGCTCAATGTGAGATCGTAGTCGTTCAACTTCGAGTTCTGCCGCTGCTATTCGATCATCTTTAGCACCAACTAATTCTTTGATATGCTGAGTGGCTGTGTGATCTTGATCTTGGTTGGCCTTCCGCATGCTGAGCTCTGCATTGAGTTCATCCCTAGCTGATCGAATTCGAGTAAGGTCAGCGTCAACTCGTTGTAACTGACTCTCCAATTCTCCCGTGAGTATTTCGTTTTCACTCTCCACTTGAACTCGATATGTCGTACGCTCAGCTTGGTACTTTTCTGCATCTTCTCGGAGTTGAATGTTGGTAGCTTCAAGATGGTTGATGCGGCGGATAACATCCTCATGCTGAATTCGGAATTGCTTAAACAGCTCAGTTCTTGCATAATCGTCTTCATTGAGGCTAGAGAGTCTTGTGCTGGCGGCTGTAAGCTGCTCTGTTAAGGCCTTGTTTTCTGCTGTAACTGTATCGAGCTGCTCCTTCTGTTTAGCAACGACAGACTTGGCTTCCTTGTATGCCGTCGAGGAACTAGCGCTTTCTTCCTCGATACCGTTCGTCATTTCAACATCCTCCACACCACCAATACCACTGCCTGCATTGTTCCCAGTTCCAGCAATTGCTTGTTGTTCTAGTTTTGCTACGGCCGAAGACTTGGCTCTATCGAGTCGCTTTTCTGCCTTGATGTATCGCAGAGATGCGGCTTCGAGGCGTTCGCTAAGCTCATCTTTCTGCGTTCGCAATCTATCGAGTTTGACTAAGTATTCTTTTTGGGATGCAAGTAACTTTGTGAGTTTGGCCTGGAGGTCTTGAACACTGGATGGTTGCTGGCCACGCGAACTTGACAAGTTGGTGAAAAGATTTTGTAGTTTGGACTTGATTTCCTTGCTCTTCGCTGCCAAGTGTGCCGAGAAGTCCTCGCTACCCTTGAATTGGATTGAGGTTGAGAAGGAAACTTGAAAAAATTAGTCTGGAATGTTAGAGGATTGGTTTGGATATACTGACTGTCGGCGCCGGTATCTGGGAGTTCATCTTCTGCTAGGAGTCTGACTTCATCAAGAAGCTATGCAACGTCAGCACTATCATAAAACCTCTACAAATTATTATATGTAGCTACCTGTGACCACCATGCATCTATGACCCTTAAATGATCATCATGGTCGAGCGATTTCTTTTGCACGTCCTTTAATTGTGATTCCAAAGTGGTTTTTTCGCGTTTGTATTCCTGCATTTGTCTATAAATTGCGTCCTTCTGGTAGTTCTGTAACGTGACATGTCAGCTTTTCACTCAACCAACCCTTATATGTCCTCCGACGGTAGCAACGGTATGAAGTGTGATTTTAGGGGTAGGAGTGGAAATGCGAACAATTGAAATATGATCATCCACAGGCTAGGCATGCTGTTGATAGCAGGCTGCGCATTAGCACCAGCAACATAGATCACATAGTACCCCAACACCTCAACAGGAAAGACAATTGGCATAAGAAAATGGAGTCCAGGGGGTATCACAAGAGGTTGACGCTATTGTTCTTTGACCACATACCTCTAAATCTCGCGCCCAGGGCATATCTGCATCAGCATCTCGGCTGCGACCGCCGTTGACAGCCTGCCTCTTTGTGGGCGGCGCAAGGTCATCTTGAGTTGCAGATCGCTTTCTGTCTTCCATTTTGCTGGGAAATGTGAGGTGAGAAGACGTTGATGGGGAGGCAAGTGGCATCTCAAATCGGGAGATTGGGGTGGCACATATATGCCGAGATATACAGAGTAGCCGTCAATGACTTGCGGCAGGTTGTGGATTGCCTATAGGCTCAGTGGAGTCTGCGGGTTCACAAACGTTGATTGTTGGTTGTGCAAGAGTCGGAGGAGATGTATTGTTGTCGTGGTATTGATGGAAATTTGTTGATGGATCAGTCATGGCATGGGAAGACGCAAAAATGGGATTAGGGCGAGCGTGCAGTCTGTCTAGCGTTCCCCTTGAGCCCCTTTGATTTTTAGTACGGGCGGCCGCCAAGTCCTTGGTCGCCAAGGCTGCAGTTTCTACAGTTGAGCCGCACGTGCCACCAGATTTGAACTTCGTCTTCCGACTTCACTACCAGAAGTGCTTAATGTTATGTTGGTATTCACGAAATTGATATCATCCTCACACTGTCGATGACCTGTCACCAGCCAACTCTATCGAACACGAATCCTGGTGCTTCCATGGTTATGCGACAACCCATTCTACATAGCATACCCTGCCATTTGCAGCCATGTCTTTAACGATCAAGAAGAAGTCAAACTTCAAGCCGAAAGCTGCACCTCGCAGACCGGGCGGCGCTTCCACGCAGACTTCTGCACGTCCAAGCGTTGAAAGGCAATCGCAAACGCCAAATCCCTCAATACCCACCGAGATTACATCGGTACCTGGTCGTACTCAAGATGAGGAGGTTCCCAGAGAGATTTCGATCGCAGAATATACCCCGCAGCCCACCTCCTCAGAACCCATCTCGCAACAAACCCGTGAAAACACAAATCCCCCCGATCAAGATGCCTCAACGCAATTAAGAACTCGTGGCGATCAGCACCACCCACCGGATCATTCTCCTAGTGAAAATGACACGGCAAATCAGACAAACATATTGCCTTCCGAAATCCCTACACAAACCCTTCTTGATGTTGTCAGAGTTGAAGGTTCAGAGGCATCTGCCCAGCAGACAGCTTCATTAAAGCGAAAGGGCGCCTCGAACGCAGATTCGGTGAGTAATAGCTTAGCCTTGTGACGTTAAAAGGCATAACAATTGCTAATTCAGGTACTAGCATGACACCGTGGTGGAAGTGACCTCATCGAAAAGAAAAGACGCTCCAGATAGTAATTCAGTAAGTATAGACTCCAAGGTCCAAGGAAGTATGGAAGTTTTACATTTGGACAGTGAACATAGGAGCAACGCTAACCTAGATATCCTGCAGGCTAGCACAGCGCAGAAGCGTGTTCGGATTGAAGTCCCGGATTCTTCAACTGACGAGAACATACCCGAAATCCTCACTTCTTCCATTCATGTCGAACACACCACCTCATTGCAACTCGGAGGTTCGAACCCCACCAATCGTGCATCCTGGAATGAAAATCACACCGAGTCTACCAACACTAGTGGGGAGAATGGCAATGCAGCGACCACAGTCCGGACTCCAAACCCTGTCCAACCATCTGATACCAGACAGGATAACCCATCGAGCATATATCCAGATCCCGAATTAAGTAGGACCTCAAGTGGAACAACCTCGCAATTACCTCGTGGTGCAGATTTTCCTAACGGGCAACCACTACAGACTATAGGCACAGCAGCTATTAATCCAGATGGTAGTGCCTCAACTGTCGGCCAAGTAGTACATACCGCGGGTATGAATCCGGACGGAACAGCAGGACAGGTAGCGCCCAAGGCAGCTGCTCCACCCAAAAGAAAGAAAGCCTCCAGAAAGTCCAAAGCATCTGCCGCTGTGGTTGGAGATGATGACGGCCTTACTTCTACTCGAGCTGGTATCGAAATGACCCTAAATAAAACCCGTCGGGCGACGGGAGAAAAGCGAGGCCGTAAGAAGAAAGGCTCACCCAAAGGGAAAAAGAAGCGAGGGGAAACTCCTGAAGGTGCAGAGGATGAAGAAGTCGACCCTGCGGTAATGACTTTAGAGGAAATCTGCAAAGACCCAAAGATCGGTAAAAAGTTTTCTAGAGCCGAACAAATCAGAAAGCAGATGTTGGAGCGCGACAAAGAAAAAAAGCGTCAGAAAATGGAAAACGAGAGACTCTGGTGCACCACCTTAACTGATGATGAAGCAGAAGGAGATGTAGAAGGAGATGTAGAACGGGAAGCGGAAGCTGAAGCAGATGAAGGAGACAACCAGGAGAGACCAACTTTTGTAGAAAAGCTACAAGAGCCCGCCCCACTCACCAGTGGACCACAGATGGTGGTTGGTCCCGATGGAAGAATCACTGTCGTGCAGTCATCACTTCAATTCAATCGTAACGCTGCTGCTGAAGTTGCTCGAGGGGGAGAACAGGAGCAGCAAATTGATGACTTCTCGAGACTCGTGAACGGTGGTTCTCACGTGAAGCGCACGCCAAAGAGAGACTGGACCATCAGTGATGAAGATAAATTCTGGGAGATCTTACGCGAGTATGGTACAGATTTTGAAATGATGGCTGCCACTCTTGGACGAGGACGCACTGCTCGTCAATGCAAGCTCAAGTTTCGCAAAGAGGAGAAGCTGAATCCGGCCAAAATTGATCGGGCATTTAGAGGCATTCCCGACCCCGTAGGTTATGAAGATATGCTAGGCGTCAATCCTTCACCAACAGCAACTCCCGAAGAAGCGCTTGAGCCAGGAGATCTTGTTAGAAAGTACAGACGCGAAATCGAAGCCAGTCTAGGCGAACGCTTGGAGGATCCTGCAGCTATCATGGAGAGCCTCGAAGCAGCAAGAAAAGCACAGGAACTGGCGGAGCTAGAAGTTGAGAAAGAAATTGAAGCAGAGAATGCGCGGAAGGAACGCGACATTATTTCTGGTCAAGATCGTAGAAACAGAATTGCGAATGGTCTTCCAGTTGAGGCCGAAGGGGGCGATCAGGAGAACGGAGGAACTTCTAACGGTAGGGAGGCTAGTGCAGCGCCCAGAACCAAACAGAAGGTGAATAAGCGAAAGGGAAAGAAGAATCCGCATTCAAGCGGTGCATATGGCGGAGGAACCGAGTTTATTATTGAATCTACCGAGGCCTAGAGTGTTTGGGTGACACGGCTTTACTGATACGCTACCGCAATGTTATGAGGTTATTCGGATGGATTAGCGCATATCCGGCGTTACACACTATACAATTATAGACCGCTCGACCCCTAGTGTCGAGGCTCAAAGCTAGCTATAATACTGGGCGGACTATGGAACCTTTGAACATATATATTATGTCTTTATAGAAAAATGAAGCCTATGATACCCAGTAATGTCTTTTCAAAGTTGAAATAAGCAAATCTGGCTTGTGGTTCCCATTTGAATATTTCCGAATGAGACGACAAGCTGGCAAGCTTGTCCTTCAGACAGATAGTGTGAGGATGGGGATGCTGATTATAAGTGGAAGAGAGGGTAGATATGGTAAGCAGCGCAAAACTCAACCGAACCTAGCTGATGACTTGTCATAGAACTAATATCATCTTATTGCGACTACATCACCTGAACCTGGCACGAAGCCTTTAAGGGGAGACTTCAAAAATGCATGTTGACTGAACGAGCAATTTTCTGCCGTTTACTGACTCGCTTTCCACTAAATCTATTGGTCCACAGTTATCTCCATCAGCTAAAAGTTCTAATTGACTAGGAAACCCGTAGGTTCCAGTAAATGACATACTTACTACATGCTAAAGTTTTCCTTTGGAATGTAAAAGTGAAATTCTCGATCTAATTTGTTGCTTGTGGTTGATGTGGCAGTCACCCCTGAATGTCGTCTTCATAACCGAGAATATAAACACCGACACAACATAGTCAGCCGCAGGAACGAGCATTTGATATTTTCGATATGGAAGTATAGTCGAAACTGATGGTATACAGAAGTATAAGTACCTTAATGTAGACCTTGTGCTGAAGAGATGGATTATTATTAAATGAATTTTTTATTCATTGTGAACTGAGCTCTACAGTAAACAAACCAGTCCATCATCACGATGCTACCCAAGTATCTTCTTAATGCTTTAGCCATCCTTGAAGTAGCATTTGCAGTCTTTTCACCTGGAGCACCTACAATCCAAGCACCAATTACAGAAGCTGCGACATACATCCAGCTCATAAATATGGTCCCAGACGTCCGCTACGTAGCAGTGGTAGATGGCCGAAACTGAAGCCGTAGTAGCAGGAGTCCCCACACATCTACATCACGGCAAATGCGTTGTTCCTGTCACTGTAGCTCTGTTTGTTGGCCATAAACTCGTAGCCTGGCAAATAAGTGATGCCAACGCTCTATTTTTGCCCTCGTCTAAGGGCGAAATCAGGGTCGATCCTTCACTGATCCGAAAAATTGCCGACACAAGCATATGTTGATGCGGAGGTTTTGGAGGAAAGTAAGAGTTTAAGGATCAAGAGTGTGTTGCCAGGAGCGTTGGTGAGGGTTTGGGTAGATGATGTGTACCCTATGGACAGAAAGAAGAATTGGAAGATGTGGTGGAAACCACTTTGGTGGGACAGAAGTTTCTCGGGGGAACACCTTCGCGAGAGGGTCAAATTATTAGTGTGGTGCAGATATTGAGTGTGGGCCAGGTAGAAAACCAAGAAGCCAGAAAGCTAGTAAGACGGTGATGCAGACGGGATGGTTTCCAGATGGCGATTGATATGTAACAGAGTGCGGGTGAATGCAATAATAAATAGTACTCGTATACGATGGATTTGATGGAATATTATATGCTGAACTGCTAATCTGGGGACATAGCTAGGAAGCCTATAGATTTATTCAATCCTTTAGGCTGTAGCATTCAGTGGTTAGAAGTACAAGATTATGCTGTAGGCCTACAAATGACAATAGTTTCAGTAGCACCCGTATGAACACGTCAATAATTAAAATAGCTTTTTAAAAATGCACTCTTGTGGTTATTGAACAATGATATATTCTTAGACTTACATTAATGATCGAATCCTTTTTTAATCCTACTTGATTGGGATCATAGACTCACAGTCTAGCCTGCTCTACACAGTATCTCAGAACTCCTCTTTATCTATCCGCACTCCCGGTGCATACCTACTCAGTCTTTATGAGCGCATCAAATAGCGGACCGACAGTCTTAGCACTCTTCTTGGGATATCTTCCCTGCCCTCCTTCATAGTCAACATACGTGACACCGAAACGAGTCTCGTACCCTTCTGCCCACTCAAAGTTGTCCATCAAACTCCAAGCGAGGTACCCCTTGATTTTGCAGCCGTCAGAAACGGCTCCAGCGAGAGCGGCAATATAGCCTCTGAAGTACTCGGCTCGGAACTCATCATCTAGGATTTCTTCTTTTGTCATATCATTCTCGCCTTTCAGCGAAGTGCCGTTTTCGGTGCAGTATATTGTGGGGTAATTGTATCTTTTGGATATCCAATTTAATAAATTTCTGAAACCTTGGGGATTTGGTCTCAGCCAGAATGACTGGGTTTCTGGTCCAATATTTTCCCCTTTCTTGGAAATAAAGAGGGTCTCAAGGTTCCCGAGGAAGTCATCCGCTTCAGGTTCGGTGGTCTTGTGCTTAATGTAGTTTGCTGTGTAGTGGTTCATACCATAAAAGTCGTTTGATCCTTGGACGAGCGCGATCTCTTCTGGCGTCCATGTAGGTAGACGATCGCCTAATTGCTTGACCATGGAATCTGGATACTTGCCATGGTAGATGGGGTCGGCAAACCAGGCGATACTGAATTCCAGCTTACGCTCAGCTGCCTCGACATCCTTTGGATCCTCAGGATCCCAAGGGTAAGTTGCATCACCTGAGATGTATTAAATTACAAAATAACAGGAACTTGAATAGATATAAGTAGACATACCATTGAGAGTGATTCCAATTTGACCCCCATCTTTGGCCTTAAATTCTTCTCTGTAAATCTTGACGGCTGCGCCATGAGCTATCAAAAAGTTGTGACCCACAATCCAGCATTCTCTCGAGCTATCACCTACTGGACTTTTGCTACGGTCGCTAGTGTGTCCTGGAGCAAAAAGTCCAGTATTGTAGCCGAGAATTGAGGAACACCATGGCTCATTGAACGTAATCCAATGTTTTACTTTAGGAATGTTCTTGAACAGAACTCGAGCGTAGTGAGCGTAATCGGCTACAAACTCTGTCTTGTTTAACAAACCACCGTATCTCTTGTCAAGCTCATCAGGTAGATCCCAGTGAAACAGTGTCACAAACGGGATGATCCCTTCAGCCAGAAGATCGTCGACAAACCTCTTGTAGAAGTCAATTCCAGCTTGGTTAATGGGATCTTCTCTACCACCGAGAGGAATGATACGAGACCATGAAATTGAAAAACGATATGCTTTTGCTCCTGTGAGTTTCAGAAGAGCAATGTCTTCGGCAGTTCGGTTATAAGAATCACAGGCTACATCTCCAGATGATCCATCGGCAATCTTGCCGGGAATCTTGCAGAATGTATCCCAAATAGAAGGACCACGTCCATCTGCGGTTGGGGCACCTTCAATCTGGTAGCTACGCATGTTAGATATTTATTCGTCAAGAATTGGGTGAACAACTTACCTTGCTGTAGCAAAACCCCAGAGGAAGTCCTTGTCCAGAACTCTTTCCGGCATGATAGTTGCTATTGTTTATCTAACTAAGTGTTATGGGTTGGATGAGTGAATAGTTCTCGGGTGTTAAAAAATTATTTAGATATCGGAGAGGAGAAATGGAGCAGATTGTAAAATAGAAAGTCCCTGCAGGATTAGTTGGGTGATCAGCATATATAGCAATGTATTGGGAACCGGGCTCGGGTAGGAACAGCTGAGGGCCTTATGTTCGTATCGTATGCCCTATGGAGGCATAAGCGATTCTTCCGAAGTAATTCTCCGCTTCAAAAAGAAGCCGCGGGGTCACTGTTGGTTGAATGATGTTCTTGGGGAGTGATAGACGTGTTTATAGGAGCGGCAATACGGCCCTTGGTCCCGGCGGGTGAAGAGGCAGTAGCTTGGAGAGGGGACGGAGTACTACTAGTGGTTCGAAAAGTGGCGGCCACACGTGATCTCGTGAGTATTTGGTGTGAGACGGACGGCAACACGTCTTCTGTTCTTGGTCTGTAACTAACTTTCCTCTATGTTAGCACGACTCTTATTAGATAGGGCTATCAACACGTGTTTCTGTTGTATCATTCTATCATATCACTTAAAACCCAACTTTATTTTGAAACATGTGAATTGGGATTTAGCTCCGTCTAGCTTACTTTATTTAGGTAGCTCAGGGAATACAGTATATAAAAACACCCCGCCAAATCCACCCCACCATCACTCACAGTACGTCGTTTCTACTTCATTCACCCCGTCCGTCCCCGTCACGCGTTTGCTGCTGCGAGCGATATTAATAATTCATTACCAGAAACCTTCCTTCCTGCACACAGCTAGACCGCATTGCCTTCCTGGAAGATAGGCAATAGTTTTCTTAGGCACTAGTACCAATTCATTGTTTAGCGCGCGACCTGGTCTCTAAACCCAACACTGGCAGTGTAAGCCTTAACACTAACATCCAGCACAGTGAGAAATACCGACACGGTGTTCCTCGTCTGCACAAGGATCCAAATCGGCATTTCGAGAGAGTTGTTGCATTCATGCAATATCGGAACTTTTTTGCGTCAGAGGATACTGCTATATCTGAGAGGTCTGAACTCCTTGCTGCAGCAAAAGCTCTCGGTTCCGAGGGCATGCAAAGCTCAGGAATTGGCAGGGCCAAGCATATCTCAAATATCAAGTCGAGCCCAAGCGGATCCATCAGATTCTCATGGCGCTGTATACGAATGGAGATTTTGCTAATAACTCCTCTGTGCGAGTAGCATTTGATGATCTCTCCGATGAGCAAGTCCTTGACCCAGATCCGACGACAATCGCACACAGAGAT
>Ga0247734_1001837_pt1 | contig 15244 bp, 20 predicted proteins | sample UWRJL103311B2_FD_180933 | JGI IMG/M metagenome (GOLD analysis project Ga0247734, IMG submission 180933) | Plant litter microbial communities from Arlington Agricultural Research Station in Wisconsin, United States - UWRJ-L103-311B-2 | ecosystem: Environmental > Terrestrial > Plant litter >... | reverse complement strand
AGCGGCCGAGTCATTCAATCCCCTACCTTACTCTCCCCCCACCGCAAGTCGCCATGAGACCAAGTCGCGCCCACGAGGCGTTGCTGCTATACCCAGAAACACTCGCCAGCGCGAGACTGCTGCCTGCCCTTCTAATGGCCTTGATCCCTCACCAGACGACGAGAAAGCTGTCTTTATACACCCTCCATTCAATAATTTCCCCTATGCCGACCAAGTATCCTTAGATGGCCTGACGTATGCTCTTATGGCTGAGAATCCAGAGTGGTTTCTCGATGCAGCCGACTTCATATGGCTCGACGGTACTAATACAAGTCCATCTGCAATTGCTTATCCAGCCATTCTTGAACCTCCTCGAGGATGGTGCCCAGCTAAAAAGCGCGATCTCAAGGAGATGGGGGCCGATGGGTGGCCTGAGGGTGAAGAACCCCGTCTTCGTTGCACCTTTTGCAGACGAACCTACGCCGGTGTCAATGCTAAAAGCATGTGGCGTAGACACGTCTTTGAGAAGCACAAAATCGCAATGGCAAACAGAAGGGATACAGGCAACGATCGTCCCCGTGGCCGTGGCTTCGGTTCTACCAGTAAGTTATCGAGTCTTATGAGTGATGATTATACCTAATGCCACTTTGCAGAAGAGAATAAGCAGCCAGTAGTGCAGCCCACTCAAGTCCCTATTGTTTTTGATATTACCACGACAGAAACTCGCCAGGCCCGTATTGCAAACAGCTCGACAGCGAGCTGGCGACGACAGCAAGTCAAGGAAACCCAGCCGTCTCCTCTTTCCAATCCACCCGTAACTAACGACCAAGAGCCTCCCCAAAGCGTAGTTCCTTCTTCCGACCCTGCCTCTCCTCCTCTAACGCCGAACCAGTCTTCGTCTGACCCAGCCAATAGCTCTCTTGAAACTCTGGACGAAGAGGAGATGCCTGGGACACCCCTACCACTTGTACCCGCCATTCCTCCGACTCCTGAGTATGATCCTTCACAGACACCAGCTTTCCGCCATTCTCCTGCTCAGCCGCCATCTGTCTGGAAATTTGACAGTCCATCAAATCCTCTGTCCAAAAATCGCGAACAGATTTTGGGGTCCCTCGCGCGCCCGCGACTGGGGTGGAGCCCAGCCTCTCTTGGGCTTGGGTTTGACTCTCCCTTCTCGAAGGCCAGTCCTAGATTTGGCTTATACCTTGGAGGGGGAAATAGGCTAGCTTCGTCTCCCATGTCCATGTTTGCGTCCACACCAGACAAGGGCCATCGAAAGACTCTATCCTCGGGGTCAGACGATTGGTCTTCCCCGTCTTTCCTTAGTCAAGACGACGATATATTCACTGCGTCCCATGGAAAGGAGCATAGTTTGGAGCACATTGTCCCCCTTGATGGCGCTGACTCGCCAGTAAAGCGCAGCACTCATGAGCCTTCAACTCTGCGATCACTGGGGCTAGGCGTAGGATTATTAGAGCCATTTACATTGGCCACAGACTTCGAGATGCGGGAAGAAGAGTTCGAAGATCTTTCCCTGTCATCCGCGAAGCTTCACCTTTCATCTAGTTCCACCCGTGCTGATGATGACAGTCCGCCTCCCGCGAAGAAGAGGCGCACTTGAAACCCAAACTCACCTCAACGATGTCTGCTCTCGCCATGTTTTGTTTTCGTCGTCGTCGCTATGTCCTGTCCAGTCCTATCCATTGTATCGGTTGTGTGTATATTTTTTCTCTTTTGATCTATGAATGGCCCGACATTCTTGTGTACTTCTATAGGGTGGACATTATGCTTCACTACGTCTTTTCACCTATCAGTTTGTTATTCTTGCTCGCTATCGCTTCAAACTTTTTCTGCTTCTCTTATGGATGGGGTGTATGAATGTTCTGCGCGGGCATTTTCTTTCTAGTTATATGAATGCTAATTAGCATAGCGATACGTACGTGTTAGGAACTATGCCTGCATTCTTGAATTCTATAGCAGTGTTTCTCGATGTACCCAGTGGCTTGTTTCAAAGACGAGGAGATTGAAATAAGCAACGACGAGCAAGGCCGTGTGCAGAGTCAGTAACGCGTAAGACGTAAAATACATAGCCCGCCGCAGAAAGAAGTGAAAGAAAACGCAAAATTGAAGCAATAAAGTATTTATGTACATGAACCAAGATAAAGGGAATAGTAAATCAAAACAACCACTGGCCAATTAGGGCCGATGGGCACATCCGAAATTAGAAAGAGGTGAGAAAGAGTTCGAAGGAATCAAGAACGTGTGAATTTGCCAGTATTAGAAAACGCCTGTGTGATGTTGGCAACGGTGACGCTGGACACGTTCCGTTCGATTGCTGTCCGAGACGCAGACCAAATTTGCTCGAATGTTTCGTCGGCAGACACGGTCGTCTCTTTGACGATCAAAGGTGATATTGATTTCTCGGTCCATATTATAGGAAGAGAATTGGCGGTAATTGCCCATTCGCGTAAGAAGTCTCCGTCTTGGGAACCGAAGAACAACGCGCCAGACATGGTTGACAGCGATGATTGAACGCTGGCCAAGTCTTCAGCTAGTATGGATCCGAAAATGGCTACTTCCAAGAGAGGAATAGAAGCTAAAGACGATGCCAAATTGGACGATTCGTCAGGGGGACCGGTGGGGGATGAGAGCAGGAACGAAATAAGGTCTTTCGCAACGCTGACATTGGGCATAGACATGAGGTAGTTGAGGAGAACATGGTTAATATGGTTAAAAGTGCCTAAATCGCGTGGATTTAACGAGGAAGGGGTCCCAGACCCATATGGGAAAGAGGAAAGCTCTTCGCCACTGTAGATCATTGCGCGTGCATTCACGGATCGCTTAGTGACGGCGGCCTGCAGTGGCAAGCCCGATCTAGAATCAATGAAAGGTAGACGAAGTTGAAGTACGTTGAGAACTCCATAGGCAGGATGCGAGGTTACGCAGGAGGAATCAAAAGAAGTGGATAAGTCAACAGTTGGGACGTTGAATAGAGCATCCTCAAATGCTGCAATTGTGTCATGGGCTGTGCTGTTGAGACCGGGATGGCAAGCCGGTGCAGGAGGAAAGGATTTGTTGGATGAGTTCCACAAACTGGTGACAGTATCATCTGTAGAGTCGAAGGGAAGGAAGATGGGAGATGATAGAATCTTTGAGATGAATGGGTTCAAATCATCTTGACTCTGTGACAAAACACCAGTCCAATATGCTGACAGTGCAGAAGAGCATTGGGTAGAAGAAGCTACCAGCGAATATATCAGCACACACTCAAGAAATATCAAACATTACAACATACCAAGAGCAAAGCTGCACATGCTATCCAAAGCGGGAAGTAAGGACGAATCAACTCGAGATAGTTGAGTGGAAGATGCTTGGCTATCACTGTCGAACTTCACGCTACTCGTAGGGTTGATAGTTTGTGCCGCAAAATCAAATGTGTACCCCGAGATATCACTCTTAAACGAGGAAACAGACGAAGTGACAGGTCCATCTGTGGATCCAAGATCGGACCAAGGTGCTCTAGCAATGAAATTCCGCATCTCCTTAGAGCCATCTGTGCTCCGTGAGCGCACAAAATTCCAAAGTATGGCAGACTGTGCCCATGTTGTACGATTCGGTGACTTCCCTATGTCCAGTGCTGGCTCTACGTCCACTAGCACGGCCTGTGCAGCACATCCCGATGCCTTTCCTTGGGCATAATAAAAGGCGGAATAGATATTTCCAGTGGTGTAGTTTGACTTGAATAGATTGTTCATGTCCTCTGTGAGCGTGACCAAGCTCTGGGCTAGACCATTACAGTTCCCATCTGAGGTGGATGTGCAGACACACGTTGCATCTGTATAAAACAGGATAAGTAAATTGAAGAGAAGTCAGAAATTCTCGTTGCGCACCCAAGTTACAGGAGACGCCGGTAACATTATCAGAGTCACATTTGGGCAAAGGATCTGCCTTCTTTGAAGACAGTCCAGCTGCCAGCCCAATAACAGCGGCAAGCACAATAATGACTGCCGCAATAATAATCCAAAACCGTCTTCGGCCACGCTTCCAGAAAGGTAAATTTGAAGCGTCCTCTTTTTGCTTAAATGTAGAGAAGACTAAGGGAGAAGTAGCTCTTAAGGACTTCTGATTTTGTGCGAGATCCCCGAAAGCTTGATCGAAGTAGCTTTCTTCAACAGCAGTTGTCTGTCCTTGTTGGTATGACATATGATTCGGGTTCGGTGAGTCCTTCTCCAAGATAGGCAGCTGTCCAGTAGCAGGTGTCGCTGGCAGTACCTTTGCCCTCCTCCTGAACACATTAAACATTGGAGAGACCCACGACGACACGGCACTAGGTGGAGAATCCCTTGAGTGCCTATCTGTAGCAGAAGGTCGTAAGGTTGTGTCGACTCTCAGATGATTCTGCCGTGTGATATCTAGAGTGGACGGAAGTGCAGGGCTGTATAAACGATGCTGAGAATCTGCTGGGCCAACTCCAAACTCGTCATACATGTCTTTATCATCTTCGCTTTCCCGTGGTACAGGTCCAAGATTGCTGCTGTTGGTATTCCTCCTGACCGACGGCCTTCGAGAATTGTTGTTGTTCGGTAGACTGCCAGTGCTAGATACACTACGCAGTGTAGCTGGTGCAACTCCAACAACCACCGCACCGTGATAGCCAGGGCTAAGAGATCGGCTGGCTCTTCGTACAGTAGGTGGAGGATAGTCACCCATGGATGCCAAAGTATCTGAGTCGTTCACATCAGATGCGTCTTCCGGGATGGACCCGATTGCAATAGGTGGTGGGCGGTAACCTGGTGATAATGGGACATTGCTTCGAGGTGAAGAAGTGCCGGTGCTACGAGGAGATACGGGTGCACTGTCTCGTCTATGTGAATCTGGAAGAGGTGGTACAGGTGGGGGAGTGCTCGGGACAAAGCGTGATGGTGGTGGGTAGGTCATTTCTGAAGCTCCCGTCATCGCGCTGCTTGCCACAGACCGGCGGTCCCTGCTACGTGTGGAATTTGAGCCCATATCAGACTCTTGAAGGATGGAAGTGATAAATGAAGCAGACAACATTCGTTCCTCTGCAGGATCTATGTTGTCTATGCTCGATGCGCCATCATGCCAGTCATGAGGTGAGATTCCTGGGGCCTGTGGCCAGTGTGATTCGGAGCCCCTCGCGCGATGACTGGTAGCGGAGAGTCCTGCAGAGCTGCTGCCATGCAACTGCTGATGCGTAGAGCCACGACCTGGAGTTACAGGTGTGATAGGTCCTCTAGCAGGAGATGGTGGGAAGTTGGAACGAGAGCCGAAGCCGAAGTCAGAGGCGGTGGGGGATAGAGGCAGAGGTGAAGCGGGAGGATTGGGAAATAAGGACAGACCACCGAAACTGATAGTGCTGTCTGCGAAAGCCGAAAGGCCTGAGGCATTGGTGTCGATGGACTGGTGTGGCTGATGACCAGGCTTCTTGCCTTGCCTGTTTTCAGAGGGAGAAAGGTAGCTGTTTGACATTTACTGCAACGTCCAAGCTCGTCAGATGCAATTTCCGAGCGCGCCAGTCGCCGCACGCACCGCAGCTGATATGGTTGTTGCACTGAGGTTCAGCGAGCGCTACAATGCGTTTGCATACCCTGTACTGGTTCAGACTAAATTCAGAGAGCGTGTAGGAAAAGAGTGGAAGGGTCTGAACAGGTGGTGTGCAGCAGTAGCAGCGACAAGTTCCCAGTGGAAGTCCGAATGCAACCCGGCTTTCAATTCCATCACGCAAGACGATCATGATTACTATGTAGCACTCCTTGTTCATATACAGGCGGATCGGTCGGCAGAACAGCTCGTTATTGACAGATACCACTTTAGAGATCTTAATGTCGCTATATGTAGACGACAGGATAGGTAGCACATTGGGATAGAAAACATCAGGATTCGTAAAGGAGAAAGTGTAACATAAAGTGGCATCAGCATTCCCAGCACGCAAATCGCACGCTGTGCTTATCCGAGCCAAATGGTAGGTAGCCTCACGCAACAATGCACGACTTCGGTTTTTTCGTGGTACCGCTGGGTCGGCTGGGATATACTGTGTGACCCGTGAGGATGCGGACTAAACGAAAGCAGTATTAAACTTACAAACAGCTCGGATGGCCTCGTCAAAGACGGTCTTCAGTCCCTTCTGCGTAAGAGCGGAACACTCCAAGTACTTTACTGCGCCGATGTCCTTCGACATGGTGACACCTTGCGCGTACTGGATAGGAGCCATGCGCCTGCACCGTGGAAGTGAGTACAAGCGAGAATGCGTGTGTTCAGCTCGTCGTACCTGTCACGCAGCTTATCAATCGTAGGCTGGTCCTCTCTCAAATCCAACTTGGTGCCGACCAGCACTACCGACGTTTGCGGCGCATGATGGGAAATCTCCGGATACCACTGTTAATGCCTGTTAGAACCGAATATCAGAGAACAGAGTTGAAAAGAGCCGCACTGACTTTTGTTCTGACGTTCTCGTAACTAGGAGGGCTAACAAGAGAGAAGCAAATCAAGAAAACATCGGTCTGGGGGTAGGAAAGTGGGCGGAGTCGATCGTAGTCTTCCTGACCGGCAGTATCCCAGAGACCAAGCGAAATCGTCTTGCCGTCCACCATTACATTAGCCGAGTAGTTATCGAACACTATAGGCAGGGAAGTTCAGCAATGGTCTGGAAGACCTGGCAAGTAGGGACACCGACCAGTTGGGATATATTCGCCCTGGGTAGTCGATAAGCGTTTGTCCGACATGCGGGAAATAGACTGCAACTTACAGGGAAGGCATTGGTCGTATACGATATGAGCAAACACGTCTGCTTCACGGTTAGCCAGTTGCAAGGCAGGAGAACAGGGCTAGTGCACGCACCTTTCCGACGGCACCATCTCCTACAACAACACCTGGAAAAGCACCTGTAAGCCCCACGTCCAGGTCGGCAAGACGAGCTGATCCGTACATTTAATGGCCTGCATCTTGGAAGCTTTCTAGTTCACTAGTTGAATGGATGGATAACAGATCCTGAGGAGACTTCAGGCGAATTGGGTGGGCTGGCGTATATAGTGGTGTTCAAAGGTAGGGGTAACAAGCTGAGACGTTCTGTCACGAAACAGATAACAGCCTCAGCAATACTACAATCAGGGTCTCGGCTAGAAGGCGAAACGTACCTTTATTCACAGACAGACAGAATTCTTGGGATTGCAAACAGCGACGTCGACGAGCGGCGGCGTGGTGGAATCTTGAGTGCAAGTCGAGAAGCGAGAGCAGCGAGCTCCTAGTTGATGAACACGTGGGAGCTTGGCGGCGCTCCAACTGGGGACGACCATTTGGGAATAATATACGAATACATGATATCTACAAAGCTATCCACACGAATGCTAGCCTTTTGTACTATACATTATTCTCAGTCTGTAATAGCAGAAAGATTGCGTATCGGCAGCACTCGCAGTGAAAATTCGGTGGTGTCACTGTGGACTGCTATTGCAATGCAACCGATGCTAGTTTGTGATCCGCGAGGCTACCAACCTAAGCATAGTGTAGATCCTTACCTTGGACAGATAAAGAGTGCTCTGAGCTCTGGGTTCTTTTTCAGTGTGCGAGCTCCCAAGTACATGCAGAGTCCAGACAGCGTTCCGACTGAAAGACTCTAACCCCTAAGTCAGAATTGGCGTTAGGCGACCGGGTTCTTGCTCGCAAGATTCCATGCTAATCTGCATACGTCGTAGACTCGCATCATGCGGAATGCAGGGGGACAGACATCGAGTATGCACCAATGAATTAAAGATATATTATAAATTGAATATTATTATCGGCTGCTCTCCGAACCACTGCTCTCATCATCTTCGCTATCCGAACCCTCTTCCAGTTCACTAGGATCAACTTCCAAAGTCCGTCTGTCCACCTCGAACCCAGCCTCCTTCAATCCCTGGTCAATCTCGTCCGCCTTGGCTGGCGAAGTCACAGCAACAACAATCGACGAACTGGGGTCGAACAAGGGCAGGAACTGGGTCTTCAAGGCTTCTAGAACATCTTCTTTCGTGACCGCCTGGTACTTGGCAAGCAACTCGACTTGATGATTTTGTGACAAGCCCTTGAGACCCTGGTTTGTGAAGGAAGCCAGAGCCTGGATTAAAGATGGTAAGCAGCGACACCTCTTGTTAAGTAAAGACTTGACTAACAGCTCGAGAGGCAGTGGATACTGTCTTTGTAACGCCATAAACAATGCTGCTCTTCGCGGCGTCAAGCACAGTGTCATCGAGGGTCACTGATCCGTCCACTAAGCCTTTCAAAACAGTCGAAGCCTGCTTGAATGCAGCTATGGGGTTCGAGCTCTGCTCAACACATAAGTTCAAGGTTACTAGTTCTGGCCAGCAATCGACTGCTCACTCGATAAAGTGAGAAACTCAGGTGTCCTGCTTCCAGATCAGCCGAGACATAAGCACCGTATGCCAAACCAGAGCCTCTAATGTACCTCTGTGGACGATGGATCAGCACTGATACAATCGCGCAGAGTAAACAAGGCTTGCCCATAGGTAACTCTCCGTAGCATTAAGCACTTCTAGAGCCACACGCAATGCAGGATAATCTGGATTACTATATCCTTGAAGACCTTTGGTTGTATGCGTAACGTAAGAACTCTCAATGGTCGGTAAGCTCATCACAATGGCCTGAAGTAGCCATCAGTAGCCATATCTAGACCAAAACTGGTGACTACTGACCTTCTTAACAGGGTTTTTGCCAATTGCACTTAAGCTATCAAGCGCTAAGGGAACCCTCGACAATGCCGATTTCTTCAGCTAGTTCAGTAATGTCCTATATAACACCATCGTTCATGAACGCACCGGAAGATGATGGAAATATTTCTGCCACACGCTACGCGGTTGCTTTACCTTCATAACATCACCAGTTACCGAAAACCTGAGCCCAGAGGGTTCCGTCACTACCAAAGCTCAGTAATGATCCTAACCATCACTGTGAATTGAACTTACTGTGCTTTCTAATCTCCTCGAAGTCAGCGAATACTTTCTCGGGAGATTCCTGGAGTTCCTGGGCCAACTTCGGTACGAAGTCAATTTGAGGAATAAGTCCCCCAGCCTTCGATGTTGAAGCATTGTTGAACAGAAGGTCAGTCCAAACGGAGGACAACACAGTACTTCCATCTCGCTTCATCTCCGGCAAAGATTGTTGGATCTTGGCGACAGTGACCTGCAATCGCTCTTTGTCGAACTGGATTCCGTAGATCAAGTCCTTTAGCCATGCGACTGCCGTCTCGTACGCGGCGACCTCAACCTTGATGGAAACGCGGACAACATCTGAGAAAGAGTTGCCCACACCAAGACCCACATCGTACGATACAGTTTCGTTGTCGAGTTTGTTGATAACCTCTTCATGAGTCAAATTTTCGCCGGACTCTCTCTTGACAGGGAGAGAAAAGAACGCAGACAGATACGCGGACAGGTGCCTATTACGGCTCGTAAGTACAACATGGAAGGTTAGTGTGCAAAGCAACATACGGTCTCAGTCGGTCGGGAAGATTGGCCAAGGAGAGATAAGCATGAACCGAAACAAAATCAGACTATAGAGATCGATTAGTCATTATTTGAATTCTGCAGTTTCGCTTGTTCATACCTGGACGTTGTCGTACTGCAGGAAGAAAGGCAAATCTTGTCCGTCAGCGTCGATGTGTTGTTTAAGCTCGGCGTTAACCGCTTGGGGGACTGTGAGACTACGTCCAGTCCCGGGCTGCTGCAAACTTTGAACAGGAATCCAAGAGATGCTTTCAACGCTCGGAATGGGGAATTTCGCCAGGATGTCATTGGGAATGGGTTTGTCGTGTTCCGCTTTAGCATCGTCCAGTTTCTTCTTAGCTTTCTCCAGACCTTCCGCACCAAGACGCTTGACTTGCTCCTCTACGCGCTTCTTTTCGTTCTTCTCCAAACTCTCAGCCATACTCGCTGAGGGCTTTCCAACAATGATTACAGACTCGGCGTCGATGTAATAGCTATAAAAGACAAGTGAGCAATCATGATCATGGCATCATGAGTCTCCCTTACCGTGATAGAAGATCAGTCCATTGCTTGCTGGACCATCCTCTCAATTCAGCATATTGATTGATATCATCCAGAGCACCGCGAATTTCTGACCCATCCTCTGCTCCGTACAAGAAATCACTAATGAGGGATCCTGAAAATGCGTCATCCTTCCCAGATTCAAGTTTGCTTCGGAGCTGTCGAATTCTTAGTTAACACCCAGTCACATAAATCCGAAGCCTGGTGGATGTTTACCTGACGTTCATCACGGTTGATAACCATAGACATGCGCTCCATATCTATACCCTCTTTAACAACACGTTGAAGGCTCGTCTTCAGTTTGCTATTGAAGCCATCAAGCTCCTCCGTGGGAATAGAGCCAACATAAATGGGCAAAACGACCTTGGTAGCTCGCACATCTTCAGAGAAGTAAATGTAGGTGCTATCGCCGAGAAATAAGAACGAGAAAAGAGAGGTCTTTCAGTGAAGACTCACCAAAGAGGTGTTTCCGTCTCAATGTATTCTTTGTTTAAAGGAGCAACAGCGGAAGATGTAAGATACGTGCCAATGATATCAAGGGCCTATATAGATGGTTGAACGAAGCATCCAAGAAACAAGATTTGACACGAAAGCTTACCTTGCGCTCTAAAAATGCATTGGGAGCGGGTCCGAGGAAAGATATTATCAACTCGCCCATACCTGCACCAATATGTCAGATAGAAAATATTCAACCAGGCGTTTGAACGCACTCTCATCTTGCTCTGGGAATAACACAACTTTCTTTACTGTCTTTGAGATAGGTGGTCTCTCAACGCTAGCTGTCTCAACGAATGGGCGCTTCCAACCGGGCGGTCTAGGGCCTTGGTTCTGTCCGTGGGCGATCAAAGTCGGCTCGATTTCCTTCTGTACAACATCGAGTAGCGATCCAGTCCCACTGGAAAGCTTCCCTGCAACAATGAGATTCAAATTATGGGGCACATAATACGAAGCATGATAATCCCGGACTGCGAAACGTTGAAATCAAGGGAGGACAGTACGCAACAAGTCACATACTTTTTTGGACAGTCAAGACCCTGATAGCCTCCATGAGACCACCAGTCTCACTACGGTATGCGTTCCCTGGAGGGTACAATTCTCGGGATAAGCTGGAAAGCTGGTTAAGATGGTTAATAGGAAATGAAAAGTATGACACGTACCTAAGGGACATGAGATCTCCCGATGTATTTTCCCGCCCTTGCATCTCACTATACACAACTCCAGAATCACGACCTTCTGGATCAATATGGTGAACCTGTTAAATCATATTCAGAAGCTTCGGTAAACATGCATACACTCCTCCATACCTCGGTAACAAATCTAATGAGTAGATTAGCCGACGGTGTGAAGAGGGAATGGAAAAGAAACTGACCCGGCGTCAGTCATTGTTGGGTAAAGAATGTGGTCGACGTAAATGGGAAGAAGTTGCATAAATCCCTGTTCTCCAGCCGTTGATACAGTATACGCAGTATGGTCTGTGTCAGTCCACGCGTTGGTGCCATTAGAAAAGCCGCGGTTTGCGAAGTGATCGATTATGCCCTTGTAAGGATACTTTTCTGAGCCCATGAAAACAAGACTATTGTCATTGTCAGCACATCAGATAATACAGCGCATATAGCTTTGCTCGTGACGCACTGTTCTAGTGTATGAGGAGATCCAGAGTCTTCAAAAACTACGAGTGGGTGAGCACACGATAAAAACTCAAGAAAGCTATGACGGACTTTCGGTTCCAACAACAAAGTATCCATTTAAGATAGGTGCTGGATTCACGATACTTGTGAGCGAACAGAACCTAGAAGACGGTGGACGCCACATAGAATATACCTTCATAATCCATGTGTACGACTGTAAGACCTGTTACTCTACTCTTCCATTTGGATATTATGACATCTGTGTAGTCAAGCTTGACCTGACGGATAAGATCAAAGTTTCCATGAGTTTCTGGATTGGATGACATTGGCTGCGATGGTGGAAGGGACGCAAGAGCGGATGCAGAGGCCTTCCGAATCCGGCAACTATGCAAGGCCCTTGTGTGCTGCTGGTCATGAACTTTTGCAGAGCGCGCATGTGGGCGTAGAGTAGGCAGACATGGTCGTATGTGACGGGAGAAGAGGTTCAGCATCCAGTACCACGGCCCAGTGTGAGGGTGAACTGAGCAAACAGAATTGACGCTGGCAGTTGCTGAGCAAGGCTGAGTTGAGCTGAGCAGTCCTCGGCATTAGAAGGCACGTGACATAATTACGACGGCATCAGGTCTGCCGCTTCTTCACCGTAACCTTGTTACTCTTACACTAGCACTGGCAGGCTTTCTGTTCAACATACGCCTATCCCGTCGGCCGCATTCATTGCGAGATATATCGGAAATGTCTGGGAAGAGAGCCATAGAGCTGACTCCAGAGCAGCTAGCTATTGCTGCAGAACGGAAAGCAAAGAGGCTGAGGCAACAGGCTGAGGCTCCAACAGTCCCTCCTGTGAGCAAGGATCGAGGTCGCATTGTTAAAAGAGAGTGGATCTCCCTGAAAAATCGAGAGTCCGACTCTTCATGCGTTAAGATTGCCACTTGGAATGTAAGTATCCACAACATACAGCCCATCTAATTTACATGGCTTATTGGGATATAGCTTCTCGCGCAGTGTCTCGTCCGTATGTGAGCGAGAGCTATCAATCTTTGTGTACGAATTTCTAACCGAAAACAAGGACGCGAGTTGTTTCCCACAAGCACTTGCTTGAAAGCCAGTCAGCGCGAACATATGATTTATAACGAAATACTTTCACATAATGCGGATATTCTGTGTCTACAGGTAAAGCATTCTTGCTCTTCTGGTATTTGGAACTCATATTTCCCTCAGGAAGTAGATCGTCTCGAACAACTCATACCTGTCCTTGCAAGTGCTGGTTATGATAACCACTATGCCTCAGGACCGTTGAAGAAACATGGCTGTATGATTGCTTTCAAACGCGACAAGTACACCTTGGTCGCGCATAAGTGTATCCAATACGACGAACTCGATGTCCGCTCTGAGGGTGATGCTCAGTGTCGAAGAGGATCCAGCTTCTACACGAAAAACATCGCAAATCTGGTCGCCCTCAAGAGCGTCGGCAGTGGAACGGGCTGTATTGTAGCGACAACACATCTTTTTTGGCATCCTAGGCAACTTCTTTTCTCTTGATATACATTATAAACGCGTCTGACGATCGTCCAGATACACGTACGAGAGGGCTAGGTACATATCGTCGGTTTTCATTCTAACGACTGCACGCTGAGTTCTATTGTTTCCAGACAAGCAGGTTTGCTCAAGCGGGAGGTTCTTAACTTCCGTTCTGAAAATGAAAACGACACTTGGCCATGCTTTGTGGCAGGAGGTGCGATACAAATTGCTGTTCGCTTGCTACCAAAAGACTAAGACGCACAAGACTTTAACGCCGCTCCTGACGATGCCGCTTATTCGCTCATTATCGGCGATCCAATCATATCATCCCAAGAAAAGCTACTTGATGAGTCGAGAGTAGTGCATCGGACCATAGATCCCACTGTCCCTTTGACGTCCAAGAAACCATCAGATGAGTCGGAGGAAGGCGATGATGAAAAGAAGATTACAAGTGCCCGTCCGGCTGGACCTTCAGATGGACTTCTCTCCTCTTCTGAGCTTACACAGCTCTTTGCTTCGTCCGGTCCTGTCTTTAGAAGTGCTTATGACGAAGGAATTCGGCAACATCGTGCCAACGGCTCAGAAAGGCTGCCGAGCTTTGGTGATCGTGTTGCCATCCCCTCTGAGAGGAAAGGTGCCTTTGAACCAGAGTGGACGAGCTATACACATTATTGGAAAACAGTCCTCGGTATGACTTGTCAATCATTCCCCAGAGGTTGGCTACTGAAATGGCTCCATAATAGATTATGTTTTCATTTTAGATTCGGGAGAGCATGAGGTCACTGGCATTCTCGCCCCTCATAAGACTAAAGACATAGAGAAGGGGTTGCCTCAGCAGGATGTGTGTGGCAGTGACCACGTCTCGCTCTGCGCTGAATTTTCGATTCCGTCGTCGTCAAATTCTAAAGCGGTATAGACATGTTCTTGTAAGCTATTGCAATGCAAAACACTGTGAGAGGAAAATATAAAAACGACTGGGTATTTATGATAAAATGCACGATTGAACAGTGAAAAACGAAAATAAATCATGAAACAAAGGCGTACATAGGAGTGAATATGTATGTGAAGTCACTCGAAAGTGCCCAATGAAGAGTCCCTCCCAAAACAAACAAGATGCACAATAGTCTGTACACGACGTTCGAACACTTATACATTACCGCCCGTTAACAGCACGGTCGGATCCTTTCAACAGCTCGTCAAATAAGCCTCCCGTAGACTTTTCGTTCCTAAGCTGAATCATATAGACAATCCCTGTCCTGGCTCCTTGATCACTCAGTTCGATGGCGACACCTGTTTTGCCAACACGTTCCACCCCATCAGTAAGAACAATCGTCGAGATCAGCACTGTCTTGCGCTTGTCGTCGGCCTCCACCACAAGCTGCTTGACATTGGTCGGATCTTGTCTGTACAACATCAATTTCGCCGAGCCGAGTGCTTTCCACTGCTGATGTTGTTGCTTGAGGAAAACCTTGCACTTCATCTGAGCAGCAATATGGGAGGTCAAGGGTCCTGTTGGCAGCGACGATGTCTCCTCCACTGGTGAGCCAGGTGGACTAGGATCAGCGAATGACCCGGAAGACGGAAGTCCACGCGACTGGAAGTGTGCCGACGGTAGCAGTGGCTGCATTGACGTAGAAGCCATAGCCGTAGCAGACGGCCTGCGTGCCATTCCGTTGTAGCCTGCAGATGGATGATTTGGGACAGGAGGCGGGGGAGTCTCGTATTGCGAGCGCATAGAAGGTGTCGAAGGGGACTTGCGCAATCCATATGCACTAGCAGGCGGCGTGGCTGAAGGATACATAGGTCCTGCACCAGGGTTGGAAGGTGCCCGCATGCGGTGACCAGTGGGTGATGCTGAATGCTGGCGCATGTAAGGAGGCTGCTGGGGTGGCATTGGTCGTTGTCCCTGAGGAGGGAAGGCCTGAGGAGCATATTGACTCTCAGGCATTTCCGGAGGAGCTGTCATCTGCCGTTGAGGAGGTTCACGACGCATGGCGTGTTCCTCCGGAATTCCTTGGAAAGACCCAGGGGGTGGAGGTCCACGATGCGGAGACGGACCTTGAC